>Ga0207865_101126_pt1 | contig 22274 bp, 19 predicted proteins | sample HigsolmetaAR204D_FD_184836 | JGI IMG/M metagenome (GOLD analysis project Ga0207865, IMG submission 184836) | Ionic liquid and high solid enriched microbial communities from the Joint BioEnergy Institute, USA - AR20-4-D (SPAdes) (version 2) ...
AAAATGAAAGTGCTCTTGCATGGGGATTCTCCTTTCGAATGGTAGGTCGCACTTTCATTCTACAGGAGATTCGCCAGGCAAGAGCTATTTTTTATGCTTGTTTGATTTTATCTAGCACCACGGGTTTGAGTTTAATACTTATTTATGTTTTTATATTTCCTATCTCAAACTACCTTTTATTGCACTTTTATAACTAAAGATTAATTTTTTAGAAAATTCTTAAATGTCATTGTATTTTTTACAAAATTGTGATTTAATAATATTAGATTCAGTGGTTGGGTCACTCTACCAAAAAAGCGTAAGGAGGTATTTTAACATGGGCAACGATGTACAAGTTGAAATTAAAAACAGCACAGATGATCATCAAGCAACATGTACCCATAAATTTCTAATTCATAATAAAGGGGATCATGTTGGCGTTGCTGTAAGTGACATTAAAGCCGGGGAAAAGGTTGTTGGGATTTATATGGACGATGATTCCGAGATTGAGATTGTTGCCAAAGAAGATATACCATTAGGTCACAAGATTGCTTTAGTCGACCTTGACGAAAATCAGCCTGTTCTTAAGTATGGTATCCAAATTGGGATAACTACAAGCAAATGGAAAGTTGGCGATTATGTACACACCCATAACATTAAATCGGCGAGGTGGTAAAGATGGAACAAAAACTTTATGGTTACCGCAGAGAAAACGGAAGGGTTGGAATTCGAAACCATGTTGTTATTTTACCTGTTGACGATATTTCGAACGCGGCCTGCGAAGCTGTAGCGAATAATGTTAAAGGGACTTTGGCACTTCCTCATGCTTATGGGAGATTACAATATGGTGAAGATTTAGAGTTACACTTTCGCACAATGATTGGAACTGGTGCTAATCCAAACGTTGCAGCTGTTGTTGTAATCGGAATTGAAGAAAATTGGACTAAAAAAATTGCAGATGGAATTGCCAAAACTGGTAAACCAGTATCCTATTTCTCTATCGAAGGAAAGGGAGATTTCGAAACAATACGGCAGGCTTCTTGGAAAGCTAAAGAATACCTTCAATGGGCTTCAGAACTTCAAAAAGAGCCTGTAGAATTAAAAGATCTAATTATTAGCATCAAATGTGGTGAATCAGATACAACAACGGGTCTTGCTTCTTGCCCGACAGTTTCACAAGCGGTTGATCGCATCATAGATGCTGGGGGAACTGTTTTGTTTGGAGAAACCTCTGAATTGACCGGTGGAGAACATCTTATTATGGAGCGAATGGCTACTCCTGAGCTAAAACAAAAGTTTATGGAGAAATATAAGAACTATGTTGGGGAAATTGAATCCAAAGGAGTTGACTTGCTTGGCAGCCAACCGACACAAGGTAATATTGCAGGGGGGCTTTCAACTATTGAAGAAAAAGCTTTAGGCAACATTGCAAAAACAGGGACTAAAAAAATAATTGGTGTCCTTGATCCTGCAGAAGCTCCTAGAAACGGAAACGGTTTATATTTTATGGATACATCTTCGGCAGCAGCAGAATGTGTAACATTAATGGCAGCCGGCGGTTCTGTCCTTCACCTATTCCCTACTGGTCAAGGGAATGTGATTGGAAATCCAATTGTTCCTGTAGTCAAAATAACAGCAAATCCAAATACAGCTAAATCAATGAGTGAACATATTGATGTAGATGTCACGGGTTTGCTGTCGCGTGAAATTACTTTAACTGAAGCAGGTGACAAACTCATGGATTACATATATCGGACAATCAATGGCCGATTAACAAGTGCGGAAGCGTTAGGTCACCGTGAGTTTGTAATGACGAAGTTATATCGAAGCGCTTAATGTGTTCCATTTTATTTCTCCCCTGCATTTAGGGGAGACTCTTTTTTATCAAATATCATCGTATGAGGTGATCTTCTTGAAGGTATTAGTTACTGAATTAATTTGGGACGAAGGATTAGAAGAGTTAAAAAGATCGGGGATAGAAGTAGTATATCAGGAATCTCTGTGGAGCCAAAGAGAGCAATTATTAAACATATTGAAGGATTTTGACGGTTTAATCGTACGGAATCAAACAAAGGTGGACTTAGAGCTGCTGTCTCATGCTTCCCGATTAAAAGTAATCGGTCGCTTAGGCGTTGGACTAGATAATATTGATATAAAAGCAGCTAAAGAACAAGGAATTAAAGTAGTATACGCCAGAAACGCAAATGCAACGTCTGTAGCCGAATATGTAATGTCTGCAATTTTAACAGCCTGCCGCCCGCTTCTGTTGGCGGACCGGGATATTAGAGCAGGGCATTGGGATCGGAAAAAATTTACCGGACAAGAAATCTATCAGAAAACATTAGGATTAATCGGACTTGGAGAAATTTCTCATCGAGTAGCAAAAAGAGCAAAAGCGTTTGGAATGAGGGTCATCGGTTATGATCCATTTATAACTGAACAAGAACACATTATATCGGAGACAGGAGTAGAAAAGGCCCCTTCATTAAAACATGTTTTGGAACGCTCAGACTTTGTCTCTTTGCATGTTCCCTTGACGAATGATACAAAACATTTAATTTCTTTAGAAGAATTAAAACTCATGAAAAGGTCGGCTTTTCTTATTAATACATCGAGAGGTGGCATTGTTGACGAATCTGCCCTTTGTACAGCCCTAAATAATAATGAAATATCCGGTGCCTTTTTAGATGTATTAGAGCATGAACCAATTAGCCCTTCACATCCTTTATTACAGTGCGATAATGTAGTTCTTACTCCTCATATAGCCGGCCTTACAAATGAATCCCAAGTAAGAACATCTTTGCTTATCGCGAAAGAAGTGGGAAAATTATTAAAAGGAGGGCATTCCTTATGCTTAATCTAAATTGAATGGGGAGATAATAATGAATTTTTCTCTAGATCGTAAAGGAATTTCTGAACAAGTAGCTGATTATATTAAGAAATTAATCCAAGAAGGAAAATACAAAGTTGGACAAAAGATACCCGGCGAACGGGAAATGTCAGCGGAACTTAAAGTAAGCAGAAATACAGTAAGAGAAGCTTACAAGATATTGGAAGCATATGGATACGTAATCGTAAAGCATGGAACTGGTGTGTTTGTTGCACCTGAAGAAGAACAGATTCGCAAAATGACTGAATCTTTCTTTGTAACTACTAATCAAGTAAAAGATTTATTTGCCATAAGGAAGGTTTTGGAGGAAAAATCAGTAGAATGGGCAATCAATAACGCCACAGAAGAACAGATGATGGAACTTAAGGATATTATTTTACTCGCCAAAGAAACCGCGAATGATCCTGTTGTTGACTACCAAAAACTATTCGAATTAGATCAGAAGTTCCATCTCCTTCTTGCGAAAATGACTCAAAACACTGTCCTAAATCGAATCATGCACAATTTAATTGATCTGTTAGGAAAATCGAGAATGCAGTCCATTCAAATTCCCGGAAGAGCATTACAATCAGTAAAAGAACATGAAAATATTGTAAATGCAATATTAGCTAAAGATATTCCAGAGGCTAAAAGGTATATGACAAGTCATTTAGAAAGTGTTGAAAAATCAATCACGGATAGCTTAACCGGTTTAAAACGAAAGGAGGATTAGATTAAAGTTGGCCACTTTTCAAGCTGATGACCTAAAAAAGCTGTGTGTAGATTTATTAAAGAAAGTCAACGTTCCGAATGAGGATGCGATTATTGTTTCAAATGCCCTTATTCAAGCGGATTTAGAGGGTGTTGGCAGCCATGGTATTAGCAGGATTCCTATTTATTTACAAAGGTTGTTGGAAGGTCGAATAAACCCAACACCCAAGATTTCATTCCTTCAGAATAGCCATTCCGTCCTTATTGTAGACGGGGATAATGGGTTGGGTCAGGTGGTAACATATCGTGCAATTAAAGAAGGAATTAAAATAGCAAGGAAATCCGGTGTTTGCGCGATCGGTATAAATCATAGCAATCACTTTGGAGCAGCATCGTATTATTGTCAATTAGCTTGTAACGAAAAGATGATAGCCATTGGGTTTACCAATTCACCTCCTGGAATTGCTCCTTGGGGCGGGAAAAAAGCGTTCTTTGGAACAAATCCCATTGCGTTCGGATTTCCTACCGGCAACCAGATCCCTGTCATCATTGATCTTTCAACGAGTGTTGTTGCCAGAGGCAAAATAATTTTAGCTGCCAAGCAGGGAGAGTCCATTCCAGATGGTTGGGCAATCGATCGTAATGGAGAAATGACGAATGATCCAAATGAGGCGCTCAAAGGAGCAGTTTTACCTATGGGCGGAGCAAAAGGATCTGCTCTTGCTTTAGCTGTCGAAATTTTAACAGGCATACTTTCTGGAGCCTCTTATGGCCCACATATTAACAATATTTATAGCGACGAAAAGTCTGATCCGGCAAATGTAGGACATTTTTTTATCCTGCTTGATATTGAAAAATTTATGCCATTTGAGCTATTTAGTAATAATCTCGGCCAACTCCTAGAAGAAATGAAAAAAATCCCTACTGTACCAGGCAATGATGAAATCCGGTATCCGGGGGAAAGAAAACATAGAAACTATGAGAAGAATCTATTGAACGGAATCTCTTTATCCATTGAGGTAGAGCAGGAATTAGTAGCGTTATCCAGTCAATTAGAAGTTCCATTCCCATCACCTATTTATACCTCGGAACAAAATCTACATTGAAAGGCGGGTTTAGTAAAATTATGAGGAAGTGTTTTCATGCAGGTTGAAAATGTTAATGCCAAACCTTCAATTCAACAAAAAAAAATAAAGTTGCCTGACATCGCTAAATTAAAAGGGTATTTTCAAGGTCTGTTGCTAACCAGCGTAATTGCATTCATTGCTACAAAACTGGTTATATACCCTTTTTTAAATGTAATGGGAACCATGATCATTGCCATTCTTATCGGAATGGTGTGGAAAGCTTTAATGGGGTATGAAGCAAGTGCAGAAAAAGGAATCACCTTAAGCAGCAAAGTTTTGCTGCGAGCAGGTATTATCTTGCTGGGTGTTCGTTTAGAACTTTCACAAATTGTTGAAGCGGGACCAGTTTTTTTATTAGTAGACTTGATCGTCGTTGCTGTTACATTAGTTTTTATGTTGCCTCTCGTACGCCTGTTAAAAGTTGATAAACACTTGGGAACCCTAATTTCAGTTGGAACAGCAATATGTGGTGCAGCTGCAATTATGGCTGTCTCTTCACTAATTAATAGTAAAAAAGAAAACAACGCTTTAGCTGTCGCATACATTGCTCTTTTCGGGACAATTGGGGCTTTACTTTATATTTTTGTGTATCAATTAATCGAAATTGATCCTTATATCTACGGTATTTTTTCAGGTGCTACATTACAGGAATTAGCCCATGTTATTGCTGCCAGCGCACCAGGCGGCGAAACAGCCAGCGATACTGCTATGCTTGTAAAACTGGGGCGTGTAGCATTGCTAGTACCTGTTGCTCTCGTCATAACCCCTTTCTTTTCAAGCAAGACAAAGTCGAAGCAATCCTTTCGTAATCTTCCAATCCCATGGTTTATCTTCGGTTTTTTATTTATGAGTGTTTTAGGTGCAATTGGTGTAATTCCCCAACAGATAAAAGATTTTATGGTTTTTTCTAGTACTTTTTTATTAACTATGGCGATGGCTGGATTAGGTTTAAGTACTAAGTTCGATGAATTTAAGAAAGCTGGATGGAAACCAGGTTTATTAGGATTTATAGGTTTTGTTGCCTTAATGGGGCTAGGGATTTTGATTGCATATTTTTATAATCTAAGCCGTTAAGGCCGTAAAATAGATACATTCGCTTTTCTATTAGTCAAGGCATTTAGGCAATATTTAAGCATAACGAAAATGTTTTACTTGTCGACTTTGTCGACAAGCTATTTTGTTGTGAAAATAAAATAATACAGAGGAAGAACGATATCTCGACCATACTAAGAAGGCGAATGCTATAGAGAAGAAACCACAATGAAACTAGATGATCTAATTCCGATAGTCATATAGTAATCATCAGGTAATTAATTAACTTTTCCCTTATTTGCGACATTGCAAAAAAACTCTACTCTCCTGATCGTGAACGTCCGAGCATTGGCTCAATGATTATGTTTAAAATGTACTTGGGCCGACATGCATTTGGGATCCTCTTCATGCCTGAGATTGTTGAACAAATCCGAACTAACGTTGCCTGTTTTTAATTTTTAGGGTTTATTCTTCATCATCACATCCTTCACCATTTTACCTTACAAAAAAATTATGAACATCCATTTACTGTTGTTCCATCAAGAATTACATCAGGAAATATAAATCCGATCTTTCAGTGCTCTAGAAACATCTGTACCCCAATCAGTTGCACGCAAAGCAAAAGTTGCACGAAAGCAACCAATCACTGCGTATGACATGAATACTATGGAGAAGCTGATCATTTACAGTATGTTCCGGAATGCCGGAAACTCCACAACCTTTGACAAACAATGGAATGGAATTTTACCGATATGAAAGAGAATCATGGTCTGTGTGTATTAATTAAATCAGGTACAGGCGATGTTTACTTGTGTTGATATGAATTTAAAAAACCGTCGAATTACCTATGGAAAACAAAGCGTCGTCCTCCTTTTTTATTAACATAGCTTCTTATTCCCTTCGTTCCTTAGGTCGAGTTTATCGATAAGATTTATCTTTTTTTCTTCGTTATGAAAAGTTGAAGTGGCTGACCCAATAATACCAGTACTTTGAGTCAGCCACTTTTTAATTTTAAACAGTTTTACATATTCTAGAAACCAGTTAATATGGTCTAAGCTTTTACAGCCTAGTCAAAAACATGCTGATATCAGGGATATAAGTTATAATGAGCAAATCCAATACAAGCAAAAGGATGAAAGGAGTAATTGCTCGGATGAGTTTATCAAATGAAATATTAGCTATGCCTTGTATTACAAATAAATCAAGTCCAACAGGAGGAGTAATTAAACCAATTGCTAAATTAACAACCATTACAACTCCCAAGAAAACTGGGTCTATTCCAGCACCAACCGCAATAGGGAGCAATAACGGCGTCAAAATGGTAATCGCTGCGGAAGCGTTCAAGAAGCAACCAGCAATAAATAAAATTACATTGATCATTAGAAGGATTAACATTTGATTGTTGGTAATGCTTGTGACAAAAGAAGCCAGCATGTGTGGTATTTGTTCGGCAGTTATTAGCCACCCAAAAAGATTTGCGGCAGCAATGATAAATACTACTAAAGCCGTCATTTTTCCTGCTCTTAAGAATGCACCGGGTATTTCCTTCCATTCAAGATCTTTGTATATAAACTTACTAACTATAAAGGCATAAGCTGCAGCTACTGCTGCCGCTTCAGTTGGAGTAAAGATTCCTCCCCTGATTCCAAAGATAATAATTAGCGGCAAAAGTAAAGCGAGAATCCCTTCTTTGAATGCCTTTTTGAACGTAATCAGCTCAAACTTGGTGTTTTCCTGACTATAAGATTTCTTTCTTGTCAGCCAATAATTTAAACACATAATCGATATGCCTATTATGATGCCTGGAATAATTCCTGCTGTGAATAAATCCCCTATTGAAACACCTGCCGTTACACCGTATATAATCATCGGTATGCTAGGTGGAATAACAACTGCAATTGTACCTGCTGTAGCAATCGTGGCAGCAGAAAACCCTTTATCGTATCCCTTTTCTTCCATCATGGGAATCATTAGCTTTCCTATGGCTGCTGTATCAGCAGCACCGGATCCGGAAATTCCCGCAAAAAACATGCTTGTTAATGTAGATACTTGAGCGAGACCAGATCTAATCCACCCGACACAAGCAAATGCTAATCCTGCGATTCTCCTTGCCATGCTGCCTGCCATCATAAACTCTCCAGCTAGCATGAAAAATGGGATGGCCAGTAACGGAAAGGAGTCAACAGCTGTGAACAACCGCTGAGGAACAACCTCTAACGGAATAAAATAAATACTTGCAATAATACCTCCAATTGAAGCCCATGCAAGAGCAATTGCAATGGGTACACCTATAATCATCAAAAGAAACAGAATAATAAAGGCAGTTATTATCATTTTTATCACCCATTATTTTACATAGTAATATTTTCCTGTATAGTTTTTTTTTCATCAGATGATGATTTTTTAGTTTTTGATTCAGCATACCAAACTGTAAGGTAAGCAATTGAATGAATAAGACAAATGACTGAACAGACCAAAATCGACAGATAAACCAAAGACATGTTGATATTTAATGAAGGGGATACCTGTAAGCTCGTGGTTTTTAAAATAGTACCGCCTAGATAGATTAGAAGTATAAAGAAGGAAGCATTGATACATTCGATAACGAGAAGCCATTTCCTTTTCCAATTTTCGGGTAAGTAATTTAATAAAAGCTCGACATGGGCATGGCCCTTAGCTCGATACACTGAACCGATGCCGAGAAAGACTATCCAAATGAAAAGATATCTAATTAGCTCTTCTGTCCAAGTAAAATTAAAAATACTGAAATTGACTTGGGGGAATGTTTCTAATAAAAATTTACTATTGATGATATAACGTGAGAAAACCTGATAAATAGTAGCTAAAAAAGCCCCTATAAAAAAAACAACCATGATATAGCAAGAGATTCTATCAATTTCTTTACTTGCTTTTTGAAAAAAGTTCATGCCATATCCCCCTTCCTTATTTAAGTTCCCTGATCCTCTCTATTAGATCTTTTCCAACCGACTTTTCGAATTGTTCATATACTGGTTTTGCAGCCTCGCGGAATGATTCTAAATCAGGATTTTCCTCTATTTCCATACCGGAATTTCTGAATTCTCCTAAATATTTAGATTCTTCTTTTTTCGCAACCTCTCTTTCATATTCGGCCGCTTTTTTTGCAGATTCTAATATAATTTTTTGAAGATCTTTAGGCATTTTATCAAAAACAGCTTTGCTCATTAGAAAAACTGCAGCATCATAATTATGGGCTGTTAATGTCATATACGATTGAACTTCATTGAACTTATTGAGGGAAATTTGTGCAAGAGGATTTTCTTGACCATCTACAACTTTTTGTTCCAATGCCGTGTATAACTCTCCGAAAGGTATAGGCACTGGCATTGCGCCAAGCGATTTGACAAAGGCAATATAAGGTGGAGATTCCTGAACCCGTATTTTTAAACCTTTAATGTCTTTAGCAGTTTTAATTGGCCTTTTGTTATTAGTAAGATGTCTCCAGCCATTTTCCATATACGCTAAATTAATAATGCCTTTTTCTTCTAGCCCTTTAGCAATCTCTTTGCCGATTTCTCCATCCAATACTCGAAAAGCGTGTTCCCTGCTCTCAAATAAATAAGGGAGGTTGAGAACATTAAATTTAGGAGCAAAATTGGTAATTGGTGCTACTGATCCAATATGAAAATGAATGGACCCTAGCTGAAGTCCCTCGACTTGATCCCTTCCGTTTCCCAATTGACTACTAGGAAAAACATCAACGCGAATTCTCCCATGGGACTCTTTCTCGACTAACTCCTTAAACTTCAATGCTCCTTGATGATAGGGATGTGTTTCACCTTGCAGATGCCCGAGACGCAATACAAATTCAGCGTCAGACGAAGCTTGTGTCTGGTTTGAATGTGAATTTGCACATCCACTTAAAACCATAAGGACACCAATTACGATTGAGATTAGTTTTATTTTCAATTTTTACCTCCTCCTTTGGCTCATTTTTGTAAACCCTTTCATTTTTGTGTTTAAAACCCTCCTTGCTGGTATAGTGACCCAACCATTACAACTTTTCAATTGTTATTTAATCACAAAGCAGTGTAAAAATCAACAAAATCTTCAGATTATTTTGATATTTATATTCAGCTAGATTTCCGCTCCAACAGACATTTTTTCATTCATGCGGATGTCAATGGAGCTTATCAGATGATTAGCCAAATGCGTTTGGAGATGGAGTAGAGGATGTGGGGTAACACTCTGTTAAGCTCAATATCGCTTAACGAAGAATAATGTTTCATAAAAAATTTGAATACCTTCTTATGATTTAAACATTATTCATAAACTAAGCATAAGCAGGGAACTGGTGCAGTGTTTGGAACACAAACCTCATATCTTGAATGGTGTTCATATGGTAGACAACGATTTCATTGTTGTATAAATCCTTCACTGCACGTACATACATCCAGCGTTTGAATGGCTTTTACTTCTCTACATACGTAATATCTATCCAAAATTTCACTCCTCTAGTTGATGAGTCTGAAAATTATGATTCAAGATGTTGGGAATATGAGCGTGTAGCTGCTTTCTTTTTCGAACTCCTTTTGGCGAATTTTACACACAAGCTCAATATTCGCCAGATGGTATGGAGTAAAAGGAGAATTTCTCGTATCAGGAATTCTCCTTTTTGATATTACTGGATTTTTGTAGATGATTTTTAGCCGAGTCTATATATAAGAGCTAAACGTTGCAGAGAATCGCCAAACAACCTTTCTCCTAAAAGATAGCTGTTTTTATCTGTAAAATAAAAAATATATTGAATATTTTGTTTTTTTACCGTACAATAAAACTAAACATAATGATGTTTTTAAAAAGGTTATAACATTTAAGTAAGGGGAGAAATGTATGAAGTTTTTTCTTGATAGTGCGATAATTGATGAAATTAAGTATGCATATAAAAATTGGGGAATTAATGGAGTTACAACCAACCCGCGTCATATTATGAACAGTGGAAAACCGTTGCTAACGGTTTTGAAAGAGTTGTCTGATGAATTTAAAGGTGTCAAAGATTTTCCGATCTCAGTTGAGATTAATCCTTATCTAGATAATCCGGAGGAAATGGTGGAAGAAGGGAAAAAAATTAGTAGTCTTTCTGAAAACTTTGTTATTAAAATTCCTTGTACAGAGCCGGGGTTGATAGCTGCCAAGGAACTTGAAAGTCAAGGCATTCGTACAAATGTAACCTTAGTATTTTCTCCTTCGCAAGCGTTACAACCTGCACGGATTGGCTGTCGGTTTGTATCTCCGTTTGTGGGATGGAAAGAATCAAGCGGTGAAGATACAAAACAGTATATTAAAGATATAGTAGAAATTTATAAAACATATGGATATGAAACAGAAATTATTGTTGCGGCATTAAGAAACGGTAAACAAATCGTAGATGCTGCAAAAGCTGGCGCACATATCGTTACTTGTGGATTTGATGTCTATAAAACGAGTTTTTATCACGCATTTACAGACTATGGGTTAAATGTTTTCCAAAAAGCCTGGGATAACACAGTTAAAGAATAATTACAAATAGTACATTTCTTAAAAGTAAAAAATCCAGAAAAAGGGTGGTTTTTTGAATTTTTTTGCGGCTTTAAAAGCGAAAAATAAGCATATTCGTTTGTTTCACGTTGAAGATGCTAGTTTCCGGAAATACGGAACAATTATTAAGGGGCTGGATGTCGACGATTTAATTCAAGAAGTAGTCCATTTTACTCATATTCCAGATGAAGGAAATATTTATATTCATTCAGCAGAATCATTGGAAAAGTATCCGATCAAATCAGTTATTGAAAACAGCATATACGGAGGTTTTTCGATTCAAATCGGTTATTGCAATGGGAAAAACTCGTATTTAAATGGTTTGGAATATCATAAAGGAAATGAAGTTAATATTGCTTGTACCGATTTGGTGCTATTTTTAGGTAAAGTGCAGGACATTACTGAAAATAGCTATGATACAAGTTTAGTAGAAGCATTTTATATTCCTAAAGGAACTTGTCTCGAATTATTTTCAACAACATTACATTTTGCACCTTGCAGGACAATGGAGAAAGGATTTAAATGTATAGTAATTCTTCCTAAAGGTACCAATACACAGCTGAAAGATGAAAAATGTAAGCAGCATGATCCGTTATTATTTATGCAAAATAAATGGCTCCTTGCACATCCGGAAAACCACCGTTTAATCGAACGTGGTGCATATCCAGGACTTAAGGGAGAGAATTTTCAATTATATTTTTAAAAAATTGAATGGGTGAGAGGGATTTTTTAATGGGAGTTTATACTCATGTTCAAGCGGGTTTCAGTATTAAACGCTATGATAATCATTTAACTATTTATTGGAACAATAATGAGTTGCTTCACCATTCGGAAGAAAGACCGTTTATTTATGTAGGAGTTGGTCAGGAATCAATCGATATGTATCGCGGGAATTTTAAGATTACAGATTATGTAGTGGAACGTATTCCGCTTCGTTCACTAGAAATGGTTACGGAAAAAGATAACCAACTTATGTTTAGACTGTCACCGATGAAGGGATATAAACCTTTTTTAACAGTTTCATTGACGATAGAGAATGAAGAGGTGTGTTTAGAGTTTGAAAGCAATGAACGGAGCATTAATCGTTTTTGGATAAGAATTTGTGCCACAGAAGAAGAAAAAGTATTTGGCTGCGGTGAACAGATGTCCTACTTTAATTTACGAAAAAGAAATTTCCCTCTTTGGACATCTGAACCTGGCATAGGCAGAAATAAAAACACGTATATAACATGGATGGCTGATGTGACAGGAATGGCAGGTGGAGACTACTATCATACGAATTATCCTCAACCAACCTATGTTTCCAGTTACAAATATTATTGTCATGTTGAAACAACCGCTTATGCAGATTTTGATTTTCGGCATCGTCAATTTCATGAATTGCAGATTTGGGAGGTCCCTAGAAAAATCATTTTTGAAGGCAGCCGTACTTTTGTCGATTTAGTCGGTAAAATTTCTAAGCGATTCGGAAGACAACCCGAGCTTCCAGAGTGGACATACAATGGAATATGGTTAGGAATTCAAGGAGGTACAGAAGTTGTTGAAGAAAAATTGAAAAAAGCATTGGCAAAAGGAATAAAGGTAGGTGCTGTTTGGTGTCAAGATTGGCAAGGCAAACGCATTACTTCTTTTGGAAAACGCTTAATGTGGAACTGGCAATGGAATGAAAACGAGTATCCTCAACTAGACAGTAAAATATATGAATGGAAAGAAAAAGGAATAAGGTTTTTAGGATATATTAATCCGTATTTAGCGGTTGAGGGAAATTTATTTAAGGAGGCTAGTGAAAAAGGATATTTAGCCAAAAATGAAAGCGGTAGCACATACTTGGTTGATTTTGGTGAGTTTTACTGTGGAATCGTTGATTTTACAAATGAAGAGGCTTTTGAGTGGTATAAAAACGTGATTAAGAATAACCTTATTGGTTTTGGATTAGATGGCTGGATGGCTGATTTTGGAGAATATTTGCCTACTGACGTGTGTCTTCATAGCGGTCAGTCAGCAATGATTATGCACAATGCTTGGCCGGTTTTATGGGCAAAAGTGAACTACGAAGCGGTGAAAGAGAGCGGAAAATTAGGAGAAGTTGTGTATTTCATGAGAGCCGGTTACTCCGGATTTCAAAAATATTGTACGTTGCTTTGGGCAGGGGACCAGTCGGTGGATTGGACCTTGGATGATGGCCTGCCGTCGGTTATACCTGCAGCATTATCAGCGGGAATGTCGGGGATGGGGCTTCATCATAGTGATATAGGTGGATATACAAGTTTATTTGGCAACAAACGTTCTAAGGAATTATTGCTCCGATGGGCTGATTTGGCTGCATTTACTCCGGTTATGCGCACGCATGAGGGAAATCGTCCAGATGATTGTGTTCAATTCGATGAAGATGATGAAACATTAGAACACTTTGCCAGAATGACGCAGATTTATGTAGGGATGGCTCCGTATACAAAAGAAATTGTAAAAGAAAATTGTGAGAAAGGAATACCGGTTCAACGTCCATTGTTTATGCATTATGAACAAGATGAGAAAGCTTATGATATTCAATATCAATATTTATATGGAAGAGATTTGTTAGTAGCTCCTGTATACAAAGAAAATGTAAATGATTGGGAAGTATACTTACCGGAAGATGAGTGGTTACATCTTTGGACTGGAAAGGAATATAACGGTGGGGTGGTAACAGTAAGTGCCCCTATCGGGTATCCACCTGTATTTTATCGTAAACACTCAAAATGGAAGAAACTTTTTGAAGAATTGAGAGAAATATAGTAGGGTAAGGATGATTCATACATGCAAAAGATAACTGTTCTCTATTTGCCGATTGGGCGCAGGACATTTGATATGGAGACCGCTGAACAATATCGTGAACATACAGTTAGATGGTTAACAAGTATGTGCCAAAAAGTCATTTCACCAACGGAACTCATTACATCTGTTGAGGAGCTTGAACAATTTTTGCAACGAAATGGAACCGAGCTAATTGATGTCGTGATTTATCAAAGCACCACTTTTGCTGATGGTGAATTTCCACGAACATTAATTAAAATGAGGAAAGAACCTGTTATTGTATGGTCTGTCCGTGAGCCGAGTGTCGGGGGACGGCTCCGTCTTAACTCTCTTACGGGCGGGAATAGTACATGTAATGTTTTGAAAAATCATAATCATCCATTTTCTTTTATCTTTGGAAATCCGGAAGAAGAAAAGTTGCAGCAACAATTAAAAGTTCACTTAAATGTTGCTTATGTTTTAAAAAAATTAAATGAACTAAAAATTGGCGTAATTGGTGAACATCCGCCTGGATTTTATTTTTCCGATACAAAAGAAGAAGAACTAAAAAGGCTTTTAGGTGTATCGATTGAAAAATTGGACCTTTTCCAAGCTTTTGAAGAGTGTAAACATATTCCAAAAGAGGAATGGGAATTAGCGGTTGAAAAGGCGGAAAAGCAAGTTATTGGATTAAATCGACATGATGAGACGGTGCAACGTTTTGCCCAATTTTACACCTACGTCAAAAAAAGAATTCAACATAATCATATTAATGCTTTAGCGATTCGTTGCTGGCCGGACTTTTTCAATAAATTAGGGGCATCTGCCTGCTCTGCTTTATCACAATTTACCGAAGAAGGAATTGTTTCAGCGTGTGAATCAGATATTCACGGTTCCATTTCAATGTATATTTTGCATGAGTTAAGCGGCGGAAAAGCGCCATATTTAGGAGATTTGGTTCATGTGAACGAAGAAAATAATTCAGTTGTTTTCTGGCATTGCGGAGCCGGGGCATACTCCTTAGCAAGCTCTGTTACAGGAGCGAAAGCGGGAGTGCATCCTAACCGCAAAATTGGATTAACAATGGATTTTTGTCTAAAGGCCGGTAAAGTAACGATTTTCCGGCTCAGTTATACGCCAAAAGGCTACCGCCTGCTTGTTATGGAAGGTGAAGCATTAGAAACAGAACAACCGTTTTCTGGAACTTCCGTTGAAGTTGCCTTGAAAACGGATGTAACAAGTACACTTTATGAATTAATGAGGCAAGGTTTCGAACCACATTATGCCCTTGTTTATGAAGATATCGTTGAAGAATTGCTACAATTAGGTAAACAGTTAGAGATTGAAACAGTATATTATGGATCATGAAATATAATTGAAACATAATTGAAAGGAAATAGGGTTATGGTTGAAAACGGAATTGATCCAAACAAAAATGTCGCTCTTTATCAACAAATAAAAGATGTTTTAATAAAGCGGATTCAAAATAAAACTTGGCTTCCTAACTCTCTGATACCGACCGAACAAGAATTAATGAAAGAGTTTAACGTTAGTCGTACGACAATTCGGCAGGCAATTTCAATATTGGTTCAGGATGGTTTACTTGAAAAGCGTCAAGGAAAAGGAACCATTGTCAAGCCGCATCCGCTTGTCGGAAGTTTAGGAAGACTGAAGGGCTTTGCTGAAGAAGTAATGGAAAAGGGATTGACGCCTCATTCAAAACTTTTACGGATGGAATTTACCGATTCTTTACATTATGAAAAATCGATCTTAAATGTAGGAGAAGATGAAAAAATTTTATTAGTTGAACGTGTTCGTTTTGCTGATGATACTCCAATCGCATTAGAACGATCTTGCTGGCCGGAACATATTGGGAAAATATTAGTGAACTATGATTTTAATACAGCAAAATTTTATGAAATTCTTGAACAGCATAATATCTTACTAAAAAAAGCCAAGGAAAAGATTTCGGCTATTAACGCGACCATTTATGAAGCAGATTTATTAGGTATTCGCGGTGGTGAAGCGTTATTAGAGATGACACGCTTAAGCTTCGGTATGGATGACCGGCCCATTGAGTATACACGGACAAAATATCGAAGTGATAAATATCATTATGATATTGAATTAACTCGCTAGGTTAAAAAAGGGGAGGAGCATTATGATTAAAAAATATGGCATGTTTATAAATGGGGAATCTATTTTTACAGACGAAACAATGCCTGTATTAAATAAGTATACACAAGAAGCATTTGCAGAAATTTCTGTAGCCACTAAAGAAATTGTGGACCAAGCGGTGGAAGCTGCAAAAAAATCTTATAAAGCGCCGTGGTCTCCGTACGAACGGTTTAAGGTACTCAAAAGGGTTTCAGAACTTTTATTAGAGAGAAAGGAAGAATTCGCCAAAATCTTGGCGATTGAGGTTGGAAAACCGATTCGTGAATCGAGAGTAGAGGTAGAAAGAGCAGCCTTAACCCTTGAAATATCGGGAGAAGAAGCAAAACGTATTCACGGTGATGGAATTCCGGTTGAAGCGGCACCTGGTTCTGAGAACCGCATGGCTTTTACTATACGTGTCCCGGTTGGAGTAGTTGCGGCAATTACACCTTTCAATGTTCCGTTAAACTTAGTATGTCATAAAGTCGGTCCAGCACTTGCTGCCGGTAATAGTGTTGTGTTAAAACCGGCTGAAGTTACACCGATTTCTGCTATTATGTTATGTGAACTTTTTAAAGAAGCTGGTCTGCCTAAAGGCCGATTAAACATTGTCACTGGGGATGGACCTAATATTGGTGACTGGTTGTTAGCGAATCGTAAAGTAAATATGTTTACGTTTACAGGAAGCCCTAGAGTAGGAGAATTGATTCGTCAAAGAGCAGGAATTAGAAAAGTATCACTTGAATTAGGAAATAATTCGGCGACTATTGTTCATCATGATGCAGAACTTGAGAAAGCCGCAGCTTTAATTGCGCAGAAAAGTTTTAACAACGCCGGGCAAGTATGTATTTCAGTTCAGCGTGTTTATGTTCATAGTAAAGTATATGAAAAATTTTTGTCTTTACTAAAAGAGAAGACAGAACAGTTCAAAGTTGGCGACCCGTTGTCCGAAGAAACAGATATTGGCCCAATGATTCGTGTAGAAGAGGCAGTACGTGTAGAAAACTGGATAAATGAGGCAGTGGAGCAAGGGGCAACGATTGTTACCGGCGGCAAGAGAGAAGGGGCCTTTTATATGCCGACTATTCTTGCAAATGTACATGCTGATATGAAAGTTTGCCGGCAGGAAGTGTTCGGTCCGGTTGTTTCTGTTGATAAATATGATTCAATCGAAGAAGTCATTGAAAAAGTCAATGATTCTGATTATGGATTGCAGGCAGGATTGTTTACTTCTGATTTGTCTTTTGCGATGAAAGCGGCAAAAGAAATCGAAGTCGGCGGACTAATTATCAATGATGCATCGGCTTACCGGGCTGATCATATGCCATATGGCGGTGTGAAAAAGAGCGGTATTGGCAAGGAAGGTCCAAAATATGCGATTGAGGAAATGACAGAAGAAAGAATTGTCGTATTAAATCTTTAAGACTACGTTACGATTTCAGAAGCAGGTGACGTGGTTGACTCTATTTCTCGTGATCTTACCGGTATTTATCGTGTTTGCGATAGGATTTATTGGACAAAAGACAATCGGCTTTGAACCTCGTACTTTGTCAAAAATGGCTCTTTACTTGATGTCACCATTCTTAGCTTTTAGAACATTTTATGAACATAAGGTGAATGAACAGTATCTATATTTATCAATCTATGCAGTTGGACTATGCTTTTCCTTAATAGCTGTTATCTATCTATTGTCGTATATTCGAAAGTTTTCCGTACAAGACACTTGTGGGTTAATTTTATCATCGGTGTTTATGAATAACGGTAATTACGGAACACCTGTCGCATTATTAGCATTTGGGAAGACAGGGTTGAATATCGCGATCATCCTATTAGTAATTCAACAGTTAATTATGTCAACGGTTGGAATTTATTACGCAGCAAAGGGAAGCAATGGTCTCGGCAGCTATAAGATAGCCGTCCAAGCGGTCGTTAAGATGCCGATTGTATATGGTGCTTTATTGGGAGTATTATTTCAATTCACTCATGTTACTATCCCTCGTTTTTTGTATACAGCGGTTGATCTCGTTGCAGATGCAGTGATTTCCAACCATTATGATTGTTTTAGGGATGCAGCTTGCTGCTATTTCGCTGAAAAATATAGAAAAAGAAAAAATGATTTATCCGCTTATCATTAAACTGATTATTTCTCCATTACTGGCCTTAGTATTTGTTATGTTGTTACCAGTTGGGGATATTATTGGTAAAATCATAATCTTAATGGCAGCAATGCCGTCAGCTGCCAATACAACAATGTATGCGTTGCAATTTAATACGCAACCGGAGTTTGTTTCGAGCGTTAACTTTTGTCAGTACGATTATAAGCATTGTTTATATTCCATTAGTGTTATATTTTATACAAAATTTATAATTTTAAGAAAAATATTGAAATATAGCAAAAACCATTGTATATTTGTTTTACAAACCCATGTAAACGTTACCATTTCTGCATATTATAAATTTATTTGACTTACGGGGTACATAAAGGTCATAACGTATTTTAATAACATAATGATGTTATAATATTTTGAACAAAGGGGGAATTTTAAAATGAAAAAGGCAGTAACTGTTTTTTTATCGATTATTCTTACGCTTTCAGTTTTACTCGTTGGTTGTTCGAAAACATCCAGCAGCAACAGCGGGAAAGATGGGAAAACAAAGATTAGTTTTATTCACTGGCGCGGGGAAGATACAGAAGTGTTTAATGAATTAATCAAAAAGTTTGAGAAAGAAAATCCAAACATTAAGGTCGAAATGAATGTGTACCCATCTGAACAATACCAATCAACAGCGCATACTTTACTACGTGATGGCTCAGCTGGCGATGTCTTTACATCATTTCCAGGATCGCAATTTGAAATTATTAAAAAAGCAGGACTGTTTACAGATTTAACAAATGAGACATTTATAAAAAACTTTAATGAAAACTTAATTAAAGCTGGTCAAGCGGATGGAAAACAACTGGCATTACCGTACCAATTAGTATACAATCAACCAGTTTATAATGTTGGTATTTTTGAAAAATTAGGTTTGGAAGTTCCAAAAGATTGGGACAGTTTTTTAGAAGTTTGTGAAAAGTTAAAGGAAAATGGCTATATCCCAATTGCATTTCCTGGAGCAGATATCGGTCCTGGGCAATTTATGAATAGTATGATGATGAATAACGCTCCTGACGAACAGATCTTTGCAAAGCTTATGGAAGGTAAAGTAAAGCTTACTGATGAGTGGTGGGTGAAAACGTTAAGACAATTTAAAGAATTATATGACAAGGGCTATATTTCCAAAGATGCTTTAGGAATGAAACATGATGGTGCGATTGCTTTGGTGGCTCAAGAAAAAGCCGCTATGTTAGCAACCGGCTCTTATGCGATGGCAAACATCAAGAGCCAAAATCCAAATATTAAGCTTGGATTGCTTGCACCAATTACAGTTGATAAAGATAAAGCCGTGTTTGAAGGAATCCACACCACAACATTTATGTTAGCTATTAACAGCAAATCTAAGAAAAAAGAAGAAGCGAAGAAATTTATTGAATTCTTAACAACGAAAGAAAACGCTGAATTCTATGCTAATAAAACAGGCCAGCAACTGACGATTAAGAATGTAAACTATCAATCAGAGGAACTAAAAACAGCTGCAGAATGGATGAATAAGAAAACCCGCTTCCAACCGCGTTACTTAATTCCTGACGCTGATATAGAAAAAGCAGTTGTTGCATCGATTCAAGCCGTCTTAGGCGGCACTTCTCCTGAAAAAGCTGCGGAGGATGCACAAAAAATTGTAGAACAAAAGATTAAATAAGATACTCATTTGATTGTAAGAGCGAGGCTGTCCCAAAAGCCCCAGGGTTCAGACCCCACACCACAATATATAGGACATAACGTTAGATAAATAAGCTATATATTGTTAAATAAGAGTGAGGTCAGACCCTTAAGAGACAGCCTCTCTCTTTCTACTAATTCTCTAATTCTATTAGTGTTTAAGGGGGAACGTCATGAAGATTAAACAAAATAAGTTATTATACTTGTTTATCCTGCCCGGTCTAATCCTTTACTTAATATTTTTTATTCTCCCTACTTTAAGCGCTTTGTTCTATTCCATCACAAATTGGGATGGGCTTACTCCTGAATATGATTTTATCGGTTTTGAAAATTACGTTAATCTTTTAACGAACGATTCCATTTTTGCCAAATCGTTTTTTAATAACATTAAATTTATGTTGTTTGTTGTTATTTTTCAAACAGGATTTTCATTATTATTCGCACTGTTTCTCGTAAAAAATACAAAAACAAATATTTTTTTGCGTGCCCTATACTTTTTTCCCACAATTCTTTCATCTGTATCAGTAGCATTTATTTGGTCATTTATTTATGACCCTAATCTCGGTATTTTAAATACATTCTTAAAAAAACTAAATATGGATTTTTTAGCTCATAATTGGCTGGGGGATGAAAGTATTGCTATTTTTTCTATCGCCTTTGTACAAGTTTGGTTCCACACGGGACAAATGTTAATTATTTTTGTAGCTGGATTACAAAACATTCCTGAGGATTTGTATGAGGTAGCTAAAATTGAAGGAGCTAATCGCTGGCAAAAATTCCGTTATGTTACATGGCCGCTCGTTGCTCCAGCTGCCACAATTGTTATGGCATATACGACAATTCAATCATTTAAAGCATTTGATCTCATTTTTGCAATGACACGGGGCGGTCCCAACTATGCTACAGAAATTTTAGCTACAAATATATACTCTACTGCTTTTCGAAGCTTTAAATTTGGATATGCATCCGCAGAATCTGTATTATTCATGATTATTATCGCGCTTATAACATTTATCCAATTTAGAGTGCTGAGGGCAAACCGTGTCCAATATTAAGTATAAGGAGGGGAATGAAAGTGAAGTATATCAAAAACGGATTAAATGTGATTTATGCTCTTCTTATATTGGTTCCGCTCTTGCTGGTTTTTTTAACAACATTTAAGTCTCCTGAGGAAGTATATAGGAATGTTTTAGGGCTTCCTAAAGAATTTCGATTTGAAAATTACACTTCTCTTTTTGTTGAACAATCTATGTCAACATATTTTTGGAATAGTGTAATCGTTACAATATCTTCTGTCTTCCTTACATTATTTTTTGCAAGTATGATAGCATTCTCTATTACAAGAATTGGCGGAATAATTGGAAATCTCATCTTTGCTTTATTCACATTAGGGATGATGGTTCCGGCACAAGTAAACATGATTCCTTTGTATCAGTTAGTATCTAGTTTAGGTTTAACAAACAGTTTAATAGGTCTTATTGCCGTGAATAGTGCCGTCACACTTCCGGTAGCTGTTTTTATCTTAACCGGCTTTATGAAGTCACTTCCAAAATCTTTATTTGAGGCATGTACGATTGACGGAGCAAATAATTGGCAAATATATACAAATATTGCATTACCATTATCATTGCCATCGATATCAGCAACAGCCATTTTTTTATTCGTAATGAATTGGAACGATTTATTATATCCTCTTCTATTTATTACAAATAATGATTATAAAACATTGCCTTTGGCATTATTAGAGTTTCAAGGAGAATATTTAACGAATTATCCAATGCTATTTACTGGGGTTATGATTGCTTCGGCACCAATGGTTATTGCCTATGTCTTTTTACAGCGATATTTTATTGATGGAATGACAGCTGGAGCGGTAAAAGGTTAATTTTGGATATTGTCTGCCACTTCGCTTACGATACATCTAATATAATTATTCCCGGCTCTTTGCCATATTTTAGTTGAGACCAGGAATTATAATATCTCAAAAATAGACATAAAAATAAATATAGCTATACCGATTGTGTTTACCGTCACATTGTTGTCTGCTTTGGAGGTGTGTTTCCTAATTCTATTAAGCTTAAACGCCAAAGATTCAACTCTATTTTTATTGACAATGATATGGTTCATCACCAAAAGATGTACTTGATTTTTACGTTAAAATGTGATAGAGGTCTCTAGACGGACACGCAAAGTAAAACGCTGGATATTTCGATACCCATATCCTCGCCTTTTGATCAATTTTATTTTGTTGTT
>Ga0207865_101133_pt1 | contig 22127 bp, 14 predicted proteins | sample HigsolmetaAR204D_FD_184836 | JGI IMG/M metagenome (GOLD analysis project Ga0207865, IMG submission 184836) | Ionic liquid and high solid enriched microbial communities from the Joint BioEnergy Institute, USA - AR20-4-D (SPAdes) (version 2) ...
CGGGGTGGGCAACGAGAACTGGGGCTGCGGCGGCAACATGCGGCCGGAATATTACGCCGACCTGTACCGCCATTACCAGACTTATGTGCGGAATTACGGCGGCAACAAAATCTACAGAATCGCCTGCGGAGCGAACAGCGGGGACTACCGCTGGACGGAGGTGCTGATGCGCGAGGCGGCGCGGTTCATGGACGGGCTCAGTCTGCACTATTACACCGTGCCCGGCCCGACGTGGCAGGAGAAGGGCTCGGCTACCGAGTTTACGGAGCAGGACTGGTTCACGACGCTGAAGAAGACGCTGTTCATGGACGAGCTGATCGCGAAGCATGCGGCGATTATGGATCAATACGATCCCGAGCGCCGGATCGGCCTGATCGTGGACGAATGGGGCACGTGGTACGATGTCGAGCCGGGCACGAATCCGGGCTTTTTGTACCAGCAGAACACGCTGCGCGACGCGCTGGTGGCAGGGGTCAACCTTCATATTTTCCACAAGCATGCGAGCAGGGTGAAGATGGCGAATATCGCCCAGACGGTCAATGTGCTGCAGGCGATGGTGCTGACCGAGGGCGCCAAAATGGTGCTGACGCCGACGTATCATGTGTTCGAGATGTTCAAGGTGCATCAGGGGGCCGAGGCGCTGGACGTGCATCTTAAGTCGGACGATTACGAGTTCGGTGGCGAGCGCATTCCGCAGGTCAGCCTGTCCGCTTCCCGCGACGCCGAAGGGCGCATTCATATCAGCCTGTGCAATTTGCACCATGAGGCTGCAGCCGACTTGTCCGTCCAGTTAAGAGGCTTGACGGACAACCGGCGCGTGTCAGGCCGGCTGCTGACAGGTCCGTCCATCCAGGCGCACAACACGTTCGCGCAGCCCGACGCGGTCCATCCGGTGCCGTTCGACGGGGCCGCCGTCGCAGGCGGCGTCTTGACTGCGCAGCTGCCGGCCCGATCGGTCGCGGTGCTGACGCTGGAGGCGTAGGATGGACGCAGGCGGATTGGCCAAGCGGCAAGGAGCCTGCAAAGGCTGCGAGCGGTCTGTCCGCGTGTCCGAGGAAGACGTGCGGCGCTTGCTTCGGAAGCTGGAGCAGAGCGCGGCGGCCGTGCCGGACGAGGTGTACCGGGACCGGCTGGCCGCCTGCAGCGGCTGCGACTCGTTGTGGCAAGGACATACGTGCATGCACTGCGGCTGCATCGTCGCCGTGCGGGCCAAGCTTGCGGGCAGCGACTGCCCGCATCCGCTCTCGTCGCGCTGGACTCGCACGGCGGGCTCGGCCGACAGCGGGAATACAAGGGCCGGGACGGGACGCGGGAAGGAACATTAGAAGGCGAAAAAACAGGGGACGCGTACCCCTGTTTTTTTGTATGCATACGATGAGATTGCCGCCGTATAATGGTCGCGACAGCGGGTGAAACCAAGGCGATGAGGAAAAGCGCCTGATGCGGCGGCGACAACCTTCGGTCGGTTAAGCGCTGTTCGCGCCGCACTTATTTTTGGAATCGTTGTCAGATTGGCTGCATACGCCTTAATAGGCTTGTCTTTGCAAAAGCTACCTTGAAAATTCAGCGCTATCTAAACGCTGAATTTTCCATACCGCAGGTGACGACCGATGACGAGGCATCGCTCGTCATCGGCGCCTATTTTGAAAAGGCTTGCAATCTTCACACCATCTTCACAACGCTTCGATTACAATAATACGTAACATCGTACCACTATGAACTGGGGGGCGAACTCATGGCGAGAATTTTAATGAATCATGTGTACAAACGGTATGGAAAAGACAAGTTGCCGGTCGTCAAGGATTTCCACCTGGAGATCAAGGACAAGGAATTTCTCGTGTTCGTCGGCCCTTCCGGCTGCGGCAAGTCGACCACGCTGCGCATGATCGCCGGGCTGGAGGATATATCGGAGGGAGAGATTTATATCGGCGACCGGCTGGTCAACGATCTGCCGCCGAAGGACCGCGATATCGCGATGGTGTTTCAGAACTACGCGCTGTATCCGAATATGAGCGTGTTCGAAAACATCGCCTTCGGCCTGCGGCTGAGGAAGCTGCCGAAGCATGAGATCGATCTCAGCGTGAAGCGCGCCTCCCGCGTGCTCGAGATCGAGCAGTATTTGAGCCGCAAGCCCCGGCAGCTGTCCGGCGGTCAGCGCCAGCGGGTGGCGCTCGGCCGGGCGATCGTGCGCGAGCCGCAGGTGTTCCTGATGGACGAACCGCTGTCCAACCTCGACGCCAAGCTGCGCGTGCAGATGCGCACCGAGATCATCAAGCTGCAGAAATCGCTGAATGTAACGATGATCTACGTTACGCACGACCAGATCGAAGCGATGACGATGGGCGATCGGATCGTCGTCATGAAGGACGGCGTCATTCAGCAGGTCGATACGCCGGAGACGATCTACATGTATCCGGCCAACACGTTCGTCGCCAGCTTCATCGGATCGCCGCCGATGAACTTCGTCGAAGGGCGCATTCTCGAGAACGACAAGACGAAGCAGCTGGAATTCCACACGCAGCGGTTCCTGCTGGAAATTCCCGAGAGCAAGGCGTTCTCGCTAAGGCAGCACAAGCAGATCAACCGCACGGTGACACTCGGGATTCGGCCGGAGCACGCCAGTCTCGACGAAATCATGTTCCAGGCCTATCCCCGGGCGGTGATTCCAGGCACGCACAAGCTCAGCGAGCTGATGGGCGCGGACCGGTACCTTCACTTGGATATCGGTCAGGATAAGATGCTGGTCGTCCGCGTCAATCCGCGCTATCACTACGCGGAGGACGACAAGGTGCAGGTGGCCGTCGATATGTCGAAGGCGCTGTTCTTCCATGCGGAGACGGGCGAACGGTTCACGGATTAATGCATGCTAAAGATGCGGCTTTCCGCAGGAAAGCCGGGGGAGGGAGAATGATTGCAACGCCAAGGGCATGAATCAAGGAAATCGAAGCGCCGGCTCGTTGCGGCCCTGACCGGTGTGCTCGCGCTGAGCACCGTCCTGCCTTACACCGGAGCGGCGACGCTGCCGACGTCATCCGGCTATGCGCAGCAGCCGGCCCAGACGCAGATTGCCCAGCAGCCCGCAAGCGGCGCAGCGCAGCCGGCAGCCCGCGGGGCATCGAAGCAGACCATCCAGCCGAACGAATTCGAACCGTACTACTCGGAGGTGCTGAAGGGCTGGCAGGAGAAGGGCATCGGGAAGGGAGCCTCCGCCGTCACGATCGATGCGACGAAGTATTCGGCGCTGTCCGAAGGCGCGGATATCACGGTCGGTTCGCATGAAGGCAGGCAGGCGCTGATCTGGAAGGGGACCAAGAACAGCTGGGTGGAATACCAGGTGGACGTTCCGAGCGACGGGCTGTACGAAATTCAGGTGACGTACCGCCCCTCCAAAGAAAAGGGCATGCGCCGGCCGATCGTGTGGGACATGAAGCTGGACGGAGTAAGGCCGTTCCGCGAAGCGACCTCCATCACGCTGAATCGGACGTGGCGGGATGACCGCCCGATCAAGCAGGACGACGACGGCAACGACATTCGCCCCAAGTCGCTCGATATCAGCGACTGGATGACGGTATCGCTGCAGGATGCGGGAGGCGCGTACGCCGAGCCGCTGCAATGGTATTTCTCGCAAGGGACTCATACGCTGCGGGTGGAAGGCTTCGAGCCGGTTGCCATCGAATCGTTCCGGCTCGTGCCGCGCGATGAGCTGAAGCCGTATGCGGAGGTGGCGAAGGCCTATCCGCAGAAGGAGGCAAGCGGCGGAGAGCTCATCCTGATCCAGGCCGAGGACATGGCTGCCAAGAACGATTCGGCCATTCAGCTCGTCTCGGATACGGATCAGCGCTCGGTGCCGCTGGCCAAAGGCAAAATCACCTTCAACAACGTCGGCGGCACGCGCTGGCAAAATCGTAACCAGGAGATTACCTGGAGCTTCAAGGTGGCGGAGAGCGGCCGTTATCAGATCGGCATGCGGGCGCTGCAGCGCTTCATCTCGCAGAAGGCATCCTTCCGCACGATCAAGATCGACGGCAAGGTGCCGTTCCAGGAGCTCCTCACCTACCGCTTCGATTACGATACGGCCTACCGAGGCAAAGTATTGGCGGATGAAGCGGGCAAACCGTTCGATTTTTACCTAGAGGCAGGGGAGCATACGCTCTCGATGGCTGTCACGCACGCGCCGTTCAAGCCGATCATCATAGGCATCGAGGAAGCGACCGACCTGCTCGGCGAAATTACCCAGGACCTGCGGTCGCTCACCGGCGGCGTGGACGATCGGAACCGGACCTGGCGGATCGCCCAGGACATGCCAGATTTGCCGGAACGGCTGACGAAGGTGGCGGAGCTGCTCCGCTCGCTGGAAGCGCAGATGCTGGAGGTTAACGGCCGCAAGGACAATATCAGCCAGGGCCTCGGCACGACGGTCAAGGATATCGAGAACCTGCTCAAGAAGGTCGACGACATCCCGTACCATACGGACGATATCGCCTCGATGCAGGATAAGGTCAGCCGCTATATCGAAACGCTCGTGCAGCAGCCGCTGCAGCTGGACGAAATCTATATCGTTCCCTCCGGCAGCGAGTTCCCGGATATGGAGGCGTCGCTGCTCACCCGCTTGTCGGGCATGGTCAAAAACTTCTTCTATTCGTTCGATCCGAAGACGAGACTGAGCGATCTCGATCCCGAGGCGCTGAACGTCTGGGTGCAGCGCGGGCGCGACTATGTCAACCTGCTGCAGGAGCTGTCCGACGAGATGTTCACGCCGGAGACCGGCATCAAGGTCAAGGTCAATCTGCTGCCGAACCCGCAGCTGCTCATTCTCTCGAATGCGGCGGGCATTCAACCGGACGTGGCGCTCGGCCTGACGCAGGATTTGCCGGTCGATTACGCGATTCGCGGCAGCGTGTACGACCTGTCCAAATTCCCGGATTTTCCGGAGGTCTACAAGCAGTTCAGCCCGGGCTCGTGGCTCGGCTTCTATTACAACAAAGGCTATTATGCCGTGCCGGAGACGCAGTCGTTCCAGGTGCTGTATTACCGCAAGGACATTTTATCCCGCCTCGGCCTGTCGATTCCGGACACGTGGCAGGACGTCTACGACATGCTGCCGACACTGCAGCAAAACTATATGAATTTCTATATTAACCCTAAAGAATTCATGATGTATTTTTATCAGAACAACGCCGAGTTTTTCACTCAGGACGGCTTGAAAACCGCCCTTGACACGCCGGAAGCGTTCAAGGCGTTCCAGCAGTGGACCGATATGTTCAACATTTACGCCATCGAACGGGAAGTGCCGAGCTTCCTGCAGCACTTCCGCAAAGGCACGATGCCGATCGGCATCTCCGACTACAACATGTACGTGCAGCTCTCCGCTGCGGCTCCCGAGCTGAACGGCTCCTGGGGCATCGCTCCGCTGCCGGGCACGCTTCAGCCGGACGGCACGGTCGCCCGTTGGGCGGGCGGCGGGCAAAACACGGGCGTCATTTTCGCGAAATCGGAGAAAAAAGAGCAGGCGTGGGAGTTTCTGAAATGGTGGATTTCCACCGAGGTGCAGGACCGCTACGGCTCCGATCTCGAGGCGTTCAACGGCGTCGCCTTCCGCTGGAATACGTCCAACATCGAGGCCTTTACCCGGCTGCCGTGGAAGCGGGAGGACGCGAACGTCATTTTGCATCAGTGGAGCTGGTACAAAGAGATGCCAAACTTGCCGGGCAGCTACTTCGTGCCCCGGGAAATAACGAACGCCTGGAACCGCACGGTCGTCGACGGAATGAACTACCGTTCGTCGCTGGAGATTGCGGTGATGGATATCGAGCGCGAGCTGAGGCGCAAGCAGCAGGAATTCGGCTTCGTCGACGAGGCGGGGAACGTGAAGCAGACGATGGATTTGCCCGTCGTGAACAAACCGTGGGAAGGGGTGGAAGCCTATGTTAAGTAACCGGGCGCAGGTTGCTGCCAGCACGCCGGTCAAAGCGCCGGTATCGACCCGCTTCAAGCGGCTGCTGAAAGAAATATGGTCCTACCGGCTGTCGTACTTGTTCATCATGCCGTTCATGCTATGCTTCATCGCTTTCATCTTGATCCCGGTCGTCGCGGCGGTCGTGCTCAGCTTTACGTATTTCAACGCGATTCAGGCGCCGACGTTCATCGGCTGGAAAAACTTCCAGTACCTGATCTCGCAAGACTTGCTGTTCCTGAAATACGCGCTTCCGAACACGTTCAAATTCGCGGTGATCGTCGGGCCGGGCGGCTATATTGCATCGTTCATTCTGGCCTGGCTGATCTGCCAGCTGCCGGCCAAATCGCGCAAGTGGATAGCGCTGGCGATGTACACCCCGTCGCTGACGGCGGGGATCGCCATGTCGATCGTCTGGCTGCCGCTTCTGTCCGGCGACCGGATCGGTTATCTCAACAGCTTTCTGCTCGAGCTCGGCATTCTGGACGAACCGAAGCTCTGGGTGACCGACAAAGCTTATTTGATGAATTCCATGATGGTCGTTACGCTGTGGTCGAGTATGGGCGTAGGCTTCCTGGCCATGCTGGCCGGCATCCTGAACGTGAACCCCGAGCTGTACGAGGCGGGCCGAATCGACGGCATGAGCAGCCGTCTGCAGGAAATCTGGTACATTACGATTCCTTCGATGAAGCCGCAGATGCTGTTCGGGGCGGTCATGGCGATCGTATCGACCTTCAAGGCGGGAGCGATCGGCGTCGAATTGTCCGGACAAAATCCGACTCCGCAATATGCGGGGCACCTGATCATCAACCATATCGACGACTACGGCTTCATCCGGTTCGAGATGGGCTATGCCGCATGCGTGTCCGTGTTCCTGCTGATCATCATGTATTTGTCCAACAAGCTGTCCTGGGGCTTGTTCGGCACGAAGGAGGATGAGTAATGCGCAGCGCGGTGGCCAAGTGGAAACAAGCGTTTCGGTTCAAGAAAAAATCGAAGCTGAACCGCATGGACGGCTTTCAAAAAATATTGACCGTTCTGCTTATTCTGATGGCAGCGTTCATGCTGCTGCCGATCGTCTATATTTTCAACCATGCCTTAAAGCCGTATCACGAGCTGTTCATCTATCCGCCGAACATCTTCGTGCGGGAGCCGTCGTTTTCGAACTTCGTGGAGCTGTTCCTCGTCGCGACGAGCTCGACCGTGCCGGTTACGCGCTACCTGTTCAACAGCATCGTGATCTCCGGCCTGTCGGTCGTCAGCGTCGTCATCGTCAGCGCCCTGTGCGCCTACCCGATCTCGAAGCACCGGTTCCCGGGGCACCAGGCGGTATTCGCGATGATTCTCTTGACGCTGATGTTCGCGCCGGAGGCGGTGCAAATTCCGCGTTATCTCGTAGTGAGCAGTCTCGGCATCATGAATACGTATCTCGGCCATATTCTGCCGATCATTGCGATGCCGGTCGGCGTCTTCCTGATGAAGCAGTTTATGGACCAGGTGCCTAACGAGCTGCTCGAGGCGGCGCGGATCGACGGCGCCAGCGAGTTCACGACGTTCCTGCGCATCGCCATGCCGATCTGCATGCCGGCGGTGGCGACGGTGGCGATTCTGACGTTCCAGAGCTCGTGGAGCAACGTAGAGACGTCGACGCTGTTCATGCAGGACGACGAGATGAAGAACTTCCCGTTCTTCCTGACGACGCTGACGAACAACCTGGCCAACAACGTCGCAAGGCAAGGGGCGGCTGCGGCCGCGGCGATGGTGATGTTCCTGCCGAACCTGATCATCTTCCTTGCGTTCCAAAGCAAAGTCATCGCCACGATGGCCCACTCCGGAATCAAATAACCGACGGAAAAGGGGGAGCCCGATGTCGTTATCCATATATCGGCTATGTCGGCGGACCGTGCTTTTGTTCATGGCCGCGCTGATCGCCTCTGCCGTCCTGTTCCCGGCGGGGGGCTCAGCTTACGTACCGTATAATACGAACTTTAAAGACAACTACGGCCGGCTGGTATGGACGCAGTCCGCGTACTATCCGGTGGAAGTGCTCGGCCGGGATATTTATTTGCCGGATGAGAACGATCCGACGAAGCAGGTATTCTCGCCGATGGCGCAGCCGAAGGATCTGTTCATCGACCATAACGATCACATCTATGTCGCCGATACGGGAAACAACCGGATCGTCCATCTGGACGAACAGGGCGATCTCGTTCGGATCATCGCTGTCCCGGAAAGCCCGCTCAACAAGCCGGAAGGCGTCTTTGTCGACAAGAACGGCGACATCTATATCGCCGATACCGGCAACAAGCGGGTGCTCCGGCTTGACAAGGACGGCAAGCTGGTGAAGGAATACGGCCGGCCGGATTCGAAATTTTTGCCGGAATCGTTCAAGTACGACCCGATCAAGCTGATCGTCGACAAGCGCGGTTTCCTGTACGTGGCTACGCTGGGGGGTTACCAGGGGCTTCTGCAGATGGACTCCGAAGGCAACTTCCAAAGCTTCTTCGGGGCGAACAAGACCGCCTTCTCCGTGATGGACTCGATCAAGCGGCTTCTGTACACGCGCGAAATGTACCTGCGCGAGATCAGCAAGCTGCCCGGCTCGGTCGCCAGCGTAACGGTGGACGACAACGGATTCGTCTATACCGTGACGAAGGATATCGAGACGGCGCAGATCAAGAAGCTGAATATCGCGGGCAAGGACCTGCTCTCTGCCAAGAATGAATATTCGATGGAGGGGACGGAGAAGACGTTCGGCGAGGTGCGTTTTCCGCCGAAGGATAAGAAGCTTCCGCAGCTCAGCGACGTCGCCGTCGACAACGGCGGCAACATTACCGTGATCGACTCGTCGCTGAAATACTTGAACCAGTATGACGCGACAGGCAACCTGCTGTTTTTCTGGTCCGGCGAGCAGTCGGCCGCCACGACGAAGCTCGGGATGATCAAATCCCCGTCCGCGCTGGACCACAACTCCAGGAACGAGCTGTTCATCCTGGACGAAGAGAACGGCTCCATCCAGCGGTTCCGGCTGTCGGAGTTCGGCGAGCTCGTTCACAAGGCGAACCGGCTGACGCAGGAAGGACGCTACGAAGAGAGCGAGCAGCCGTGGCGCGAAGTGCTGCGTCTGAACGCCTATTATACACCGGCGATGCTGGGGCTGGCGAAAGCGGCGTACAAGAAGGGCGATTACGAGGAAGCGAGAAAGCTGTTCCTGGATGCCGGGCACCAGCAGGGCTATTCCGACGCCTTCTGGCAAATCCGCCTGCAGTGGTTCCAGCAGCATTTCGGCACCCTGATGAACATCGTCATCGCCGCTGCCGTCATTTACCTGATAGCCAACCGCTACCTGCGCAAAAGCAGGCGGGGCAAGAGCCGAAAAGGGCGGCGTTCGCGCTTCGAGCTGGTCAATCAGCTGAAGCATGCTTTGTACATTTTGAAGCATCCGCTTGACGGCTTTACCGCGCTCCGTTACGAATCGAAGGGCGGTGCGTGGAGCAGCCTGATCATTCTCGTCGCGGCCATGGTGTCCTACTCGATCAGCAAAGGCTTCACGAGCTTCTCGTTCAACGCGAGCTACGTGCTTGAAATCAGCCTCGTATCCGTCTTTTTGCAATTTCTGATGCTGTGGGTCGGCTGGGTCGTATCCAACTATTTGATCAGTACGATTTACCGCGGGGAAGGCCGCTTCCGGGATGTGGCGTTCGGCAGCGCCTACGCGATGGTGCCGTTCGTGCTGGTCGGACTGCCGCTGACGCTCGTTTCGAACTTCATGACGCTCAGCGAAGGCGCGATCTATTCGTTCCTCAATACAGCCATGCTGATCTGGGTAGCTCTATTGATGTTCTGGAACGTGCAGGCGACCCAAAACTACAGCGTGGGCGAGACGGTGATGAACCTGTTCCTGTCGCTTGTGACGATGACGCTGCTCGGCGTGCTGATTTTCATCACCTTCGGCCTCAGCAGCGAGCTTAAAGACTTCTTCTATTCGGTGTACCAGGAGGTGACCATCCGATGAGACATAAGCGCAAAAAGCTGGCCGGCTTCATCGCCTTGGTCGTGGCGCTGGGGCTAGGCTATACCGCGTCGCAATCCGGTACGCCGACGGCGGCGGAGTCGGCTCCGCAGAACAGCGGCAGCGCGCAGCAGGCGGCGCCGGCAGACGGGCAAGCAGCTGCCGCCGCGCAGCAGCCGGCAGCTGGGCAGCAGCCTGCCCGGCAAGCGCCTGCGCAGGGGGGAGCGGCGAACGCGGCAAGCGAGCTGCCGGATCTTGCGGCGTTCCAGCCGGTAGCGGAGACGGCGCAGCTGAAGCTGTCGGTCGATAGCCGTTCGGGCCATTTTCGCGTCGAGGACAAACGGAGCGGAGCGGTCTGGACTTCGTACCCGTCGCCGGAAGATTGGCCGAAGGAAACGATTCAGGGCACCTGGAGGAACAATCTGCGTTCTCCGATCATCGTGGAATTCATCGATATGGCCAACCACAAATCCCAGCCGAAGCTGATCAGCTTCATCGAGGACAAGGGAGCGGTGGAAGGCTTCCAGAAGATTGACGGCGGCTTCAAACTGACCTTCGACTTCAAGACGAGCGGGTTCAAAATTCCGGTTGAGGTGAAGCTCAACGGCGATGCTGTCGAGACGAAGGTGTTCGACGACGGGATTGAGGAAGGCAAGCTGAGCCTGCTCAACCTGAAGCTGTACCCGATGTTCGGCGCCGCGCCGTCCTCCGGGCAGGAGGGGTACCTGTTCGTGCCGGACGGCTCGGGCGCGCTGATTGATTTCAAGGAGAACCGCACGAACGACAAATCGGTGTACCGCGAAAGCATCTACGGCAACGACGCCTCGTTCTTCTCGGAAAGCACCGATCGGCTGATGCCGAAAATTCCCGTCTTCGGGGTAAAAAACGGCGACAAGGCGATGGTGGCCGTGATGGAAGGCGGAGAGGAGTACAACAAGCTGTTCGCCTCGCCGTCCGGCGCTTACGGCGTCTTCAACTGGATCACGCCGGAGCTGCAGTATCGGATCAAGTTTTATCAGAATACGAGCCGCAAGGCGAACACCGGCTTCTATACGTACAGCAAGGAGCGGTTTAACGGCAATGAACGGGTTACCAAATATTTCCTGTTGAACGGCGAGCAAAGCAGCTATGTCGGAATGGCTTCCCGTTACCGCCAATATTTAATGGAGACGAAAGGCCTGAAGAAGCTGGAGGTTACCGGCAACAAGCTGCCGCTGTTCCTCGATATCGTCGGCGCCGACATCAAGAAGGGCCTCGTCTGGGACAGCTACATCGAAGGAACGACAACCGCCCAGGCGACGGAGATGGTGAAGCGGCTGTACGGTCTCGGCATCGAAAATATGTCCATACGCTACTTGGGCTGGCAAAAGGGCGGGTACAGCTCCTTCGGCGGACTGTTCCCGGTCGACAAGCGGCTCGGCGGCAACGAAGGCATGAAGCAATTCATCCGCTTCGCCGATTCGCTGCAAATTCCGGTCTATCTCGGCGTCAACTATACGATCAACAATAACGGCAAGGACAGCTTCAGCGGCAGATACGAAGGCATGCGCAATATGGCCGGGCAAGTATTGGAATACACGAGCTTCGCCAACCGGGAATTGGTCACGATGGTCAGCCCCAAATACAGCGAAGTGATCCTGAACAAGGATTTGCCGGATTTCAAGGAGCTCGGCGCCAAAGGCTTGTATTTCGAGGACGGCATTGGCCGTAACCTCGACAGCGACTTCAACAACCGCTATTTGTCGACCCGTTCGGAGACGATGAAGACGCAGCAGCGGATGCTGCAGTCGGTTAAGGATACGCTCGGCGGCGTGCAGGTCGAGCGGCCGAACATTTACACGATCGGCCAGGCGAACCATCTGCACCGGCTGGATGACGATTACTCGTACGACCTGTTCATCGACCGTCCTGTGCCGTTCCTGCAGATCGCGCTGCACGGGCTCGTGACTTATACGTCCGATTGGGCCAATATGCGGGACCAATACCGCAACGAGTTTCTGCGCAGCATCGAGTACGGCTCGTACCCGTCGTTTATTTTCACCCATGCGGAGTCGGAAGACATGAAGGGCGCCTTCTGGATCTGGTATTACAGCTTGAACTACCGCGATTGGGAAACGATGGCGGTCGAGGAATATCAGCGCTATAACGAAGCGCTCGGCGATGTACAGAACAAGTTCATCGTCAATCACCGCAACCTGGCCCCCAAAGTGTTCGAGACGACCTACGAGGGCGGCAAGCGGATTATCGTCAACTATGATACGGCGCCTTACACGGGCGGCGGTCTGAACGTGCCGGCGCAAGACTTTATCGTACTGACGGGAGGTGGCGGCCAATGATAAAGGGCAGATTCCGGTTAAATGCGGTCACTCAGCGGAAGCTGGAAGGCAGTCTGTTCATTGCGCCGTGGATCTTCGGGTTTATCGCGTTTATCGCGTTCCCGCTGGCGTATTCCTTGTATATGAGCTTTCAGCGGGTCAAGATTACGGCAAGCGGCATCGAATATACGCCGGTCGGATTTCAATATTACCGCGAAATTTTGCTGGCGGACGGCGGTCTCCTGTATAACGACCTGATTCCGTTCCTGCGGCAGGCCGTCATCATGATTCCCGTCATCGTCGTGTTTTCGCTGCTGATCGCCATTTTGCTCAATCAGAAGTTTTGGGGTAGAGGATGGTTTCGTGCCATCTTCTTCCTCCCGGTCATTTTTTCCACCGGACAAATTATTCAGGAATTCATCACGCAGGGCGAAGGCACGCTCTCGTTCGTCGAGCAGTTCGCCATCGCCGAATACGCACGGGAATATTTGCCGGATTCCTGGGCGACGCCGGTCATCAATGTCATCAACTCGTTCGTCCTCGTCCTGTGGTATTCCGGGGTGCAAATATTGATCTTCCTGGCAGGCCGTCAGACGATTCCGCTCTCGGTGTACGAAGCGGCGCGGATCGACGGGGCGGACCCGTGGGAGACGTTCTGGAAAATTACGCTGCCAGGTCTGACGCCTTTTATTTTGCTGAACCTGATCTACACCGTCGTCGACCTGTTCACGTTCCCTTCCAACCCGATCATCGCGAAGGTGAACACGCAAAACTACGGCCTGTCCAGCGCGCTGGCCTGGATCTATTTGATGATCGTGCTGCTGTTTCTGGGCATCATCTTTTACTTCTTCGCCAGGGTTAACCGGGCGTCTCATCAAAGGTAGAAAGGAGAGGGCGAATGGAAAAGGTACTGAACCGCTTCAAGAACGTGCGCTTCGATGCGCCGCGGCGGCAGCGATGGCTGGTGACGAGCAGGAACGTCCTGCTTGGCAAAGAAGCCGACAAGGGCTTGATTTTCCGGCTGTTCATGTATTTGATCTTGATCGACACCGCCTTTATCTACGTCAAGCCGATCCTTTACATGCTCACCACGATGGTCAAGGATGCGGCCAACCTGCTCGACCCGGCGGTCATCTGGGTGCCGCGCTCGCTGTTCTTCGGCCATCTGGAAGATGCGCTGAGGCTGCTGCAGTACGGCCAGGCGTTCACGATCAGCATGACGGTGTCGCTCTCCGTGGCGGTGCTGCAGGTTATTTCCTGCGCTATCGCCGGGTACGCGTTTGCCCGGCTTGATTTTCCGCTCAAAAAATTTTGGTTCATCTGCCTGATCTTCACGTTCATCATGCCGCCGCAGGCAACGATATTGCCGATGATCATCATGTTCAAGGAATTCGGCTGGATCAACACCTACTGGCCGCTGATCATACCGGCGATATTCGGTCACGGCCTGAAGGGCGCGCTGTTCGTTATTATTTTCCGGCAGTTTTTCAGCACGCTGCCGAAGGAACTCGAGGAAGCGGCCAAAATCGACGGCGCCAGCGTGTTCCGCGTCTTTTTCCGGGTCATGCTGCCGATCTCGTCGTCGGCGATTATCGTCGTCTTCCTGTTCTCGTTCGTATGGAATTGGAACGACTTCTATTATCCGTCCATGTTCATGTTCGGCACGAAGGAAGTGCCTCTGTCCATCAGCTTATCCCGCCTGGCCGCCTCGCTTGCGGCGGAAGCGGAGCAGGCCGGACCGAGCATCTTCGCCGAGCCGATCAAGATGGCGGCCTCCTTCCTGATCATTCTGCCGCCCCTGATCGTGTACGCCTTCACGCAGCGCTGGTTCGTGGAAGGCGTGGAAAGAACGGGGCTTGTCGAATAGGGCAAAGCCCGCTAATATGGAAATGAAGGATGCCTGACAGACTTCCTGTCAGGCTTTCCCTTGTTTTTGTTCTTCATCGGGCGGCAGTAACGGATTTGCGGGGTGTTATTGCGATGAAGCATGGCAGGACGGGGACGGACACCGGCCAATCACGATCCGCAAATCCGCTGCTCCCGCTTTGCCTGCGCCGGCCTTTCCGGCGATCCGATCCGAATGAATATACGCGTATGGACGCCTATGACGAGCGATTCCTGCGTCATCGGTCGTCGCCTTCGGTATTGAAATTTTGTCGGCGGAAACCGCCAAATTTTCAAGATGGACGCCTATGACGAGCGATTCCTGCGTCATCGGTCGTCACAAGAATAGATACTACAAGTAACGGATCGTACGGCGAGCAAGTTATGCTGAGGGGGATGAACGATGCGCATTTTGCTGGTGGAAGACGAGCCGAAGATTCGCGAAGTGCTGATCGCCTATCTCAAGAACGAAGGCTGGGAGGCCGATTACACTTCGGACGGCCATGAAGCGCTTCGGTTGTTCGCGGCGAACGAATACCAGGTCGTACTGCTTGATCTGATGATCGAAGGGCTCCCGGGCGAGGAGGTATGCCGGGAAATTCGCAAGCAATCGGTCGTGCCGATCATTATGATTACCTCGAAGTCGCGCGAAGCGGACACGATTCAAGGGCTGCAGCTCGGTGCGGACGATTATATCATGAAGCCGTTTAGGGTCAAGGAAGTGATCGCCCGCATTCATGCCCTGCTGCGCCGGATCAACCGCTACACGCCTGAGACGAGCAATCCCGGCGTGCTGACGTTCGATCGCGGACAGCTCGTCGTCAATCTGGAAGCGGGAACGGCGGTCGTTCGCGGGACGAGCGTCAATCTCACGACGACCGAGTTCAAGCTGCTGACCGTGCTCGTCTCTAGGCCCGGCAAGGTGTTCAGCCGCAGCGAGCTGACCCAGCAGGTGCTCGGCTACCGCTTTCAGGGCGACAGCCGCTCGATCGATACGCATGTGAAAAATTTGCGCAAAAAAATTGAAGAGGATCCCGGCGAGCCGAAATATATCGTCACCTTGGTCGGAGCGGGCTACCGTTTCTCGGCGATGCCGGACGGGAAGGAAGAGGAGGGATGATCGGATGATCGTCCGCCTGCTGCGCAAAATGAACGTCGTGCTGTTTCTGGTGCTCCAGGGAAGCTTTTTGCTCATTATTGCTATCATTGCATCCGCTTACAATTTTAACTGGGAAAACGTATTTGAGCGCTATCAGCGGGAACAGCTGACTCTCAACGCTTTTAAAATGATGGACGACATGCGCAACGAGCATCTGGAGGTCGGTCCCTATACGGGAGATGAGAAGCTGTGGCTTAACCGCCGCGCGACGCTGTACGGCATTCTGATCAGCTACGGGCCTCCGGACGGTGGACCGCCATGGTTCGATATGCTGAGCCGCGTGAACGAGGACGAAAATATCGTTATTCAGGAATATCCGCTCATCTCCAAGGGAGAAAGCCAAGGCCTGCTTAAGATCGGGTACTTGAAATCGCTTAACGAGCTCGATCCGAACGTCGTCGCTTACCGCCAGACGATGCGGACGCGCTCGGCCTGGCTGTTCGCTCTCATCGTCCTCGTCTCGGTCGGCATCAGCTATTACGTGTCCCGGCTGCTGTCGGCGCATATGGAGCGGCTGCAGAGCACAGCGATGAAAATACGTCAGGGGCATTGGAACGAGTCGGCGGAGGTCAAGGGTCCTGAGGAGGTCAGGCAGCTGGCGCTAACGCTCAACGAGCTGTCCCGCGAGCTGAAGAAGCAGGAGGATTGGCGCCATCAGCTGATGGAGGATTTGACTCACGAGCTGCGCACGCCGCTCACTTCCGTGCTGTCCCAGCTGGAAGCGATGATCGACGGCATATATGAAGTGAAGCAGGAATGGCTGGAGGAAATCTACGATGAGCTGATTCGGCTGAGCCGCCTTATGAACGACATGGAAAAGCTGTCCGAGGCGGAGGCGGCCCGTTTTACCGTGTCCATCAAACGGACAAATATGGTGCAGCTGGCCGAGCGCGTGTACCGCAACTTCCAATCGATGGCGCGGAGCAAAGGCATTCGCCTTCAGTTCAGCAACCCGAACGTGCCCTGCTATGCGGAGGTCGACCGGGACAAAATGGTCCAGATCATCGCCAACATCGTCTCCAACGCGATCAAATATACGAATGCGGGAGGCCGCGTCATCCTCGGTGTCGGCTACAGCGAGGACGATACGATCATTTTTTGCTCGGATACGGGGATCGGCATCGGTCCGGAGGATTTGCCGTATGTGTTCAACCGGTTGTATCGGGCTGACAAATCGCGCTCGCGGTTCAGCGGCGGCGTCGGTCTCGGTCTGAGCATCGCCAAGGCGCTCGCCGAAGCGCACGACGGCCGGATCGAGGTGGAGAGCGAACTCGGCAAAGGCTCCGTCTTCCGGGTCATCGTCCCGAACAAATACCGCTCGTGGGAAGCGCCGTACGCTCAGGATGCGGGCCGCTCCGCCCGGGCCGCGGGCGGCTAGAGGAAGGCGGCCGCCGCCGCGGCTCTGCCGGTTGGCTCGGCGCGCATTGCGGTGCGCGACCGCTTGCCAGCCGCCTTGGATGAAAATGTGCCGCGAGCCCCGGGCTATTTTCAAGAGAATGAGCAAATGTTGTATTTTGTACAACAAAAACGGGGAAACCGGCCGTACTCGCGGCTCATTGTTGTAGAATGTGCAACATTTCAGGCGATTTTCCTCGATTTGAAGCCAATCTCATCCAAATTGTTGCGCAAAATACAACAATCCCCCTCTTTTTGGGCGAAGGATACGGCAAAGTTGCATTTTTTGCAGGATTTGTCGCCTTATGTGCTCGGGTGAGCCTGGCAAGGAGCAGCGCTAACGCGGAGTTCGAACCTTTGCGCGGAGTCCAAACGCTAACATGAAGTTCGACAACTAACGCAGAGTTCGGGGGGCACCGATTGAGTATCCCTGTCGCAGCACCGTATAGGTTTGCACGAGAAAGGATATTGCCGAAGACGAGGTTATTCTTTAAAAATTAGGAAAAAAGTCCTTGTTGAGACAGTGGCGAACGAAGCCTTTGTCATCGGTCGTCACCTGCGGTATTGAAAATTTCGCCGAAGGACTTCGTCGAATTTTTCAAGATAGCAATTGTCAAAATGATAGGACTTAAGGTATAATATGGGTCGTAGGTATCATCATGGAACTTATAGCATACGGAACCCATAGAGGTCAGATCGTGGAAGCACCCGATGGACAGAGGCGAACCTTTGTTTGGGGTGCTTTTCTTATTTGCAAGATGGCCGCCTGTGCCAAGCGATTCCTGTCGTCATCGGTCGTCACCTGCGGTATTGAAAATTCGCCGAAGGACTTCGTCGAGTTTTCAAGATAGACGCCCATGCCGCCGGCGCGGCACCATCAGAAGATGAAAATGGGCCGCGGGCCCGGGCTATTTTCAAGATAGCACAAGCGTAGAACAAGGAGAGTTGGGCATGAGTAAGCGTGCGTTCAAGTATGGGACGGTCGCGCTGGTTGCTTTCGCTGCGGCGATGGTCATGCAGCTGACAAGCGGCGCGAATGCGGCTGTACACCTTGACAGCAGTACGAGTTCCGGTCCGGCAAACGCCTTTTCCGATGCAGCGGGTCATTGGGCCGAGCGTTATATCGCCGATGCTGTAGCGCAAGGATACTTGCACGGCTTCGAGGACGGTACCTTTCGGCCGGATCAGCCGGTGACGCGAGCGCAATTCATGAAATTGGTAGCGGCAGCAATCGGCAAAGGCGCGAAGCTGCAGGATGGCGCTGCATGGTACATGCCGTACGCCCAAGCGCTGCAGCAGGAGGGGATTGTCGATATGGAAGAACTCCCCGAAGAGATGAATGCGCCTATGACAAGAGCCGAAATGGCGCGAGTAGCATTAAGAGCCGTTGATCGGGATATGGAGGGGACGATCGAGGAAGCTGTGGAAAGAGGGTTGCTGCAAGGCGTAGGATACGGTGAGCTTGAGCCGGACGGACTGACGACAAGGGCGCAGGCGTGCGTCATTATGGAACGTGTCCGGACGCTCCGATCCGGGGGCAGCCTTGTGCCGGACAAAGATGCGCTTCAAACCGTATGGATCCATCGGATCGGCAGCAATGCGGGGGTGGTCTTTGGACTGAGGGACATTTTTTTGCCAAAAGATGTGCCTTATGACGAAGCGCTTCGTGTGGACGTGAACCGGATGATTGTTCTTGATTACGCACGGGGAGAAGCTCAGCCGTACGGATACTTGACGAAAGGATTGGAGCTGCAGGCAGGCGGCGACCTATTGGACGTGTACGTCGTTGCGTATCAGCTTACGGTCAGAGCGACTGAGCATGCGGATGCAAAGGTGCGTTACGACAGTTCCGATCTGCTTGGATTCGTCCGCAGCGGCAACATAATAGAAGCTTCTCATGCCGCTTACGATGCGTTGCATATGTTTAGCCTCGGGCCGAAGCAGCAGCTTAAGATGTGGAAGTTTTACGCCTTGGAGAAGACGGCAGTCCATGAAAGGATGGCAGCGGATGGGAAGCTTCAGCCGCAGTATTTGAAAATTGGAAACGTTGAATACGTTACAGCGAAGTAATAAATACGATACGAGATGGAGGTATGGAGTATGAAAGAAGCACTATCGATCCAACCGAATAACGAGATATTTATCAAGCTCGGTAAGCAGGATGATTACATTTTTCAAGCGCTGGCTCACATCGGTAAAGCCTCGCACCTAATGTCTTGGGCCAATACTTGCCTTATGGACGTGGCTGAAGTGCCGCACGAGATGAAGTCAGAAATGATTTTACTAACGACAGCACTTGTACGGATGCAGGAAAGGCTTCGAGAGATCAGCAAGGCTGAATCAATTGAACAATAACTATCGATAAATCAATTCCATGAGAGGGGAAAATATAACCATGAAAAAGAAATTTACTTCTCTGCAAAAAATGACAACAGCAGGCATCGTTGCAGCCGCGATTATGGGAACGGTCGCGGGCACTTCCTACAGTTCGGCCCAATTTACGGATATCTCAGGCCAATGGTTCGAGCAGCCGGTGAAGGACGCAGCGGCAAAAGGGTATGTGGACGGCTTTGAGGACGGTACGTTCCGGCCGAACGAGCCGGTGACGCGCGCGCAGTTCATGAAGCTGGTCGCCTCGGGAATCGGCAAGAAGGTCGAAACCGTGGAGGGCAATGCGTGGTACATGCCGTACATCAAGGCGCTGAAAGAGGAAGGCATTGTGGAAGAGCGTTTTAACCCCGGCGACATGAACCAGCCGATGGTGCGGGCCGAGATGGCCATGTACGCGGTGAAGGCGGTCGATCCGGAGCTGAAGGGAACGCTGCTCGAAGCGACCGAACGCGGCATCGTCCAAGGCGTAGGCAACGGCGAGCTGGAGCCGATGGGCCATACCACTCGTGCACAGGCGGTAACGATCATCGAGCGTATTTTGGACGCTCGGGAGGGCAAAGAGCTGGAAGTCGATAAATATGCTGTGTCTCGAGCGGAAATCGAGAAAACCGGCAGCAATGTAAACTCAATGCTGGGACTTCAACCGCAAAATATCGGGCAAACGTGGAGCTTGGGTCAAGGAGCTTCGGTGACGCTGAATCAGGTTATTGTGGCTGATCCGAGCGACGAGAATGATCCTTATTGGGCTTACATCGATAAATCGTGGTGGCCGGAAACAGCCGATAAAAAGCGAGATATTGTGGTGATGGCGAAATTTACCATAACTGTTGATGAATCAGCGGATGATAATGTCCGATTGTACGCCTATCAACATTTCACCCTTTATGATATGACAGGACCTTTAACTGTCTCCAGGGATAATCTTCCAGGGGTGATTCCATTTAGAAAGCCTGGAACCTATTCCGGATTCGTTGCTTATACGATTGAAAGGGAATATACCAACACCGCAGGTCTGACATTCAATATTGTAGGTAACGATGTTGTTATTGCAGAATGATAGGGGGAAGTGGTCTTGTGCAAGTTGATTACAAGGGTTATGTTAACTCTTTTTGTCCTTGAGTTACTGATTCCCTTTGCCTACATTAATCCGGCCAAAGCCGCGGTAGAGACGAAGCGATTGTATTATGACTTTGAACATTCGAAAGTCAGTGAAACCGAAGTAAGTGCCCAGTTTTCGGCTTCGGAGATAAAATCGTTTTCAATGAACCTCTCTCCCCACATTCCAGGGAGAATTACTTCAGTTAAACTATTCAATAACGGGTCAGACAGTTCATCCAGTATCACCTTCTCGGATTCCACAGTAACCGTAACTGGACTAAGAGGAAAGGAAACAACGGTTTACGGCCTCTCGGAAACATTGCCAGGGCACCAAATTTACCGACAACCCGAGGGTCGTATATGGGAACATAGAGGGGAGGCAACACCGGAAACGCCTATTGAATTTGATGGTGCTCCCGGCGATCCATCACCTTATCCGGGCCTGATTCCAACAGTGGGACGGTATCGATATACAACAAAGCCTTTTGATTACCGGACCCCCGGCGATCCGAACAATGGCCCCGATTTAAGGTATGCATTTAACTCCCCGCAGTATTTAAAATCGGGCCAGGCAGGATCTCCAGCTAGTGGAGATCTGGTTATGGATTATAATAAAGAAGGCTGGGCGGTAACAACATCATATGAAGTTGTTCGTCCGAATCGGTGGTTTCTTGACGAAGGAAAAGTTGAACTTCGTGGTGGGACACCAGAGATTACGGATGGTTCTAAACTGAAACAGGATTCCATCGAAATTTATGGTGCTTCACAACATCCTGGTACTAACGCCATTCCACTATCGTACGGTAAAGGTAAGCTTCCCGGTCAAGGTATGATCCGAACAATGTTAAAGTTGGATGGGGATGTAACCCGTCAATTTTATAAGGATGACCCTGATAACGATGGCAAAGATGGCTTATTACGTAACTACTTTATGTACGCCTACGCCAAATGGAAAGGCACCACCTACCAATACCAGGCCTACATCGATGTAACGTATGAGCCGCCGACGGTGCCGGACCTGATGGCTGCGGATCTCGTGCCGGATAAAGCGTGCTACGTCGTCAACGCTCCCATTACGCTCACTTACAAGTACCGCAATGGCGGCGAATCGACCGACAAGCCGTTCAAGGTTGTCGTCAAAGTGGATGGCGTCGTGAAGAAGACGGAGACGATTCCCGGGGGGATGAAAAACGGAATCACGCTATCCGGGACGTATACCGGCACCGTCAGCTCGCCGATCATCACATTTACGCTCGTCGTCGATGAGGACAATGCGGTGGGCGAAAACGAGGCAACGCGGGGCAATAACGTGAAATCGGTGACGATCCGGACGCAAACTTCCTGCGGCGACGATGGCGGCGGCGGAGGCGACGGCAAAATTACCGGAACGATTGAAGTGGACAAGCCTTTCATTCCTTGGGGCGATGACAATTTGACCATTGTGACGGTCGATGATTTGGCCTCGTCCTGCAAAGCAGCGACGTTTCGTATTTCCTACGAAGACCCAAGAGGGAACCGGCATGTGTCGCCGAATATGCCCTTCAATGGAGTTGTGAATGGCAAGCTGGATGGATCGCACGGCTTTTTCTATGATAGCCGAAACTTTTCGTACCCCGGCGGCATCGGTTCGGGGAAAATCCACGTATTTGGCTCGGTGCTGGATAACTGCGGTAACTCGCATACGATTGGCACCACAGAATTCACCATCGGTCCGGAGCCGCCGCCTGAACCGCTCGAGCTCGAGTTCAAATGGTTTTACAGCCACGACTTGAACAATCCGATCACGCGCGCCGCGCTGGGGGAAACGGTGGCGCTCAAGGTCACGAAAGCCCGCGATCCGCAAGGCATGGACGTCGAGCTATCTTGGGATTTTACGCAGAGTACATCTTGGGTGGCCAGCATTCCGACCATGAAAAATCT
>Ga0207865_101134_pt1 | contig 22094 bp, 31 predicted proteins | sample HigsolmetaAR204D_FD_184836 | JGI IMG/M metagenome (GOLD analysis project Ga0207865, IMG submission 184836) | Ionic liquid and high solid enriched microbial communities from the Joint BioEnergy Institute, USA - AR20-4-D (SPAdes) (version 2) ...
TTATTTCAAAAAGGTCTTGTATTTCAAATTCTCCCCATTGAACTTTATCTAATTCTCGGTTATCAGTTATTTGATGTTTTTTAAACTTCATTTTCGGTTTTACAACTTTCTCCACTTCTTTCATGAAGTCTTCCATTGAAGACCAATCAGGTTCACCATTTTTGTTTACAGGTAATATAATGGTTTCGTTTTTTAACCGGGTATTGTTTAGCTCACGATTAAAAGAATATTTGTCTTTTAAACGGTTTAAGATAGGAATGATAAATTGACCAGTATGTTCATTCAGGTTTTCGTTCTTTAATACCGTAACATGATCAGATGCCACAAATTTATAAGGATGATAAAATGTAGCACCGACACTGCCGCTGTTTGCAATCGTTAAACAATGAGAATGTATTTCCATGTAGTCAGGTGGAGTAATAAAATTATCAATCCCATTGTTTTCAGCAGTGGAAGATATATAAGGAACTTTGCCCGGCTGTTGTTCTTGTTTGACCAGTCTTTTACCACGTTTGATTTCAAAAATGGAACCTATTTTAAATTCCTTCCATTCTACCGATTTTAATTTATTCTGTAATGTAGCGTTCAAAATTATTCACCTTCTTTTTCAAACAAATATCCTCGCCCGTGACTTCGCATATCAAATTCAAAAGTAAGATAGTCAGCCATTGTCTTTTTAAAATCTTCAACAGAAGGTATTTCATCATTAAAGTAATAAAAGCTATGCAACCATTCATCAGTTGCTTTTATAGTTGATTTCACCATAAATGATGTTGGGGCTTCGTCTTTGTCGAAATATACGTCTAATAGCTTCTTCTTGCGGTCTTTGGCTAATTCGGTTGCTACCAGTCCAATATGTTTTCTTACTACATATCCATCATCTTCAAAATTAAAGAATTTTACACGTTTTTCAGGATCATGTGGTTCATGTGCTGTAAAGACCGCAATACACGGGTTTGTTCCCACACCATAAAATGTTTCTTTATTTAAGGTGATGACTGCTTCTAACGTATGATGTTTTAAAAGACGTTTCTTATTTTCTTTATCACGTTTCGTTTTACCAATCATAGTGGACTGAGGAACAATCACTGCACATCTAGCGTTTGGGGTTAAAGAATCCAGTAAACGAATAATAAAACTCAATTCAGATAAATGAGCTGTTGCTTCATTTTTTGCTTGGGAATAAGGCGGATTCATCAGTCCAACAGTAGCATTGATTTTTTGTATATCTTCTATATCGGCATTGATAAAATCCATTCTTCTTAGGTTACTTTTTCCGTCGCCACGAAGGATCATATTTGTTGTGGCAATCGTATATAAATCTTCTCTAATCTCAATTCCGTGCAATTGGTTTTGTTTAATTTTCTTTTTATATTCCGTTTTATCATCTTCAGATAAATCTAATGTATCCACTTTTTCCAACATTTTATGCATGGCACTAATTAAAAATCCAGCCGTACCAGAGCATGGATCTAATACAATATCATTGGGTTTTAAGTCAACTAAATCACACATTAAATCAGTAATATGGGAAGGAGTTAAGACAATACCTAAACCTTTCCCATCTCCACCTGAATATTTCACGAATTCACCATAGAAACGACCTAAAACGTCTTCTTTTATGTTTGATTTAATGGCTGTTAAAATTTTATCTTTAATAAATTCTGTAAAGTATCTTAAAGGCGTTTTTCCTAAGTTTGAATCAATTTGATTCAATTTTACTCGGCTTTTGATAAAAGAAAATTGATCTAAAATGGTTCGTTTCTTAAAATCAGGTGTAACTTCTACTTCATCTAAATAATTAGAAAGTGAATCAAATATTTTCTTACCATCTTTGGATACTTGGTTTCCTATTAACATATCAATTGAAAAATTCACATCTTGTAATGCTAAAAGGATGGCTGAAACTACAAGTGGCTTTTCATGTTCCGATAGCTGTCCATAATTTCGTAAATCCTCATGTAATTGTTTAGATAATTTAATAATCTCTTGAAGCTCAATTTGTTCAGAAGGAGTTTCTTTTAATACTTCTGTTTTATAATATCCCTCTATGTTTTCTTCTTTAAAGTTTTCCAGTGTTTCCAGTTCATCTAATATTATGATTTCTTGATCAGTGACATAAACAGGTTGAATGATATGGTGCTTTTCATCACCTGTAATTCCTATTGCAAATATCTTTTTAAAACTGGAGTTTTCTGCGATATGTTTAGCATAATGAACAGCACCATTCGTGGCATAATCTGTTTTTGCTTTTGTTTCTAAAGAAATTTCTTTTTCGTCTGTCCATTTAATGTTTTTATCGTTATCCTTTTTATCCTCAATTACAATTAAAAAATCTTTTACTTGCAATACAAATTCAGGTTTTCCTACTCCACCTTTTCCTGTTTTACTTCCGTTTTTTAAAGCTTCCTTAACTTCTTTTATAGAAGTACCTTGTTCATCATATTTAAGATTTAAACTATCTAAATTTTTTCTAACAAATTGGTCTGTTAAAGTAATTTCATTCGGCATATAAAATTCTTCCTTTCTCACGATATTAAATTTATCTTAATTTAATTTGTATTTCTAAAAAAACTTTTGCATAAATTAGATATTCTTCTACCATATTGTTTTTTGCAAAATAAAAGTGCAGAAAATTGCAAAATCCTTATGCAGTGATATGCAATGGGGCTTTACATGGAGGAGTAGCCATGATAACCTTTTTTGGTTTTGCCAAAACTGTGAAGCTGGCGCTTGGCTAAAGAATCATGTCTACAGAGTATCCATGTAAAGCCCCGGATAAGACCGTTTAATCTTTTTTGATACCTTTACTTTATCTAGTCCTCGCCATCATACCATTTATTGATATGTCTCTTCCCAAGGCAGTCGCATAATAATCCTCACCGTTATGTTCAATTCTTGTCAGCAACCAATACTGTTCGTTATCTTCATCAGTATAAAGAATTTCGATTGTACTCCCACTTGTGAAGTATTCTCCACTTGGTAACGCATATCTCCCATCTTTATTTTTTCTTAAAAATCCTTGTTCTTTTATAGGACTTGATAAGTACTTTATTTTTTTGCTAATGTCTATTAACTTATCTAAAATTAATCTGTATTGATTGTAAAGAAATTCCTGATCCAAATTGTCACGATCAATACGGATATTTTCACCATCGTTGCCCAATTTTGAGATAACATTTTTGATTTGCTGATTTAATTTATTTAATTCATTTTCACATTCTTTTAAAGAAATTTCTTTCATTTTTGATTCTCCTTTTTATATTCATATTTTCGCAATATGTTGATCAACGTCTAACCATCCAATTGTACCAACCGATATTTACATATTTTACCCTCTATATTCATTATAAATTCATTATAAATTCTCTTTTTATAGTTGATTCATTTTTTAATTAATTTAAGACTTTCGTGTTAAATCATCGTATTGTTTTACGACTTTATAGAAAGTGCTTTTTTTAAGATTAAGCATTTCCATAAAGTCTTTGCTTTTTATTTCTTTATTTTTCCATTTGTCATAGTATTTTTTGAGCGTTTCTTTTTGCGAATTGGACAATGTAAATGGTGGTCTGCCTAAATGTTTACCTTCTTTTCTTGCTATTTCAATCCCTTCACGTTGTCTCCGTTTTATTTTTTTTCGTTCTTGCTCTGCGACATATGCGAGAAGGGAAAGAAATTGATCCTCCATAACTTTTCCGATGTCTCCCATATTTTTAAACTTTCTGCTGTCAAACAATGTTTCGTTTTCTAAAATGACAATATCTGCTTTAATTTCTCTAGTGATATATTTCCATTCTTTGATGACCTCATCATAGTTACGACCTAATCTATCCAGAGCGTCAATATAAACTAGATCGCCCTCGTTCAAAATCCTTCTAAGGGTCTGGTAATGAGGACGATTAAAGTCCTTCCCCGACATTTCATCAATAAACAGCTTTCTTTCCTCAACACCTTTTTCTATCATTTTTTTGACTTGTCGAGCGATATTTTGATCTTTTGTCGAAACCCTGATGTAACCATAGACTGTACCCATAGTGATTTCTCCTTCTGTTGAATTTATTTCACTGGTTGCCAATAGCGTTAATCTGTCGAAAGGCTGTCTCTCATATCAAGTGCTATTTTTGCATCTTTTAAATAAGTTTCATTCATCCAATCTAAAGCTTGATCGATTTCAGTAAATTGTTTGTCGCCAATGTATTCTCCAGTCCTTTTGAAGATCCATAAAAATGGTTTTCTTAGTTTTTTCTTTATTATGTATACTTCATATTTTGTATCTACTGGTCTATTAATAAGATAACCTTTAGCGTAATGACCAATTGTGATACTTTCATTTGTGGATGGTAAACGAATCGTTTCTCCTTCGACAATTTTAGACACATCGTATTTCCGTTCCAGAAAGAGTTTTTTCTCAAATTCAGCTATCATTTTCTCGAAATTCATTGTTTTTCTCCTTTCTACTAACTAATCAGATTTTTCATCAATTGTAGATCGTGTATAATCAATCTTTTTTCCATCTATAAAACCTTTTTCGTAAACGAGCATTTCTTCAATAGGTGGCAACTTAAGTGTTAAAGGTTTTCCGGTGGTGATATTGGAAAGTTTTTCTTCAACCTCTTTTGGAATAAGTACCATTAATCCGTATTCTTGTTTGAGTTGTGTAAATTGTTCTTCAAATTTTGCTTCTAGTCCTGATAAAAAACCTCTCATGTACGAATTTTTTACTGCTTCTGTAGTACTTTTGGTTCTTCCAATACCTAGTGCTTCATAATAATGGTTAACAAATTGCTGAGAATAAAATAGTAATGCTTCATATGCTAGTAAATACATTTCTTTTGCTAAAGCAACATCACTCTCATAACCCAAAAACATGATCGCCCTTTTCCTTTGTTTTGTTCCACTAAGATACCTAGTGTTTATATAATTAGATACCCTAAAGTTTTTTGAAATTATGAGGGCAAGTTTTCTTTCCCACCAGTATAATTTTTTATGGACGGTAACTTGTCCACTTTTGATTTCTTGCTTACTCTCTTGAATCTCAATTTGATCCATTGATATATCGTGTTGCAACATTAATTTTTGAGCCATCAAAAATGCCGATTGAGCTTCTTCGTCATTTGGGTTATCTTGAGACAATGCAAGTAATCTTTTAATTTTCCTTATAATTTTCTCGTTTCTTTCATTTAACCGTTCTGACATAACTTCTCTCAATTTTTCTCTTTTGATTCTCCTTTGATGTTTTTGTAAGTGCTCCGGCAATTCAGCCTGTAAATGCAATTTGTAATGATGCGGACAAAAGTCTACGTTATGTTCAACATTCTTTGCACATTCATCGCACATAGGTAAATCACATGTTTCATGTTTATATCCCGGTGAGTTTACTTCCTTGAACATCTGGTGATCTCATAAAAATATAATGCTATTGTCATACTTCACGATATAATCACATAGTTTTGTTGCTTTTCTTTTCTTGCATAGAGCGCATGGGTTAGAAAAAACACCTAGTTCGTTCATTCCGATCCCTCCAATAACTCGTATATGTTGCCGATGACTTCTGTTTCAACATCTGATAAAAGTTCATCAAGCAAGTCTCCTTAAATGCTAACGTATTTTCCACGTCATTTATCGAGTTTTCCTTCATTCCAAAAAATCAAATATAGTTGTTTGCTTATAGCTTGAAGGTATTTCCTCTTCTGTTTCGTATTTCGGTACTTTTTCTTCAACAATCGTTTCATTTGTTTCAGTTTCTTCTTTATTTATTTCTCTAAAATCCGTAAACCAATGAAGAGGAAAGCAACCACCGAGTCGTTTCAAATTTCCATCGTGGTAAAAAGTCGCATGTGTACCCCTCGGACGTAAATAATATGTACTTCCTATCGTTGCATGGTATCCTTTTTCTCTCCATATAAGTATTGCTTCGTATATTTTTGAACTGTCCAATGACGGAACATTGTCCGCAGGTGGTTCTGGCGACCATTCATCTTCTTGAATAATTTGAAAAAATGATTTTCGAAAACATCCAAAATGGGAATTTTTGTTTTGGAATTTCGAAACATAATAATGAGTTGACCCGTTTGGAAAGAGAAAATAAGTTTTTCCTTTTTCAAGAACCGTGGTTTCACCAATATCGATGCAAATTCCTTGCAACACAGTATCACCTTCCTGTTTTCTCCAATGCTTTCCTTGCAGTCTCCCCTTCATCTTTCATCTTCCAAACTTTCCCTTTTAATATCATTAACTTTTTTTACAAACAAATCAGATTCTTCTATCAATTTATTTCCTCCTCAAATAAAATTTACAGCAATATGTAACAGAATTTTGTTATTAATATTATATCTTATGGTATTTTGTTTGTAAAGGTTCATAATAATTTATGAACGTCCATAAATATTTTTATAGACCTTTAAGAACAATAAAAAACTAGTAAAAATGGGAGAACAGAAAAAAGATAATTTTGTTCTGTAAAGTATACCTTTCCAGACACTTATTTTTGACTATTCCATTTGCGTTCTGAAAACTTGGGGATGTTGGAGTTTTAGAATATTTAGCAAAAGAAAATGAACATGGGGAAATTCTTTATATCCCTGTCCATAATGACAATATGGTTGGAATTTCTCATTCAATAAATAAAAACGTGATACAATTATTATCCAATTTTATTTCAGATACAGATTTAACAAAAAACGAAAGGTGTTGATCTGGATGAAAACAGTAGTGTGGTTTTCGAGACATGACATTCTTCCCTCTCAAGTAACAGAATTAAAACGTCTCTTTGGGGAAGATGTTAATATCGTCCAAGATTCAGCCCGTGTTGCCAATGCGGATGACATGATTCGCAGGTATCATGAACATGGCGGTGATGAAATGTTGGTTGTTGCTCCGCTATCGGTGATCGATCAGCTGTGCAAGCGTGGTTATCGTCCCCTCTGGGCTGAAATGAAAGAAGTTCCTTTAAGTGAATCGGAAACTGTCGCAAATGGGCGAGGTTTTCGTTTTGTGAAGTTTAGAAGAGTAAAGAGGTTGGCGTTAGAGTTTGAGGAAATATGATTCATCAAAGCAAAAAGGCACTCGTTTCTTGAGTGCCTTTTTGCAACATCCTCATAGGTAAGATAACATTAAGTGATCTTGAACTACTCCCACTTTCGCTTCGCTTAGAAGTGGGAGATTCCTACGAACTTCGCTCTATCGAGCGAATATTTAGTAGGCTATCCCCGCAGTTCCTACGGTTACTGCAATTATGCAGATAAAAAAATGATCATATTATTAATGTTTCAAATCCTCATAGGTAAGATAAATAGCAATGAAACATGTGATTAGACAATGATGATAATCACATTGTCAATGTTTCAAGTCCTTATAGTTAAGATATTGTTTCATTGCTATGTTGATGTGATTCAGATAATCACATCTTTAATGCTTTTTTAGAAATATTAATTTGCGTCAATTCCTAATAGTTAAGATAAATTGTTCTACTATAAATGATTATAAAAGGTACTTACAAAATGTGCAAGTACCTTTTTAATTATAGTATCCGGTGTACACTCATGTGCTGAGTACAAAAAATCATTTGTTTTATGATTCTGTAATAAATAATCTACAGTTCGTTTAATATTTCTTACTCTAGCAATCTTTACAACGGACATTTTAATCAACTTCTTTATGATTTATTTCTTCAATAAGTTGCTCTATGTCGTACCTTAAACTATCTATTAAAGAAACATCAATACGTTTATATTTTTCAATGATTTCCTTCGGGAGATCAACCATCCTAGCCAAATTATCTATTGCATTATAAAGTTCACCACTTGCATTATCTAATTGTTTATATATAATTTCAAAATTTTCCTTTGTTTTATTAATTCTAATTGTTTTCTTCATAATAAACCATCCTTTTCAAAATTGATATATAAATGATTTTAATTCAAACCAATCATCATCATCAAAATTCCCTATTTTTTTAGATTCTTCTGCTTATCTAGCTTCTCTTTATACTTTTTAGCTTGTTCCCTTGTCCACAACGGACTGGAAGCCAGTACTTGAATAGGGTGAGGTAACGGATTTTTTACCTTTTTCCCCTCTCGCTGTCTTGAATATTTTGTACTTAAACGAGCTTTTTCCCACCCTATCATTTCAGAAAATTCCTTGATCCCAACGAGAGGGGGGATTACTCCCCCGACAATTTCCCTGCTTCATACATCAATTCCACTACATCACGATCTTTCAGCTTCTCTATATGTTCTTTCAGATCATCTGCTGTAAGTATAATTCCTTCTGGAAGATCCCCTTGATATTGGCTCCATTTTTCGAGCAAAAAGTGGTCATCTACTTCATTTCCATCAATTTTAATTATCTTGTAAACTCTCTGATGCAGTCCATGTCCGCCCGTTGAGAAATTTCTACCATCCCATATATCCAGATCAACAAATTTTTTTGTAATCACTAATTCGGTTTCATTATTCATGAAATCATCTAGTGAAATAGTTCGATGGTTATGACCATCCCACCAGCTAAAGATTTTTGTAGTCCATTCACCTTTGTTGATAACATAAAAATTTTTTTCTTGAGGATCAAATACAAGTTTTTCTTTTTCACTATCTATAAAAAACGAATCAGGAAACGATATGTCTACATTGGAAAACCCAATAGACTGTAAGAAAACTTTAATAAAATCAGGATCGTCTGTTTCATAATCCTTTTCTTCATCCTCTAATTTGTCAATGTAAGCATGTAATTTTTCCGTCAAATGGTTATCAAAGTGAGAATCAACGCTCAGATCAACACCGTCAATTTCAATAATCAAAGCAGATTCTCCGACTTCAACCACTTTTTCAATCTCTTCTTTATTCAATAAAATTGACTGACCTCCCCTTCCGTCTTCCCATATAACTCCGTCTTCCCATATAACTACCTCTTTTGTTGTCATATAACCAACTCCTTTGTTATTTGATAACTTTGTTATCTATAATGTATCAAAAAGAGATAACTTTGTAAACGCTTTTTGATTATTTTGTCAATTTAAAACGTCTTTCATTTTGATTTTTTGAATAAAAAAAGACTGAACTTCCACTGTTCAGCCAACCCTTTTTGGATTAGAAAAATCCTCAATTTAGTCCATTATTCATGATTTCCATGATTTCTTCGATTTGTTCATCAGATAAACTAACAAACTCAGGTGGTTCAACCCCTACTAACAAAAAATCTCCGTGAATACCCAAGAGATTTTCGGGCAGTCCGTCAATCATTCCATTCTCATTGCAAACCACAACTACATTTTCGACGATAGGTATACCTGCTACTTCTATGTACCCTCCTACTATATTTTGTAATGTCTCTAAAGTGTGCGGTATTTCTGCAACATACGGTTTTTGACCAACAGGAACAATAATAACTTTTAATTTTTCAGACATATTTTCAATCATATTTTCAATCCCCCTTCAAATCAAAAAAATAAATATAATTAATAAAAAAGTTCTTTCTTTACTTAATAAGACCTTTTTCTTTTAAAATTGCTTTGAAAATTGCGTTGGCTATTTCTGACCTGATCCCTTGTCTTGTTTTTCTTGTGTGAGAGCCACACAGCTTGTTCAATCCTTTTATGACCTCTTCTTCGAGATAGAAACCCACGTACTCTTTCCTCTGATGTTTATTTTGCTTGTTTAGTACGTCATTAATAACTGCGTTTATGTCTATTTCTTGATTTATATTTTTTTCTTGCTCTTCTTCTAAATTATCATTGAAAGTTCTTTCTTCTTCTTCGTAAGGAGATAAGAATTGTTTTACAGGTGATGTTTTAGTACGTTTAATTTTAGCCATAAGTTCATTTGTTGTTTCTTTGGACACGTTCTTTCATCTCCTTCACAAATGGTATATACAGTTCTAAAGCGTTATGCAGTTCTTTATTCTCTTGATTTAATCCGTTAATCGCTAAGCGCCTTGTAGTAGCCCGTCTTCTGATAATTGAGTTGAATCGTAGATCGGGATAATCCTGATCTATAACTTTTTGCATGGCTTCATTTTCTTTGGCTTTTGCATCGATCAAATTAAAAAGAATCCCTAGAGTTTGTAGGTTCGAATTAAAACGTTCTCTCGTTTCCTCTATGATTTCCATGAATTTTGGGATAGCGTAATATGTCAGCATAGACCCATCAAACATGATAACTGCAAAACTTCCTTCTGGTGATCTTGTGCTTAAAGGCATAAGCGTTTGTTCTGAAAGGGCTGGTGGAGTGTCGATGATAATCCAATCGTAATGGTTCATTACTGATTCTAAAGCAATTTCTAAAGCGTTTAGCTTTAAATTGTTTTCATACATCTTCCTGCTCAAAGTCGCTAAAAAGTCATTCGAAGGTAGAAGGTCAAGGTTTCGATATACATTCACAATATAAGGTTCTGCTTTCCCTTCCAAAATTGCTTCTAATACGGTTCTTTCTTCAAAGACATTACAGATATCGTATTCTCCAGTGAGAATACTTGTCAAATTTCCTTGCCCATCCATATCTATTGCTAATACTTTTTCATTTTGGCTTAAGAGATAAGCTGTAATGGCGCTTGATGTTGTTTTCGAGCAACCGCCTTTCGATATACCAAAAGTAATTATTTTTGCCATAACTTCACTCCTTCTCGCACACTTTTATGGCTATTACTATTAATATTACTATAAATAATATTACTATAAATTATAATTTAAAGTACTTTCTTTTTAACATTTTATTTAATAATTTTGTAGACGGAGTTATTAGCAGTCAACCACGAAACCATGTTTCAGAAGCTATTTACGAAGGTACATTTTGATGCATAAAAAAAACACGGTCATCAGACCGTGCTTTACCGTGCTTTTTTGTTTTTTCGCCTTTTTCAGTTCGTATAATTCATTTCCATCTCTTTTCTAATTTTTTTCTATTTTCTCTTCTTCTTTTTTAAGGAGTTCTCTTACCACCTCATTTGGGAGGTGATTCCATTGATAGCAAGGGTAATAGTCAGGGTCGTTTGGGTCATTCATGTCGATAAACGATTTCTCTACTACCCTTTTTACAAATTTTTTTGTACAGCGGTAATCGCTGCAATTTAAGGAGATGCTTTCATATATCTTGTTCTTAAATTCTTCGGTAACCTCCTCCCACTCGGTTTCATGGATATTTAAGATATCTAAAATGCTTTCAAATGCAGCTCTGATTTCATGTTTAATTATCATTTTCATTCCTCCAATAATTTTTAATTTTATATTAAACACATAAAAAAAGAATACAACTCATATGAGGTTGTACTCTTTTTTTTATCTTATTGGGAAATCCTTTTTCTGAATCTATGTTTTCATTTTCCCTTCCAATGGTATCCCTTTTAATTTTCGAATATGAAATGCGGACGACGGCAATGGTAACAGCAGGCTTTATTCTCCGCCGCCTGAATTGCGTTAGTAAACTTATCAGGCGGCTCAATATCCCATTCACCCATACTGAAACGGTGCAATTGTTCAAGTTGTGCTTCATCATCCTCAATATGGGTAATTTGAGAAACGGTAATATTAAAGTCACCACGGTGATGGTCTGCTTCAATAATAACATCACCGACACCAACAATGAATAATGCGTGATCGTCGTTGGCTAAACTTCCACGCCGACGAATGTAAATCGGCTTTTTTGGCGATCCGTCAGCATTTGCGACGATCTGAGAATAGCCCGTATTCGAATAACCTCCGCCACACTCCCATAAAGCTGGGTGACCTTTCTTTGTTTTTTCCAATTTCTTATTCATTTTAATTTCTCTCCTTTATCGATTTTTTTATATATAAAAAAGACAATGATTAATCGAATTTATTGAATAAATATACAAAATTTTTGTGATTAACCATCTACTTTTTATACCATTTATCAAGTTGTTCTTTTATAGAGTATTGTGCTTCGGTCCAATCATCATAGAAATAATGGAGTAGTGCTTCTATGATTCGTTCATTATGAATTATTCCTTGATCATTACAAAATTGATCAAACGAACCTTCTTCCTCAAATTTTTCCCACTTCTCCATTTCTTCCTCATCTAAAATATCTTCATACGGAACATCTAAATTTTGATCAATTCGATAAAGATAAATTCGAACATCCTCAGATGGATGATTCGTTTCACCTGTTCCCAGAGATACACTTTCAAGCAGTCCAGTTTTCAGATTCAGAGTTGCATAACCATTCTTCATGTTGGGAATGTAGCCTTCCCAAGCTGTCTTGACAATACTTTCATGATCAAGTTTTGAAATAATTTTTTCTACAACAGAACGATCTAAAATTTCCATCCTTTCATTCCCCTTTCGATTTTCCAGTAGACGGTGAGAAACTCACCGTCAAATGAAAAATATTTTTTTCTACTTTTAAAAAAAGAGTACAACATGAGGTTGTACTCTGCTCTCCACACCGGATCTCCGTCATCTTTCAAACCGCATGACTGCGGTGTTTTTTAATTAGAGAGAGCGCTTCTTTTGCGCTCACTCTTTCTTCCGTGTATGTGGGATGGCTGACACAATTACATATCCCCATCCCTGCCCACGAAGAAGAATAGCATGATAGCTCTCTTGTATAAAAACCTGTTTCAAGGTTTCCATACAATTCGGAGGTCACGATAGTTTCTCCGAATTGGTTTTCCTCAGTTTCTAATACTATTTCTGTCCAGTCAGATAATATTTCTCTATCTTCCACAGATAGATTTTCTAAAAATGCTTTATCTTCCCGCATGGTTTCTAACTCCATGCGGAAATCTTGATAATGATCTCTATTATTGTATTCAAATTCTTGGGTTTCCCCAAAGAATTTTTCTCGGATGTATGCCCTCATAGTAGAGGCATAAAACGGATCTCCTTCATACAAATCCGGTACATCATCTTCCCCTTCGATAAGAAGAGGAGCAGGAATTGTAGCCACTTCGCATGAATCTTCATAGTATAGCGATACTAAATCATAGTAAAAATAGTTAGCTTCAAAATATATTATCTTTTGGAACTTTTTTTCTCTCAATTTGCTTAAAAATTGTCCTTTATTCATTTCAATTCCTCCTTAATTTTATTTTTATAATCTCTCTTTTCTCTATTTTTTACGCTGTCAGAGCGCCCTATAGAAATAGGACGCCCTCTGAATCTAATCGTTGGATGATCCGCACATCCAAATCATCCAACGTCACGTCTTGGTGCGGGGAGGTAAATCCGTCTGTTTTGCGGTTGCTTCTGCCTTGTTTGATCGAGAAGCAGACCGCAAACTCACCTCCCTCCAAACCTTCAAAAAGTTTTGAAGAAGCAGGGATAGCACCGAAAGATTCTACGATCTCCTTGGTGGCAGGGTGACCAATGTAGTGCGGCACACCCCCCAAAGCAGAGAGAACAAGTTCCTTCTGCTCTCCTTCCAATGTTGCGACTGAATATGTACCGTCCACCGGAAGGACGGTAGTTGAAAGAACCGCTTTAATATTTTTGTTTAATTTTTTTAATAATTCTTTTTTCATTTTACTCTCTCCTTTATTTTTGATTTTTTATATATAAAAAAGACAATGATTACTCCGTGTTCAAAGAACACAGAAAACCATTGTCTTTTTTACTCATCTATCTAAATTTTTTAAAAATTAAATTATCTAAATTAATGTTCCTGCAATCACTTACTTGATTGCATCTTCTTCCTTCAATGGAAGGATAGAAGAAAACGGGTTTTGGTTGCCTATTCCTGCAATGGGAACTTGGCAACTTCGCTAAAAAGCGAATAAAAAAAAACAATAAATTCATCATTAATTATAACAGAATTCTGTTTTATTTCAAGAGAAATTTTCAAAAAAATAAAAAAACCTTCTCGTAATGAGAAGGTTCAAGCAAATCCCATAGTTTTTCCTATCAAACACCAACCCGAATTTCCATATTTGTAAATCCATCCAGTCAAAGGGGAATCCACCCAAACTATTATAGATTTTACTTTATACATATACAATTGTGTTACTTGCTCTCGAATTTCATCGAGAGTAAGTACACATTCATAAAAGTTCTCCCTCCATTTCAATTTTTGGTTTGGCAGAATAAATTCTACCAAATCGTATTTTCCTTCTTCTACTCTAACTATGATTTTAACATTGTTTTGTAGTGAGTCGACTTGTGTCTCCCCACTAACTTCTTTTCCTAATCCTTGACCAACGTTTCCGCATGAAATCATTCTTATTTCGTCTTTCATCAAAACCTCTCCTTTATCTATTATCTATATTGATTTTTTTAATCGCCAAACTCCACGATTCACAGGCACAAAATTGTCGTGAATCTGTAAGGTTTGGCGCACTTTTTCCTTCCAATGATTGTTTTTTTGGGCTTTTTTGCTACCTTCTATCACTTTATAAATTTGTGATAGGGTAGCTTCTCCACCCAGCCATTCTAAAGCTCCTTGAATCAAGTCACGCCATGTAATGTTTTGGAATTGGCGTAAATCAAAGGACTGGGTTCTGGTACACTTCAACTGAACAGTCCATACATGATTTTTCTTGAACACCAAAAGATGTTCATGAACAATCGGTATGAACGTGTTATTTGCGTACTGTTTATTATCCGACCAACAATTGTGTTGGACTTTAATGATATGACTTTCGAGATCCCCGAACCAAGTCATATCCTTGATGATCGAATAATAAACGCCTTTCTTTCTAATATCTCCGATTAAAATGGCGTGACGACCTCCATTGAGTAATGAGGAATATATTTTTGCGTTTACTCGATCTAGCTTCGCTATAAATTCCTCATAACTCATAACATTGGAAAGGTCATCTGGATCATAAGATCCTCTTTCATTTTGGTATTGAACAATATCCCAATATGGAGGATGACTAAAAACAAAATCACTTCCATATGGGATTTCATCAACTAAAGCGTTCCAACCGTTGTTCAAATCCAGATGAACGCTATTTTTTATTCCCAATTCTCTTGCAACTTCTTCCCCTGTACCGCCACCTGAAAAAACTTCAATAAATTTTTGTGGCTTGCCATTGAAGAAATGCAAGAGTAAATCCCTTATAACAAAACCAGAGCAATTCCCCCGATAGGTGGAATTGCCCCATTTTCCACGGTTGGGATAACTTATTATGGATCGCATTATTCAGTCACCCCAACTTTTTTTCTAGCAAAAGAACTTTTTATATCCGATAAGACCGGAATATAATAAAGTTCTTTTGCCATTTTGCTTTGTTGATTTATCACGCCTTTCCAAAAATTTTTTTCTTTTTTAAGTTCATGAACTTCATTATTAAGTTCATTGATCTTATCTAGGAGCTGTCTAAATTTATTTTTAACAAATTTATATGTTTGATAAACTTGCTCGGTTTGTTCGAGCAAGTCATCCAGTTGACAATCTGGAGATTTGCACCAATATTGTTCCCCCAAATTGTCGGCATCGAATAATTCTCTTCGTTCAATACTGACAATTCCTTTAGAGTGGTATATGAAAATTCTATATGGCATGTACCACTCTTCGTCTTTTCTTATTAATCTTATTTCAAAATTTTCAAAATTATTATCAATTTCGTATTCGTATTCGTACTCAAACATTCTTTCAATGCCGAGAACGTATAAAGCTACACGTATTACGATTTCTTCAATCTCTAAGTTTTTCATTAGTTTGTCACTCCTATCATCGTTATTTTTAAATTCAAAAAGAGATCGACTAGTTCAGGATCATTGAATCCTGCACTATCAATCCCTTCGGTAGTTGGAACGTTTTTTACAAAGATCATAGTTCCTGCAAGTTGCAGGGTATGACCTTTATAATAGATTTCGAAAACTGGATTTCCAGTTTTCAGAAAACCTTCATCGTCGACAATGACTGAAATGTCACTTGAGAGGGGTGCTATATCAATGCAGTCACAATCTATAAGCTTGTAATATGTTTGAAGGCGATTTTTACCTTCAATTTCAACAATTTCCTCTTTGAATTTTAATTTATCCATATCAAATCTAATCACTAACATTTTATTCATTAGTAATCTCTCCCTCATTGTTTTTTTACTCATTTTTTTCTCTCCCTTTTACGCTTTTTTTAAAAAAAAAGATAGGTTACGAAAAACCGTAACCTATCAAGCTTTCTTCGAACTAAATCGTTTTGTGACTTTCTTTTCTCCATATTGAGAAAGAAAGTCTTCATCCCATCCTAATTTTTTTATTGCTGTTGAGGGTAGGGAAAGAATCTCCCATGGATTTTCCCCCTCAAGAGCAATCACTGTAGCCAACTCTTTCAGGGCTGTTCCTCGAAACTGCCATGAGACAATTTCGGAGTAGCCCCATATTTTATCCCCTGCAATGAAAGAGCCGTTTTGATCAACGAACTCTTTCAATTGCTTTTTCTTTTCTTTTATTGTAGCTTCCAAATGCTCAATTTCTTGAGCAATTTGGATAGCTTCTTCCAATTCCAATGCTAGTTCTTTTTCTTTCACTGCTGATTTTGACATTTTAATTCCTCTCCTTTTTTTATTTAGATTTTTTTATTTAGATTTACACCATCACATCATTGGTTATAAAAACCATGTGCTGTAATGGTGTAAACTCCTTTCTTCATTCTCTCTAATAAACTGTAAACGACAACGTCGTTTAACAGTTTTATTTCTTTTTCATCTTTTTCAAGATGAAAAAGAATGAATTCTCCAAAGTCGTATAGCAGAAACATTTGGTGCCCCTTCTCATCAACGAAGGAAACGTACGCTGTAGGTATTTTTAGTTCTTTGAAGCGATCCCTAACTTTTTGGATCGCTTGTTCTTTTTCTTTAATTGTTTTAAACATCATAATAATTTCCTCTCCTTTTCTTTTTCTTTTTTATGACATTCCAAGACAAATGGGCAGTGTTGACATGCACTTGAAAAAGTGGGAGAAAATATTTCATCCACTTTCTCAGACATTATATCTAGCAAATCTAATTTGAAATTGATTTCATTTGCTAGATTTAATGCCCATTGTCTGTAATCTTCCATCTCAACTTGGCTAAAGAAATATTTATACTCCTTCTTAAATCGAAGAAAGTATAAACTTCCTTCAACCAAGTCAATTCCTTTCATTTTGGATAAAGCCCATGCATACAAACCTAATTGTCGATTTGCATGTCCATAGGGTTTCCAATTTGTTTTCCAGTCCGTAAATGCCCCACTATCTGTTACAAGGTCAATGTAACCTTGTATTTTAGGGGCATTTTTGTCATTCGAAAGGGGAAGACAGAAATGTACTTCTGTTTCCCCCATGTTTTTAGACACAGGTGCGTTTTTCACCAACCGAGTGATTTCATCGTAAGAGACCTCAGGATGAAAATTGCACTCTGCGTATCCCTCAAAAATTGCTTCTTCAACTGCCATTCCTTCAATTACTTTTTCAATTGCTTTATGGACTGCCTTCCCTAAAGCTAATGGTTTTGATACTTTTTCCACTAGCTTCAGGATGTGTCGGAAATAAAACCGTCTGGGGCAGGTCTCATAAAGCAACAGACGAGAATAGGAAAAAATCATCTCTATTCACCGTCAAAACGGAAGATCAGCATCATCGATGTCAATAGGTTCACCATAATTGGTGAACGGATCATCATAAGGGTTTTGATTCTGGTTGGTGTTGTTGGCGTTTGTGTTTGTTTGATTATTATTTCGGTTTTGCGAACTTGACAAAAATTGTACGCTATCGGCAATAACCTCAGTCACATAACGTTTATTCCCCTGCTGGTCTTCGTAAGAGCGTGTTTGAATTCGTCCTGTTACTCCAACAAGAGAACCTTTCATTGTGTAGTTGGCGAGATTTTCTGCAATTTTTCGCCACGCTACACAAGATATAAAATCAACTTCTCTTTCATTTTGAGAGTTAAAGTAACTACGTTGAACAGCGAGCGTGAATCTAGCAACCGCTATTCCGCTCGGTGTGTATTTCAAGTCAGCATCTCTTGTAAGTCTTCCAATTAAATTGACATTATTCACAAATATCCCTCCAAATTTTTTGTTTTTATATTTTAAGAATTTCAAATGGATGTTCTTTTTTGCATATTTCACAAATGAACTTTTCCATTTGAAGTTCTTTTTCATTCCTTTCTTCTTTTGAGAGACGCTTTAAAACGTCTTTCAAAAGATTTGCACCTAATTCGGCTTCCATTTTTTTGACTCTTTTGATTGACTTTTGATAGTTTCCAAGAAGTATGCCTGCAAAGATTTCTCTGTAGGCTTCATCTTTTTTGTCCTCGATGAAGTCTAACCACCTTTGCCAAACCTCTTCTCGGAATTTTTTATAGAACTCAACGTCAAATTCTCGGTTTTTTACCCAATTTATATTGGGATAACCGATCATTTTCAATTGAGTTCGAGAAAGTCTTTCCGCAGGGTGTTTTTGATAATGGAAGCCATTTTCTTTGCGGAGTTTCTCGATTATCTCATTTTCTGGTATTCCATCCAGTAATGAGATAAAACGAACTACTCCACCTTTCTCCCCACAAAACCAACATTTGAAAACGTTCTTGTCCTCATTCAGCGACAAGTACCATTTTTTTTTGATTTTATGGGGCTTTTGATCCTCCAGACAAAAGGGGCACTTACAAAGGACTTCTTTCTTCCCTATTGTCTCTTTCTTGATGTGGAGGTTATGTTTAACCGCAACTTCCACAATATTGGGAAGAATAGTCATCCTTCTTTACCCCCTTTCGTCTATATCTATATCTATACTTTCGTCTATATATGGAGTGGGAACCTGTATAAATCGCTCATGGAGACCAATTTGATGTTTAAGAAGGTTGACCTTATGGACAACCTTTTTTTGGGATTCTTTATAGAGTTTAATAGCTGACTGTACATATGGACAGCTAGCTATACTCGATGAATCCCGACAAACCTCGCACTCATGCTGTACGAGTAACTCATCTTTTTGTGTGGTTCCACAAGCGACCAATGTAAATCCACCGTGAATGATAGAAGGATAGAGGAAAATCAATACCTCATATCCTTTTATCGTGAAGGTGGCTAACGGTTTAATCAATTTCCTCCACTCCTTTAATGAAGTGGAAGCCGTCCATTTCTTCCACTTCCATTCGAACTTTTTGTCCTTGCTGTAAGCCTTCAATTAGTTTCGTTTTTTCGTCTCGGGCAAGGACAATAAGCTCTTCTCCTCCTTCTTTCCTGATGTTGATTTTTGCATACGGAGTTCCATTACCCGTTTTTCCTTTTTGTATGGAGATAATCTGTACGATTACCCCCTTGCTCTCCGTCTCTGGTGTCTGTTGGGTCTCTTGGGTCTGAATCTCTATTTTTTCTCTTTCTGTCTCCATATCCATAGCAGGTTTTTCTCTTTCTGTCTCTGTCTCCATATCCATAGCAGGGTCTTCTAGCTTTGTTTGAACTTGGGTCTGTTGGGTCTGTGTCGTTGGAGACTGTGTTGGAGACTGTACAGACTGCGGTAATTCTTGGTGCTTCACTTCCATTTCTTGCGGAACAGAGATATTCCCTTCCATTCCCAATTCTTCTTCGGTGGTCAACCCACCTACAACTGGGAATTGTCTTTTCAAAGCAAACGCTTCCGCCACTTTTTCAATCATAGTGGATGGGTAAGAATCCCACACTTGGGATTTCCCTCCTTGTGATCTTGCGTTTGCCTTGAAGTATTCTTGAAACTCCGCCCAACAGGCGTATGGACGGAATTTCCGGTGATACAGCACCGCATAGGCACCCAAGATCCGACCCCTTTTTTCACCAAACTTATGGATCACTGTTCCTTCCGCAGGAAGGAATTCAAAGTGATCTCCTTCTCGGACAACGTTTGAAATAGGGGGTCCGACATAGTTTTCGTCTCGGACTGCCACTCTCAAAAGTCCATCACGAGTGGTAACAAAGCTCACCCGTGGACCAAATTTTGTTTCGTATTTCTGAAATACAATATCGTTTAAAAGAGGGTTTAAACCGAGCATTTCACAGTATTCTATGAAATGCATTCCTTCCTCTTTCGTTCCGTTCATTGGCGCAACGAAACGATTAAATATTAATGCTTTTTGTTCTTTCGAAAATTTAAAAACTTTTTCCATCATTCTCTCTCCTTTATTTTTGATTTTTAATATATAAAAAAAGACAATGATTACTCCGTGTTCAAAGAACACAGAAAACCATTGTCTTTTTTACTCATCTATCTAAATTTTTTAAAAATTAAATTATCTAAATTAATGTTCCTGCAATCACTTACTTGATTGCATCTTCTTCCTTCTAGCTAGGGAAGGATAGAAGAAAACGGGGTTTTGGTTGCCTATTCCTGCAATGGGAACTTGGCAACTTCGCTAAAAAGCGAATAAAAAAAAACAATAAATTCATCATTAATTATAACAGAATTCTGTTTTATTTCAACTATTTTCTTCATTTTCGTTTTCTTCTATCCTTTGCTTAAGAATAAGGCTGGTCTCACGGTCTGATATTCTCTTTTCGCACTTTCGTAAGGCAAACCTCATTTATTCAACTACCCATCTATATTCTTCTTCATCTTTTTTAAAGCAATAAAAATAAGGGTTGTCATTCATAAGTAATTCGTCCGTTATGGCTCGAACCTTTAAGTTTTTTGTTGGAATATACATCTCTATCGGTTTCAAGTGATTCAAATTTTCGGTAATAATAATCATCCGTTCCGTCATGGGTTGCCATTTCAAGAACATCGATAAATCATCTACTTTTCCTCTAGTAACATAGACAAAAAAAGGATTGTTCTTCATTTCTATCGTTCCGATAAACGGAGAAGGTGCAGGCATAATCTTGATGTTCTCAAATAAATAACACAACTGAAAAAATAAAAGACGTTTCAAAACCTCTTCTGGTGTCCATTCTAGCCAATAATTTTCAATGTATGTCGGCATAACTCTATTCGCCCCTGCTTTCCCTATCGTGTAAACAGGGATCAGTCGCTGATTCCTATAGAGTTCATGTCGAACGATCATTTTTCTTCCTACCATAATTTTGATACGCTTTTTATCCAACTTAAACAGCCTTCTTAGCTGAGCCGATCCGATTACCCCAACACTAGCAATTGCTTCTAATGCTTTTTGTTCTTTAATCGATTTCGTTTCAAAAGGACGATCATATTTCGCATTTGAAGGAACTATTTTCCAATTTATATCCCATGTATGTTCCAGTGAAAACGAACTGACAAATGTTGAGTTACTCAACATGTGTCCTCCTTTCCTCTTTGGTTTTATTGAACTACTCCCACTTTCGCTTCGCTTAGAAGTGGGAGATTCCTACGAACTTCGCTCTATCGAGCGAATATTTAGTAGGCTATCCCCGTCGTTCCAACGGTTAATCGCAATGCTTCATTGCGAATATTTAAACTTGCGTTAATATCTCGGTCATGACGGGTATGACAATTAGGACACTCCCATTCACGCAATCCAAGATTTTTAACGTCTTTATTTTTATAGCCACAACATGAACAAAGCTGACTGGATGGAAAGTTTTTTGCTACTGTGACAACTTGCTTTCCGTACCATTTCGCTTTGTATTCCAACATCATTCTAAATTGTGACCATGATACTTCACTAATCGCTTTTGCAAGGTGATGATTTTTCATCATATTGCTTACAGACAAATCCTCCATCCCGATAATGTCGTGGTTTTTGACAATCTCGGTAGAGATTTTATGTAAGTAATCGTTTCTTGCGTTTGTAATTTTTTCATGAATACGAGCCACTTTAATACGCTGCTTATTCCAATTTGAACCACCTTTCTTACGTCTTGAAAGAATACGTTGTGCTTTCGCTAGCTTATCTTCTAATTTACGAAACCATTTGGGATTGGTATATGTTATTCCGTCTGAAAGAATAGCAAAGTCCTTTAAACCAACATCTATGCCAACTGCCGAGTCAGTTTTAGGCAACTCTTGTACTTCTGTTTCAGTAAGGATTGAAACAAAATATTTACCAGTTGGATTACGTCTAACAGTCGCACTAAGAATACGACCTTCTACTTCTCGACTTTTGGCAAACTTAACAAGACCAAGTTTAGGTAGCTTAATTTTGTTATCTATAATGGCAATGTTTCCGTTTGTATATTTAGTCGTGTAAGATTGAACCTTATTCTTTTTGGACTTGAAGCGAGGTGCATCGTTTTGCTTCTTAAA
>Ga0207865_101136_pt1 | contig 22060 bp, 18 predicted proteins | sample HigsolmetaAR204D_FD_184836 | JGI IMG/M metagenome (GOLD analysis project Ga0207865, IMG submission 184836) | Ionic liquid and high solid enriched microbial communities from the Joint BioEnergy Institute, USA - AR20-4-D (SPAdes) (version 2) ...
ATGCGCCCCCCTTGCAGCGGGCGGGCCGTCTCGGGTGGATAAGGAGCGCTCCGGAAATTCCTAAGGCATTGTCGCCAGGCGCGTCGACCTTGTGCAAAGGCTGCCGCAAGCTCCAAGCGATGACCCGGATTCGATGCGTTACTTCCGCCAAAAGGTTGAACAGTCTGCCTTATCCAAAATATTAAACTCGATCATTTTCTCAAGCAATGAGTAATGAACCGGACGATCCCAGCGGATGCGCACCAACTCTTTCGTATGCTCATAGCCAGCCTGCACAATGTCATCGGCAAAGCGCATAATCCCCGCCCTTTCAGGGGCAACAGCCAAATGATGCTTGGCAACGCTAAAGCCGATAATGAATGTGCCGTGATCGGTAAACATAGGCTGATTCCACGCGATTTTAGGCACCAATTGGGGAAAGGTCCTGGAGACCCAGGCCAAAACCTCCTCCGTTCGGGCCCGGTGCTCATGGTTATTGATGCGCTCCAAATATTGCGCAAACACCTCCAAATACATCCCTCCTTATGCATAAATTAACCTATTCATCCAGACTCATTCAAGGCTTGCAACCGAGAAAACGGCGCTAGCTCAAGTCAAAGACGATCCCTTCCTCTAAGTCCCGGCGAACGTATAAATCTTTGCCTTCCAAGTACCAGACATTGTCTTCTTCCATGTAAAAGACGATCCCTTCCGCCTCTGCCTGCAGGCCAGGCCGGACCGGCCGCTCCTTGGCAATGCCGAGCGAAAAGCCGCTGTGCACCGTACTGCAGCCTCCGAGCCGCACGAACAGCCGGAGCTCGTCTCCGGGTTGAAGCTGCATTTCCTGTTTCAGCCATGACGCCGCATCGCGGTCGACGACGATGTTCATGTGAAGCGCTCCTTTCGCGATTTTTCCTAATTATACACGGACGCAGCCCTTTTCGCATGTGACGTTGCTCATCATATGGCGTGCCGCTGGTTGTCCTGCATCGCGGCAGCTGTTATAATGGCCGTATGTTCCGAAAGGAGGCATGTATTACGGTGTACGGCATCGCATCCGTTCGTTTAAGGTAATGTGAGGTACAGAACAAAGCGAACCTTCCAATTTTGCGCAAAAATGGACAGGTTTATTTGTGCTGTGCCTTTTTCATTCCTTCAAAACGAATGAATGGGGTGCTTTTTTGTGTCCAAAAAACATCGACGATACCCGGGTGCCCGGCGCGGGGCGGCGTCCGCCTTTTCCGCGCAGCACCTGTTAATTCATCGCAAGTTGATTCAGGAGATGATCGCTTGGGCGGAGATCGGCCCGGCCGATACGGTGCTTGACATCGGCGCCGGGACTGGCGCGATCACGCTTCCGTTGGCGGAAAAAGCAGGCCGTGTGCTGGCCGTCGAGAACGACCCGCTATTGGTGAGCAAGCTGCGCGGGAAATTGCAGGAGGCGGCGAATGTGACGATCAAGCCGCTCGATATTTTGCAGATGCCGCTGCCGAAAGGGCCTTTTAAGGTCGTCGCGAATATTCCTTATTCGATCACGACGCCGATTCTCGGCAAGCTGCTGGACCCGCCCGGCACGCCGCTGCAGCGAGCCGTACTGCTCGTGGAAAAAGGGGCGGCCAGGCGCTTCACTTCAGCGCCTGCAGCCGATCCGCGCATCCTGGCATGGCGGATTCGCTTCGAGCTGCGGCTGGTGCGGACGGTGCCGCCGGCCTGCTTCTCGCCGCCGCCCGGCGTCGATTCGGCGGCGCTGCTCATCAGCCGCAGGAAGCGGCCGCTGATCCCGGACGGCCAGTTTGCCCGCTTTGCCGCGTTTGCCGCCCACGGCCTGCGCAATCCGGCGCTGCCGCTGTTTGCGGCGTTCGCGGACGTGTTCACGCCGCCGCAAATCGCCAAAATCGCAAGGGCGCTTGGCATCGCCAGAGAGCGGCCCGTCGGCAAGCTTGACGAGGGACAGTGGGGCGAGCTGTTTGCCGCGATGCTGCGGCATGTGGAGCCTTACCGGTGGCCGAGGCTGCGGCAGCGCGGCCGGAGCGGCAGGCGCCCTCAATAATTCGCCGTTTACCGCCTTAAAGCACGCGGGGAGCGGGCGGAGAGCCGGCCCGCGCACCCGCAGGTGGCGCGGGAAAGCCCGGCAAGCTGGACGGTGCCTGGCGGCCCGCTTAAGCTTCATTGACGTTCGCCCGCACGCGGTGATAAGCTGAAGGAAAGCCGGCTCGTCCGGGCAATGACGGCTAATGACGGGAGGGACGAAGATGAGTTTGCAGACCGAGTGGATTCATTACGGCAGCGAAGGGCAGTACACGGGTTATGCCGCCCGCTTGTCCGCCCTGAAGGAACCGGCCCCTGCGGTCGTCGTGCTGCAGGAAATCTGGGGGGTCGACGAGCATATCCAGGATGTGACGCGGCGAATCGCGCAGGCGGGTTACACGGCCTTCGCGCCGGATTTGTACGCTCGCGACGGCGCTCGCCCGCCTGGTCTCGACTTCGCAAGGGTGGAGGCGGCCAAATCGTTCTTGAACACCGTTTCGCCTGCCCTATGGCGCGATCCGGATGCGAGGCGGGCGGCCTTGGAACGGCTGCCTGCTTCCGAGCGGGACGAGCTGTCTGAGACGCTGGAGCTGCTGTTTGCAGGGAGCGGCCGCATGGATGAATATGTGCGTCTGGCGGCGGATACGTGCTCGTTTTTGCGCGAGCAGTACGAGTATTCGGCAGGGCAGGGCGTATGCGCGGTCGGCTTTTGCCTGGGCGGGGCGATTGCCGGCCTGCTGGCGGCGGAGGATGCGGCGCTGCGCGGCGCGGTCGTCTTTTACGGCAATCCTCCCGGAGCGGAGCGGGCCGGTCGCATCCGCTGCCCGCTGCTCGGGCTGTACGGTGAGCTGGACCGGCGCATCACCGACGCCGTTGCCCCATTCGCCGCTGCGATGGAGGCTGCCGGGCGATCGTTCGAGTACCATGTGTATCCTCACGCGCCGCACGCGTTCTTCAATGACACGCGCCCCGTTTACCATGCGCCGTCGGCCCGGGACGCCTGGGTTCAGACGCTGGCGTTCCTGAACCGGGTGCTGCAGCCGGCGTAAGCTCGCAAGCTTTCCGGGAAAAGCCGCGGAGCGATTGCTCGGCGGCTTTTTGGCGGATTGGTATAGTACAGGCGCAAGAAACGCGCCGCGGGTTACTGAGCTTCGCCCTGCAAATAGCGGTAAAACGGCTCGTCGACCCAGAACGTGTACGTTTCGGCCGTTTTCCCCGCAGCCAGCTTCTCGAAGCCTGCGGCGATGGCCGGGGAGTGCTCGTTGAGCGAGAACGATTGCGCGTACAGATGCCCTTCGCGAATGACGTTGCTTGAGATCAGCTCGTAGTCGCTGAGCTCTGTCGCCGAATAGTAAAGCGGCTGCCACCAGGAGGAGACGATCAGCCCTTGGGCGTCGTCGCTGTTCTTCTTGGCATACTGCAGCACAATGTCTTGAAAACGCTGCTTCTGGGCCGAATCCGCGAATTCGAGCACGAGATCGTATTCCTTGGCATAAGCGATATAATGGCCGTTGTCGATCTGCACGACGCGATAGCTGTCTGTCTGCACAGGCTCGCCCCATTCTTTCATATAGATGAAGGCCGACGTCTTCGGCTCCAGCTGCACCTTCGCCTCAAGTCCCTCGCTGCGCAGCAGGCCGATCAGTTGAATGGCATGGTCGATGCTGTCATGGCCGTACGTGATCGACAGAGCGGGATCGAAATTCGCATTGTAGCGCGAATCTTTCAGGTTATAGCCTGTCACGAGATTTTGCTGCAGCGCCGTGTCGACGATGTGCTGCAGCTCCGGGCTTTGAATCAGGCTCTGGGCGTTCCAGGCGTGCCACAGCTTGCCGAAAATGTCCGGATCGGATGTGCTGCCGAGCGCATTCGCCCCGAGTCCGCGGAACGACTTGATGCGGTCCAGCAGCTCCGCGGCGTATGCGCCGGTTGCCGGCTGGCGGTAATCCCACGGTTCGGAGTCCGGCCGGGGAATCAGCCCGTTATCGGCAGCCGCAGCAATCTCCTGGGCCGCCTGCAGCGTGAACGAGGCATGCCCGCTATCATAATCAAGCCCGAGCTTGGCCCATGCCCGGCGTATTTTCGCTTCCGGGTATGTATACGCGAGCTCCTTGAGGCCCGCCGCCTTGACCGCGATATAGACGGCGTCCGCCTCGGTCAGCGGGGCCGCCGCGCGCACGGCGGCATCGGTCAGCACGCCCTGCTCGGCAAGCGCCAGAGCGGCGGCATAATAGGGGCTTTGCGGCGTCAGATCGGCGAACGGATTGTCCGTTCCCGCTGCCTGCCAGCCCAGGCTGTCCGCGATGGCCGCAATGAATGCCCCGCGGGCGACGCCCTCCGGCAAGCCGGACGCCGCCTGGGACGGCACGGCCTGAGCCGGCGCGGCAGCGGCCGCTTCGGCCTTGACCGCTCCCGCCGGAAAGAGCGGCGAGAACAGAAGCGCGGCGCCGAGCGCCCAGGCGGCAGCGCGAGCCGCCGCGTTGTTTCGAGCATGGTAATGGCGATTCATCATAGTCCTCCCTCGTCTATAAAGCTTATTATTCCAATGTGTAAACTGGATATTAGCATTGAACTGCTCCGCTGTCAACAGGGGAGGATCGTGTTGTGTTGCGCCGTGTTAATGTGCCTGATACAACAGAGTGCCCAACATGTCAGAGTGCCTGATCCAGCGGAGTGCCCAACATGTCAGAGTGCCTGATCCAGCGGAGTGCCCAACATGTCAGAGTGCCCGATCCAGTGGGGTGTCCAACATGTCAATGTGCCCAATACAGCAGAGCGTGCAGCGCCTGTCCGACAGTGCCCGGCGCATTTTCCTGATGCGGAGCGTATGCTGCGGCGCATTTTCGCCGGCGGCGGACATAAACTTTAGCAAAAGGTTGCAAGGAGACGGACAGCGTCATTTTCAATGAAACGCATAGTTTCGGCATCTGCCGCTCTATTATCATGTTAATCAAATAAATGAATGAAACGATCATTTTTTTGACGTCGGCGGTTGGCCGTTATGCTATAATAGGAGGGAAAGGCTGGAAAGCCATCGATATAACGAAAGGAAGCGAGGCGTCGCATGAAACTCGGAATCAGCTCTTACAGCCTGCACCGGGCGATTCAATCCGGCGAAATGAGCATCATCGACGTGGTCCAATGGGTGGCGGACAATGGTGGGGAGCATCTTGAGCTGGCCCCCATCGGCTTTTCGCTCGACGACAACCCTGGGCTGGCGGAAGCGATCCGCAGCAAGGCGCAGGACGCCGGCATCGAGCTGTCCAATTATGCCGTCGGCGCGAATTTCATTCAGCCGGATGAAGCCGCTTACGAAGCCGAGATTGCCCGCGTCATGAAGCAGGTCGATATCGCCCATGCGCTCGGCGTCAAGCTGATGCGCCACGACGTCGCTTCCCGGCCCGTTCCGGAGACGTCGATCATTCAATTTAACGCGGATCTGCAACGGCTGGCGAACGCCTGCCGGCGCATTGCCGATTATGCCGCGCAGTACGGCATCACGACCAGCGTGGAGAACCATGGCTTCTACGTGCAGGCAAGCGACCGCGTGCAGGCGCTGGTGCACGCCGTAGGGCGCGACAATTACCGGACGACGCTCGATGTCGGCAACTTTCTGTGTGTCGACGAATCGCCGCTCAGCGCTGTCCGGAAAAATTTGCCGATCGCCTCGCTCGTGCATCTGAAGGATTTCTACATACGTCCTTCCTGCCGCAATCCGGGAGAAGGCTGGTTCCGTTCGTCCGGCGGCAGCTACTTGCGGGGAGCGATCGTCGGCCAAGGCGATATCGACATGTGGGAAGTGATCCGCACGATCAAGCAATCCGGTTACGACGGCTACATCTCGATCGAGTTCGAGGGCTGCGAGCCGTGCGTCTTCGGGACGAAGGCGGGGCTGGACAACGCCCGGCGCATTTGGAACGAAGTTTAATTTTCGGGAGGAGACACGGACTATGGGGACAACGAAAATCGGCGTCATCGGCGCAGGCTCCATCAGCGAATCTCATCTGAAAGCATACCGCGGCAACCCGGATGCCGAGATTGCGGCCATCTGTGATTTGAACCGGGAACGCGCCGCGCGCCAAGCGGAAAAATACGGCGCAGCCCGCACCTATACGGATTACCGGGAGCTGCTCGCCGATCGGGAGATTGACGCCGTCAGCATCTGCACATGGAATAACACTCACGCCGAAATCGCCATCGCCGCGCTGAACGCAGGCAAACATGTGCTCGTCGAAAAGCCGCTCTGCCAGACGGTCGGGCAGGCGCTCCAGGTGGAGGAGGCGGTGCGCCGCTCCGGCAAGCTGCTGCAGGTCGGGTTTGTTCGCCGTTACGCCGATAACACTCGAGTGCTAAAGCAGTTTTTGGACAGCGGAGAGCTGGGCGAGATATATTATGCGAAGGCGTCATGCCTGCGCCGGCTCGGCAATCCGGGCGGCTGGTTCGCCGACAAGGCCCGCTCCGGCGGCGGTCCGCTGATCGATCTGGGCGTGCACGTCATCGATCTGTGCTGGTATTTGATGGGCCGGCCGAAGGTCAAGTCGGTCAGCGGCAACACCTATCGCCGGCTCGGCAACCGCAGCAATGTGAAAAATCTGTCCTTCTACAAGGCGGCCGACTACGACGCATCCAGGAACGATGTGGAGGATTTGGCCAATGCCCTGATCCGTTTCGAGAACGGCGCCTCGCTGATGGTGGACGTCAGCTTCACGCTGCATGCGAAGCAGGACGAGCTGACGATCAAGCTTTACGGGGATAAGGGCGGAGCGGAGATCGAGCCGGAGCTCGCCATCGTGACCGAGAAGCACGACACCATCCTGAACGTGCAGCCGCAGGTGGACAATCTCAGCTTCGACTTCGGCGCAGCGTTTCAGAACGAGATCGATGGTTTCATCGACTGCGTTCGCTCCGGCAAGCCGACGATCAGCCCGGTTAAGGACGGCGTCGAGCTGATGAAAATATTGTGCGCCGTATATGAATCCAGCGAGCAAGGCCGCGAAATTTCATTTCATTGACGAAGGGACGGATGAAGCATGGCTTTGACCAACAAAATCGGCGTCATCGTTGACAGCTTCCGGGTCGGCGTCCGCGAAGGGCTGCGCAAGGCGAAGGAGGTCGGCGCTGAAGGCGTGCAGATTTATGCGGTGCGGGGAGAGATGGACCCGGCCGGGCTGTCTCCGGCGGCGCGCAAAGAGCTGAAGGCGTATATCGATTCGCTCGGGCTGGAGGTATCGGCGCTCTGCGGCGATCTGGGCGGACACGGCTTTCAGGACCGGCAGGCGAATCCGGCAAAAATCGAAAGATCGAAGCGCATCCTGGACCTTGCCCTGGAGCTCGGCGCGAACGTGGTGACGACGCATATCGGCATCGTGCCGGACGATCCGAATGATCCGGTATACGAAGCGATGCAGCGCGCCTGCGAGGAGCTGAGCGCCTATGCGACGAGCAGCAAAGCGTACTTTGCGATCGAGACCGGGCCGGAGCCGGCCCTGCATCTGAAGCAGTTTCTCGATACGCTCGGCTCCAAAGGGGTCTCGGTCAATTTCGACCCGGCCAACATGGTGATGGTGACCGGCGACGACCCGGTGGCAGGCGTCAAGCTGCTCAAGGATTACATCGTGCATACGCACGTCAAGGACGGCATCCGGCTGCGCGTGGTCGATCCGCGCATCGTGTACGGGGCGCTCGGCTTCGACCCGATGGAGCACGAGAAAATCGCCGAGATGGCATCCGGCGGCGCCGCGTTCCGGGAAGTCCCGCTCGGCGAGGGCAGCGTGCCGTTCGACGAATATTTCGCCGCGCTGCAGGAGATCGGCTACAGCGGCTACTTGACGATCGAGCGGGAAGTCGGCGATCGGCCGGAGGCGGACATTCGCAAGGCGGTCGAATTTATCAGGCGTTACCGGGCATAGCTTGGGGAAGGCGGCGCGGGGATAGGGTCCTCGGCCGCTTCTTGGCGTTGGCTCGGCGCCCTGTGCATCGGATGACGCGGCGACCGGAAAATTTTTTCATCCGAGCTGGCGAACGCGGAGCTTGGAGATGGCGCGATCGTCGTGCCCGGAGCCCGAAATCCGGGCATTGCGAACATGCTGGATAGCGAAGGAAGGCTTCTGATATACATCCATCCAATTAGCGGCGATCCGCAAACCATTGCTTGGATCGACCCGGACATGCGGATGACGAAGGTGGAAGTGCTCGACCCGCTCGCTCCGGAAACCATGGATTTGCCTTCCGAGTTTGTTGACGATTGGCCGATCTACATGGGGATTGACGGGAGGCTGTATTCGATTCGCAGAAACAACGGGCTGGTGAGCTTGATTCGCCAAAACAACGGGGGAGTGAGCTATACCGAGCATTCCGCGATGGGGTACGACGACCAGCTGCTTGGCGGCGAATGGGCCCACTGAACTGTGGAAAAAAGCGGCCCGCCGCCCCGGGCGGGGAAAGCTGCAAGCCGCCGCCCGTGCGGAGGAAGCTGCGGGCCCGCCGCCCGGCCGCCCCGCGCGGGGGAAGCTGCAAGCCGCCGCCCGCGCGAGTGAAGCGCGCGCAGCTGCAGCGCCGCGTCCGCAGCGCCGCCGCCCGCGCGCGCCGGGCGTCTCCGCCCGCGCTTAATCAGCTGCGGCGCGCTGGATATCCGGCGCCCAGCCGTCCGGGCCGGCCAACACGCTGCGCACGGTCAATTCGGCGGCTTCCGCGGCATTCAGCTTGCGGGCCCATGCGGCGCGTTCCCCGGCGGCGCCGGGACCGCTGCTGCCGAACTCGCCGTACCGGGCGGTCCGCTCGTTGTCCGGATTGCGCCAGTTGTCCCAGCCTTCCGGCTTGATATGCGGCCCCATCCAGGTGTTGACGAAGACGGTGCACGCATGCGGCCGCCACGGCCTGCCCAAAAATACCGTCGCCTCCGGCGCGCTCCCCGTCAGTCGGCAATCAAGAAAAACATAGCCGTGCGGCTCGTCCTCGGGCGTGGAAGCTGCCGTGATGTAGCCTGCCCGCAGGCTGTGAATTTCGCAGCGGTCGAAGACGGCCGTCGCCGACCCGAAGATGAAGTCGACATGCCCCTCGATGTAGCATTCGCCAAAATATTGCCTGCCCCGGCTCGTATACACCGTATCCTGATTGCCGAGCAGCCGGACGCCGCGGAACGCGACGCGATCGCCGGAAACATACAGCGCCAGCGCCTGGCCGATATCCGGCCCCCAGCCCGCGGTATTTTCCACCGTCATATTCTCCACCGTTACGCGATCGGCCGCTATCGTCAGCGTCGGCGTGCGAAACGTGCCGTACGGCTTTCCGTCGGCATGAATCATGTTGGCGTAATCCCCGTACGAAAGCACGGTGCCTGCGGCGCTCTCGCCGACCAGCGCGATGTCCGGCTTATTGTCCGGCACGACGATTTTTTCCCGGTAAACGCCGTTTTTGACGAAAATGGTGACAGGCTCAAGCGGCAATACCCGCACCGCATCGACGGCTTCCTGCACGCTGGCGTAATCGCCGCTGCCGTCGGCCGCAACCGTTATACGCTGCATCGAATGTTCCTCCCCGAATCATTGAACTGTGCCGCCGCCCGAAGCAAGCGAGGCTGACGATGAATGCGCTCGTGATTAAAACAAGCTCTTGCCGTCGGCCGGCTCCCGATATGGATTGTATCATACCGGCCCCTCGATTGGGAACGCTTACCGGGCTGCCGCCACCACTTGATAACAGCCCGAACTCCCGCATCCCGCTTATGCGACGCCGAATTGATGCGACGCCGAATTGACGCAACGCCGAATTGACGCAACGCCGAATTGATGCGACGCCGAATTGATGCGACGCCGAATTGACGCAACGCCGAACGCACGCCGGGCAAGGCGGGCGCTCAAGTTAGCGGAGACCGGATCGCTGCACACCGGATAACTGCCCGCACGCATGGGGAAGTCAGGGTCGCCGCGGTATTCGCCGCCACCGGGCTGATAGCCTGCACGCATGGGGGCGGGCCCTTGAAGCCCCGGCTCTCGCTTGCACAGCGGCGCGCGCCTCTTAAGACGCGCACCCGAATGCCGCTTTGCTTCCTGCATCAGCTATACGCCCAATGAACCGCGCTCGGCATGCGCCGCCGGGATCGCCATTTGGCCTCCGCCCTGAATTCCTTCGCCGGACTGCAGCAAGTACATCTGATAATACTTGCCGCCGAGCTTCATCAGATCTTCGTGGCTGCCGCGCTCGACGATTTCTCCCCGGTCCAGCACCAGAATGAGATCCGCGCTGCGGATCGTGGAGAGCCGGTGGGCGATAACGAAGGTGGTGCGCCCCCGCTTCACTACATCGAGCGCCGCCTGGATGATCGCTTCCGTCTCCGTATCGATGTTGGCCGTCGCCTCGTCGAGGATCAGAATGGCCGGGTCGAAGGCCAGCGCCCTGGCGAAGGAGATGAGCTGCCGCTCCCCGGCCGACAAGGTGCTGCCTTTTTCGGTCACGGGCTCGTCGATCCCGTTCGGCAAGCTGCGGAACATGTCGTACGCGCCGACATCGCGCAGCGCCTGCTCGACCCGCTTTCGGGAAATCGCCGGGTCGCCGAGGCTGACGTTGGAGGCAATCGTGCCGGTGAACAGGAATGGGTCCTGCAGTACGATGCCCATATGCTGCCGGAGCAGCTGACGCGGAATGTCGCGGATATCCTGGCCGTCGATGCGAATGACGCCCCGCTGCGCGTCATAGAAGCGGAAGAGCAGGTTCAGGATGGAGCTTTTGCCCGAGCCGGTATGGCCGACGAGCGCGACCGTCTCTCCCTGCTTTGCCGAGAAGGAGATGTTCTTCAGCACGTATTCGTCCTTTTTATAGGCAAAATAGACGTTCTCGAACGCGACATCTCCCCGGTATCGCTCCAGCTTGCCTGCCGCCACATCCGTGCCTTCCTCGTCGAGCAGCTCGAACACGCGCTCCGCGGAGACGAGCGCCGTCTCCAGGTTGCTGAGCTGGTTGACGATCCCGACAATCGGCTGAAACATCCGGTTCATGTAATCGATGAAGGCGTACAGTACGCCGACCGAGACGGCCGTGCCGAACGAACCGCCGCCAAACAGCCAAATCACGGCCAAAAAAACGACATTGCGCAGCACATTGGCCAAATTGTGCGACGTCAGGGAGTTCAGATTGAGCAGCTTGTTCTGATATGCATAATGCTCCGCATTCAGCTGCTCGAATTCGCCCGCCGTTTGCTGCTGCCTGCGGAACGCCCGAATGATCGGCATGCCTTGAATCGATTCGTTGATCATGCCGTTGATATCGCTCAGCAGGGAGCGGATTCGGTGATTGTATTTGGCGGCGAAGCGTCGGTATACGACTACCCAGACGTACAGCAGCGGCACGATTGGCAAGGCGATTAGCGCCAGCTTGACGTCGAGCAGGAACAGCGCTCCCAGAATCGCCGCCATATAGATGATCCCGGAGAAAAAGTTGGCCAGCACCGCGACATACAGCTCGCGGATCGCCTCGGTATCGTTTGTAATCCGGGACACCACCTTGCCGGCGGGCAAGTTATCGAAATATTGAACCGGCAGCCGCTGCACCTGAGCGAACACGTCTGTGCGCATGCGCTGAATAATCCGGTTGGCGGCCGTCTGCAGCAAGAGCCGCTGGCCGTAGGTGAACAAGGCGCTTAAGCACAGCAGCCCGAAATAGCCGGCGGCCAGCAAGAGCAGCGGGCGGAACTCGGCTTTATAAAAGGCGTAGAGCTCCCCGCTGGTCAGCTTCTCGGCCGGATAAACCGCCCGCTCCGCGCCGCTTGTCACCGTCAGCAGGCCGTCCTGGACCGAGCGCTGACCGTCAAAGCGGACGGCGCCACTGACGAAGTAAAAGTCGCGTCCGACCTGCAGCACGCGCGCTTCCGGGCCGCGGGGCGCGTCCTCGGCCAGCCGGTCGGCGCGGACATATCGCTTGCCTTTGTATTCGGCAGCCGGTTCGCCGGAATTGCCGGACGTCTCGTGCCACGGCTGCTCGATGCCGAGAATATGGCGGTCGATCATCTGCTTGGCGATCCATGGGCCGGCCAGCTCGCAGCAGACGGCCGCAAGCAGCAGCGCCAGGGCGATCAGAATTGTTTTTTGGTGAAGGCGGGCATAGCGGTACAGCCGCGTTCCCGTAGATTTCATCGCAGATCACACCCTCTTTTTTAGCTAAGAAAAACGTCTGTCGACATCGTTTCAAGGATGAACGACCGTGATTTAACGGATGTTTTTCTTGGTGCAGACAATGGCGGTGTTAACCGTTATCAGAACTCAAAACGCAAGGCATCGCTTTGGGAGGCAAATAGCGCTATTCTTATCCAAAACGCTGAATCGGGCAGCCCGCAAATGCTAAGTAAGGCTGCTCACTTTCGTTACAATTTCAAATCGCGCGTTTCGAGCGAAAGAAGCTCTGTGGCTTGCGTCAGCTTAGGGTCGTCCGGCTCCTTCGCAAGACCAGCGGCATTCGTTCATGCCCGTTTACCCGCTGCGCCGACGGCAGCCGCTTGTGCAGACTGTCCCGCGCTGACTGCGGTCAGGCATCGAGCTTCGCTTCCCACTGCTGGCGTTCGAACTGCTCCTTGTACCAGCCCCGGGCTTTCAGCAGCTCGGCGTGGGTGCCTTCTTCGGCGATGCGCCCTTCGTCCAGCACGACGATCCAGTCGGCATGCTGCACGGCAGACAGCCGGTGCGTAGCGATGATCGTCGTGCGGCCCGCCCGTTCCGAGCGGATGCCTGCGATGATCTCGGCCTCGGTCTTGGCGTCCACGGCGGACAAGGCGTCGTCCAGGATCAATATTTCGGGATCGGCAATCAAGGCTCGGGCGATGGAGACGCGCTGCTTTTGTCCTCCCGACAGGGCTACGCCCTTCTCGCCGACCAGCGTCTCCAGACCTTCGGGAAGAAGCTCCGCGTCCTTGCGGAACGAGGCCAGCTCCAGCGCCCGTTCCAGCTCCTGCTCCCCGGCGTCCGGCCGGCCGAACAAAATATTTTCGCGAATCGTCCGCGAGAACAGCACCGGCTCCTGCGGCACATAGCCGATCCAGCCCAAAATTTCCCCGACCTCGACCTGCTGCGCGGGCACGTCCCCGAAAGCAAGCCGACCGCGTTCGTCGAGCGGATATTCCCGCAGCAGCTGCTTCAGCAGCGTCGTTTTGCCGCTGCCGGTGCGGCCGACGATGCCGAGCGTCTCCCCGCGCCGCAGCCGAATCGACAGCCCGGACAAATTATCCGCCGCCGAAGACGGATAGCGGAAGCTGTATTTGTCAAAAGCGATGCGCTCCGGCGTGCCGACGGGAACCGGATGCGGGGCGTCGGCGACATCGGGCTCGTAAGCCAGCGTCTCGTTCACCCGGTCGAGGGAGGCGTTGCCCCGCTGCATGATGTTGATCAGCTCGCCGATTGCGAACATCGGCCATATCAGCATGCCGAGAAAGACGTTGAACGAGACGAGCTCGCCGAGCGTAATTTCGTTGTGGAACACGAGATAAGCGCCGTAGCCGAGACCGATCAAATAGCTGCAGCCGACGAGCACCTTGACGGTCGGCTCGAACAGCGCGTCGATCCGCGCCACGTCCATATTTTTGGCGTAGACGTCGTCCGCCTTGTCGCCAAATCGGCGGGATGTCGCCTCCTCCTGCACGAAGGCGCGCACGACCCGCACCCCGGCGATCGTCTCCAGCACCTGATCGTTCATTTCGCCGAACGCGTTCTGGGCGGCCGTGAAACGGCGGTGAATTTTGGTTCCGTACCTGCTGATGAGCAGCGCCATCAAGGGCAGGGGGATGAGCGAGGCCAGCGTCAGCTTCCAGCTGATAAAGCCGGCCATCATAATGAGGATCGTCCCCATGAACAGGCTGGAATCGAGCAGCGTCAGGATGCCGAAGCCGGCGGTCACCGAGACGGCCCGCAGATCGTTGGTCGCCCGCGCCATCAGGTCCCCGGTCCGGTTGCGCTCGTAGAACGTCGGCGTCATCCGCAGCAGGTGGCCCATCAGCCGCGAGCGCAGCAGCCGTTCCAGCACGAAGGCGCCGCCGAACAATTGATACATCCATAAGTAATTGAGGATGTAGCCGATGACCGTGATCGCTATCCATAGGCCGAGCACCCCGTAGAAGCGGCTGTCTGTCAGCGCCCCGTCGCGGATGCCGTCGATCGAATAGCCGATCAGCTTCGGGGGGATGACGTCGAGCACGCCGGAGACGGCAAGCAGCACGACGGCGGCGAAGTACCTTTTCCAATGCAGGCGAAAAAACCAGCTTAATTTGCTCAATACCGTGAACATGAATGTGACTCCTTTCCTGGTCGCGGACGAAAAAAGGCATACCGCCCGCAAGCGGCATGCCTCATTGCACCGTAGGTGCAGGCCGGATCGCCTCTATGGCGACGGCGGCCCGATATGGAAAGCGCGCGATTACGGAGCGTAATCCTTGCGCCCGAGGTCGCGATATTGAATCGAACAACCGCTTGGCTGCGGTTCCCGCAAGCGCTCGGAAAGACGACGCCAATGCCCGGTATGCGGTTGTCGTGTGACGGCAATGCGATGCTGAGGCTCGATATGAATCGGCGTCATAACGCGCTACTTCCCCTCTGGAAATTTATGTACATTGTTCACTTTATCACCAGGCGTCCGAACTGTCAACGGGATAGAATGATTATAACGATTTCTTCCTTTCGACAGCAGGCTATGCCCGCACGGTGATTCGTCTCGGTCACGGGCTGTGCCTGTACGGTCATTCGTCTCGACAGTGGGCTATGCCCGTACGGTCATTCGTCCAATCAGTCCTTCCGCGATTGCATAATATACATTAGTCCCAAACGAAAGGAGAGACGACGAATGCAATGTCACGGTTATCAATGTCCAGCGCAAACGGTTTTTGATCCGCCGGTGAGAGTAGTCAGAAATATTTACCATCCTCAGCTCGTTCGCGTTATTCATCCGATCGAGGTGGTTAACCGCCACCACTGCGTACCGGTATACGAGCACTGTTACACAGTTATCGAGAAAAACGAGCAGTGCACCGTCTCGGCTGTCAATAAGGGAAAACGGTCCGCAAGATAAAATAAGGAAGACTTCGCGATGATTGGTCCTCTTCAAAAGGGGACCGATTTTGTTTTTGTACGCCTATAACGAGCGTATCGTTTTTGCCATCGGTCTTCACCTGCGGTGTTGAAAATTCAGCTCGTGAATGCCGCCGGTTTCAAGACGGATGCCTCGACGAGCGGTGTATCGCTTTCGCCATCGGCCGTCGCCTGCGGAACTGCAGCCCTGAGAAAAGGTGTTGACAGCGAGAATCATTATCAATTAAACTCAATTTGACGAGAATGAGAATCATTATCATATATGGAGGGTTTGGAATCATGAGAAGGACGCGACGACTTGAGCTTCATTTCGCACGGCGCTCCAAGCTGTGGGTTATTGCCGCATTATGCACGGCGTTCGCGCTGACAGGCTGCGCCGGAGGGAGCGGAAAGACGGCCGGCACAGGCGTATCGAACGCAAAGCCGAGCGGCGCAGAAGCCGTCAGCGCGGCGGCTGCGCCTGCACTCAGAGAAGTGACGGTGAAGGACCTGATCGGCCAGGAAGTCACGTTCAGCGAGGTTCCCTCCCGCATTGCCGTGCTGAGCGGAGCCGATTTGAACACGGTGTACAAGCTGGGAGGGACGGTTGTCGGCCGGCCGACAACCAAAAATCCGGTGGAGCCGAAGGAGGCGGAGGCGGCGGAGCAAATCGGTACGACTCATGGCGTTAACCTGGAGAAGCTGGCGCTGCTCAAGCCGGACGTTGTCATTGCCACCGCGGGACTCGGCCAGAAGGATGCCGAGGCGATCGAGTCGCTGGGGACGAAGCTGCTGTTCACAAGCGGCTATTCCGTAGATGAAGTGAAGCGGTCGATTTTGCTCCTTGGCCGGATGATGCGCAAGGACGAGAAGGCTGCCGAAATGGTAAAGGAGATCGACGCGAAGCTGGCGCAAATTCAGGCGGATATGTCCGGAAAAACCGCTCCCAGGGGGCTCGTGATCTTCGGTTCGCCCGCATCGCTGCAAATCGCCCTGCCGACCTCGCTGTCCGGCGATCTGCTGGCCAAGGCCGGCGGCGTGAATGTCGCGGCGGACTATCCCGGATTGGAAAAATCGGGCGGGAGGTATGCCCAGCTGAGCGCCGAGCGCATCATTGAGTCCGACCCGGACGCGATCTATCTCGTGGCTCATGGCGATCCGCAGCAGGTGCAGGCGGCTTTCGAGAAGGAGATGTCTGGCAACCCGGCATGGTCCAATCTGCGCGCGGTCAAAGAGAATCGGCTGCTGGTGCTGCCCAGCGATTTGTTCAGCGCCAACCCGGGCCCGAAGGTTGTCGAGGCGCTCGATTATTTACATAAGCACATTGCGGAAACGGCGGCGCAGCTGCAATGAGCGCGGGCGGCGAGACAACCTCGGCGGTTCCCGCTGCAGAGGCGGATGGCCGCCTGCCCGGCGGTTCGGCTAGCGGCGCTTCGTCCGCTTCGTCCGCTTCATCCGCTTCGTTCGCTTCGTCCGGTTCGGCAGCCGCCGGGCCAGCCGGGGCCGCCGGCCGGCACGAGCATTCCGGCGAGGGGCGCGCCTGGCGGCGGCGCATCGCTCTCGTCGCGGCGCCGCTGCTAATGGCCGCCGCAGCCTTATACGGCCTGACGACTGGCGCGGTAGGTATCCCGGCGCGGGAGCTGTATGCCGCCCTGGCCGGCAGCGGCGATTCGGCATATGAGCAAATTTTATGGAATTTGCGCATTCCACGGGTAGCCATCGGCGCTTTGGTCGGCATGTGCCTGGCGATTGCCGGCTGCCTGCTGCAGGGGGTCATGCGCAACCCGCTGGCCGATCCGGGCCTGATCGGCGTATCGTCCGGGGCTGGGCTTGCGGCGATCGTCATCATGATTATATTTCCGCAGCTGATGCCGCTCGTTCCGCTCGCCGCTTTTGCGGGCGCGATCGGCGCTGTATTCGTCACATACAGCTTGGCCTGGAAGGGCGGAGCTTCGGCGATGCGCCTCGTGCTGTCCGGCGTGGCGATCAATGCGCTCATCGGAGCGGTCACCTCGGCCATCATGCTGCTGTACAGCGAGCGCGTGCAGGCGGTGCTGCCGTGGCTGATCGGCGGCCTGGGCGGGAGGAGCTGGAAGCATCTGGAGATGATGCTTCCTTACGCGATCGTCGGGCTCGCGCTGGCGGCGTTCGCCATCAAGCCGGCCAACGTCATGCTGCTCGGCGACGATACCGCGAAGCTGCTTGGCCATCCGGTGGAGGCGAGCCGGCTGTTTCTCGTCGCCGTCGCCACGCTGCTGGCCGGTACGGCCGTCAGCGTAGCCGGACTGCTCGGCTTCGTCGGGCTCGTCGTGCCGCATATCGCGCGCATGATCGTCGGCACGAATTACGCGTATTTTTTGCCGGTGTCGGCGTTCGGCGGGGCGTTCCTCACCGTCCTCGCCGATACGGCGGCGCGCAGCTGGTTCGATCCCATCGAGCTGCCTGTCGGCATTTTGCTCGCTTTTTTGGGCGCGCCGTTTTTCCTGTATTTGCTGCGCAAGGGAGGAATCCGCAGTGGCCAGCCTGCTTGAAGCCGAGCGGCTCCATTATACGCATTCCCGGCAGTTCGCGATGACGGACTTGTCCGTTTCGCTGCGCGAAGGGGAAATCGTCAGCATCATCGGGCCGAACGGCTCCGGCAAGTCGACGCTGTTGAAGCTGCTTGCCCGCCTGCTGCGCCCCGGTGCGGGAGCCGTCCGCCTGTGCGGCCGGGACATCGCCGCCATGAGCGGGCGGGAGACAGCCCGCCTGCTTGCGATGCTGTCCCAGACGAACGACGCCGCTCTGGACATCAGCGTGCGCGAGCTTGTCCGCTTCGGCCGCCACCCGCATAAAGGCTGGTTCGAGACCGATTCCGAGACGGATGCGGCCTGCGTGGAATGGGCGATGAAAGCGACCGGCGTGCTGCCGTACGCCGAGCGCGGGCTGCAGACGCTCTCCGGGGGAGAGCGCCAGCGAGCCTGGCTGGCCATGGCCGTCGCCCAGCAGCCGAAGCTGCTGCTGCTGGACGAGCCGACGACGTATCTGGACATCGCCCATCAGCTCGATTTGATGGAGCTGGTGAAGCAGCTCAACCGCGAGCATGGCATGACGGTGGCGATGGTGCTGCACGACATCAATCAGGCCGCCAAATACAGCGACCGGCTCATCGTGATGCAGGACGGCCGCATCGCCTGCGACGGCCCGCCGGCCGAGGTGCTGACGGAGGAGCTGTTCCGGCGCGTCTTCCGGATTCGCGCTACCGTGAGCTGCGATCGCGGGTATCCGGTATTTACGGCTGAAGAAAGCTTGCGGCCGCACGCATAACCAAATATGGCTGAAGAAAGCTTGCAGCCGCACGCATAACCAAAACTTGACTTGCAGGCGCAAGTCGCAGAAAGGAGCAACGAATGTTTGTCGTAGCCAATCATTTCAAGGTACGAAAAGGAGAAGGGGACTATTTGGTGGAGCGCTTCGGACAGCCGAAGGCGGTCGCAACGATGCCCGGCTTTATTTCGCTGGAGCTGCTGCGCTGCACGGAGCACGAGGAATACGACGAATACATTGCCCGTACCACCTGGGAGAGCCGCGAGGCGCACGCGAACTGGATGCAGAGCGAGCAGTTCGCCGCCGCCCATCAAAACCGCTCGAACCGGGGCGCGATCCTCGAATCCCGCATCACGCGCCACGACGTGCTGGCCCGGGTGACACCCGCCCCGGCGAGCCCTGCGGATAAAGCGCAATAAAACCGCGCATGAACGCCCCGGCGGTCCCGACCTTCCCTCCAAATGGAAGCGGGCAGCTGGCCGGGGCGAACATCGGACGCGCTCTCCAGTTCATTACCATCACGGACTCTCCGTTTCCATAACACCTCCCCTCGCGAGCTTTCCATAAGTAGGGGCAGACCTAGCCAAGCAGTCGCCGCCATCGGACGATTGGCGAGCTTTCCATAAATAAGGGACAGACCGCTTTCTGCCGAGGCGGTTCTTTTTTTGTCTGGCTTTAAAAAGATGGCTCCTGCTTCATTGTAATCGCGCCCGCTCCTGCGTATGATCACCCTGCACGTATTTGGCCACCGCTTTACATGCCCTTTCTAAAGACGAACAATACAAGTTGATTCCCTGAACATCGTTCATTTTATTGCAGTTTATTTTGCGTTACGAAAAATAACACATGATCCTTGGGAGGGACAATTCATTTTGTATTCATATGTTATGTTTTTGTCATGTTCGAAAATTGGATTTGCTTATTACACGAACGATATCTTTTGATTTCATTAATAATATTCGGTTTTTTCGAGCCTAAATCTGAAAAAATATAAGAAAATCACAAAAAAAGGATTGAAATATCCGTCATCCTCGATTAATGTATGTAATAGAACATGTTAAGTAATGTTACTCGGTTTGTTTTGTGTGTAACATAATATTACACAAAAAGGGTGAATGTGATGAAGAAAAGGCTTGTGCTAGTAGGAAACGGCATGGCCGGCATGAATGCAGTCGAGCAGCTGCTCAAGCTGGCCCCGAACCGGTATGAGATTACAGTTTTCGGCAGCGAGCCGCATCCGAACTACAACCGGATTTTGCTGTCGTCGGTGCTGGCGGGCGACGCTTCCATGAACGATATCGTCATTCACGATTGGGATTGGTACAAGAGCAACGGCATTACGCTGCATGCGGGCCATACGGTCAGCGAGATCGATCCCGCAAAGCGGACCGTGCGCACCGACAGCGGCATCGTTCAGCCGTATGACGAGCTGATTTTGGCCACCGGCTCGCTGCCGTTCATGCTGCCGCTCCCTGGAGCGGACAAGGAAGGTGTCATCGCGTTCCGCGACATCAAGGATTGCGAGACGATGATCGAGACGGCCAAGAAGTACAGGAAGGCGGTCGTCATCGGCGGCGGGCTGCTCGGGCTGGAGGCGGCGCGCGGGCTGCTCAATCTGAACATGCAGGTTTCCGTCGTGCACATCTACAAATATTTGATGGAGCGGCAGCTTGACGAGACGGCGGCGCATTTGCTGCAGAAAGAACTGGAAGCGCAGGGCATGAAATTTTTGCTGGAGAAAAATACCGATTCCATCTTGGGCCGCAAACGCGTCACCGGCGTCCGGTTCAAGGACGGCAGCGAAGTCGAGGCCGATCTCGTGGTGATGGCTGTCGGGATTCGCCCGAACGTCGCGCTGGCGAAAAACAGCGGCATCGAGGTCAACCGGGGCATCGTCGTGAACGATTATATGGAGACGAACGTGCCGAATGTCTATGCCGTCGGGGAATGCGCCGAGCACCGCGGCATCGCTTACGGGCTGGTGGCGCCGCTGTACGAGCAGGGGGCCGAGCTGGCGAAGCGGTTGGCCGGCGTAGCCTCGGAAGGGTATCAGGGCTCGGTCGTATCGACGAAGCTGAAGGTGTCGGGCGTCAACGTATTTTCCGCCGGGCAGTTCACGGATGAGCCGGGAACGAGGGCGGTGCGCGTGCAGGACGACTTCGACGGGGTGTATAAAAAGGTCGTTATCCGCGACGGCAAGGTGATCGGCGCCGTATTGTTCGGCGACACGAGCGATGGCTCGCGGCTGTTCTCGATGATTCGCAGCGGCGAGGACGTTGCGGGCAAGGAGAAGCAGGTGCTGCTGGGAGACGCCGCCGTGGGTAAGCCGGCATCCGGCATCGACTATGTGGCCGCGATGGCCGACGGCGATATCGTCTGCGGCTGCAACGGGGTGACCAAGGGCGCGATCGTCGAGGCGATTCGGGAAAAGGGCTGCGCCAGCGTGAACGACGTCAAGGCGTGCACGAAGGCTTCGGGCTCGTGCGGCGGCTGCAAGCCGCTGGTCGCCGATCTGCTGACGCTCACCCTGGGCGACGGCGTGAAGACCGTCAAGGAAGGCATTTGCGGCTGCACCGAGCTGAACCGGGACGAGGTGGTGGCGGCGATCCGCTCCATGCATTTGACGACATCCAAGGAAGTCATGAACGTGCTGGGATGGAAGACGGAGGAAGGCTGCTCCAAATGCCGTCCGGCGCTGAACTATTACTTGGGCATGGTATGGCCTGCCGAGCATGAGGACGAGAGGGAATCGCGTTTTGTCAACGAGCGCAATCACGCCAACATTCAGAAGGACGGCACGTATTCCGTCGTTCCGCGGATTTATGGCGGCGTCACCTCGCCGGCGGAGCTGAAGCGCATCGCCGAGGTTGCCGAGAAGTACGACGTGCCGATGGTGAAACTCACCGGCGGCCAGCGAATCGACCTGCTTGGCGTGAAGAAGGAGGATTTGCCGCGCATGTGGGCCGATCTCGACATGCCTTCAGGCTACGCTTACGGCAAGGCGCTGCGTACGGTCAAGACGTGCGTCGGCTCCACGTTTTGCCGGTTCGGCACGCAGGACTCGATCAAGATGGGCATCGCTCTCGAGAAGAAGTTCGAGCGGCTGAACACGCCCGCCAAGGTGAAGCTGGCCGTATCGGGATGCCCGCGCAACTGCGCGGAATCGACCGTCAAGGACTTCGGCGTCATCGCGATCGACGGCGGCTGGGAGCTGTACGTCGGCGGCAACGGCGGCGTGAAGGTTAGGGCGTCCGATCTGCTCTGCAAGGTGAAGACAGAAGAAGAAGTGATCGAATGGGCCGGCGCCTTCCTGCAATATTACCGCGAGCAGGCGCGCTGGAACGAGCGCACCAGCGAGTGGGTGCAGCGCGTCGGACTCGATACGATCAAGCAGGCGCTGGAGAAGAAGGAAGACCGGAAAGCGCTCGTACAGCGGATTGAGGAGACGTTGAGCCTGACTCGGGACCCGTGGAAGGAAATCATCGAGAAGGATCAGCTCCGCGCCACGTTCGAGCAGCTGGGCGTGCGCGAGACGACGGCCGTCAACTGACCGGATCGGTCAAGGCATGCATGAGGCCACGGCCGCCAACTGACCGAATCGGTCAGGCGTGCGCGAGACGATGCCCGTCAACTGACCGGATCGTCGTGCAGGCGTGCATGAGACGACGGCCGTCAACTGACCGGATCGTCGTGCAGGCGTGCATGAG
>Ga0207865_101137_pt1 | contig 21960 bp, 16 predicted proteins | sample HigsolmetaAR204D_FD_184836 | JGI IMG/M metagenome (GOLD analysis project Ga0207865, IMG submission 184836) | Ionic liquid and high solid enriched microbial communities from the Joint BioEnergy Institute, USA - AR20-4-D (SPAdes) (version 2) ...
ATTCGGCCTGGGCCGCGCGCTCAAGAACGGCTTGTCGAACGAAATTCAGGGCGCGCTGCTGATGGAGATCAACCTGGATTCCATCGCTCAGGAGCTGGAGCGCGTGCAAATGGGGGATGGCGGCGAAACGATGATCGTTACGCCGGAGCTGAAGACCATCTATTCCCAACATGCTGAAGCGATTGGCCAGGACAGCGATCTCGGCATTGCCAAGGAGCAGCTGAGCAGCGAGGCGGGCCGGCTGCTGAACGACCGGCAGGACAAGCAGCTCGTCTATTATCAATCCGCGAAGAACGGATGGTATCTGGTCGGGGCGATGAAGGTGGAGGAGCTGGTGAAGGACGCCCGGCTGATCTACATCATGACCTGGGTGCTTGCGATCGTTGCGGCGGTGCTGGCCGTCGTCATCGGCTTCTTCGTGGCGCGCATGATCGGTCGGCCGCTGGGCCAGCTGCGCACGTTGATGAAGCAGGGGGAAGAGGGCGACCTCCGCGTGCGGATGAGCGTCACGAGCCAGGACGAGATCGGCCAGCTGGGCCTCAGCTTCAATGAGATGATGGAGAAAATTACGGCGCTTGTTCAGCAAACGAACCATTCCGCCCAGGAAGTGCTGTTAACGGCGGCGGAGCTGTCGGACGCATCCAAGCAAACGAAGACGGCGGCCCAGGAGATTGCCGCCGCGACGGAGCAGATCGCCGGGGGAGCGACGAGCCTGGCGGTCGAAGCGGAGCGGGGCAACGAGCTGACGGGTCATATCAGCGTGCAGATGAAAGAGGTCGTCCGCTCGAACGTCGAGATGGGCACAGCCGCGGCCGAAGTGCAAAAATCGAGCGAGCAGGGCATCGACTACATGTCGGGGCTCATCAGCAAAACCAACGCCACCGAGACGATGACCCGCTCGATGGTGGAGAAGGTCGACAAGCTCAAAGAAAGCACAAGGTCGATCCGCAAAATATTGGACATGCTCAACAATATTACGAAGCAGACGAATATCTTGTCGCTGAACGCGACGATCGAGGCGGCGCGGGCAGGCGCGGCAGGCAAAGGCTTCATGGTTGTCGCCGACGAAATCCGCAAGCTGGCCGACCAATCGCGCCAGTCGATCGAGGTCGTCGGATCGATTACCGAGACGATTCAGCGGGAGATCGACGAGACGGTCGAGGTGCTGTCGGAGGCGTATCCGATATTCCAGGAGCAGATCGACTCGGTCAAGGAGACCGACCTGATCTTCAAGCAGGTGCAGTCGCAGATGAGCGGCTTTATCGGACGCTTGTCCGAGGTCACGGAATCGATCAGCCAGCTTGAATCGTCGCAGGTCGTGCTCACCGACGCGATGTCCAACGTCAGCGCGGTTGCTGAGGAATCGTCGGCCACGTCGCAGGAGGTCGCCTCGCTCAGCTCCGAGCAGCTGAACATCAGCTCCGGGCTGGTCAGGTTGTCCGAGAAGCTGGAGGAGTTGTCGACTTCCTTGAAAGAAACGCTGTCCAAATTCCAGGTGTAGCCGGAACGGCTTATTCTAAATGGATATATCATCCGCTGATGCATTACCAGCGAATCCGACCGGACCGCTTGCTGCGCTTCATGCGCGGCAGGCGGTCTTTTTCTCTTGCCGGGAACCATACCGCGCTTTTGCGGCAATGGCCGGCTTTGATGATCGGTATGTGGTTGACCGCCGCCATGCGGCAAACCGGGCGCGCCGGGAGTTGCGCGCGGCGAAAGGAGAGACCGCGTCCGGACGTTTGCTGCGACCGATCCAGGTCCATACTGAAAGGAAGAAGTCGCAGAGGAGGCATGCATCATGAAGGAAGACAGCCGCGCTATCCAGCAGCGCATCTTTTGGCTGCTGCTGATCATTGCCGCAGTGCTTGCCGCTTGGAATATTCGCCTGTTCTGGGTCCAGGTGGCCGCATCGCGCAGCTGGACGAGCCGCGAGATCGATCTGGTCGAAAACTCTGTGCTTCAGCGGGGACAAAGCATCGTTGCCGACAGCGGCCGGGGCGATTTCTACGATGCGTTAGGCCGCCCGCTGACCGGGGAGACGATCGCGGCCCTTGCGGTCTTTCCTGCCGAGGAAGCGGGGGCGGAGGGCGAAGCAGAGCGGCGGCGGCAGGCCCTTGCGGTCTCGGCCATACTGGGCATTGCCGAGGAACGATGGCTGGCCTTCGAGGCAGGGCTGCACGGCCCCGGCTTGTGGAGCGAGGCTGGGCGGCCCGTCGCCTTGACCCCTGACCAGGCGCAGCGCATCGGCTCGCTCGGCTCGAACCGCCTCCGCGTGATCGATTACCGGCTGCGATATGGGCCCAGGCAGGCGGCCAGCCAGGTGATCGGCTACATCGGGCAAAATCCGGAGCGCATCGCCCGGCAGTTCGCCGACCGCTTCCGGCAGGGCGAGCTTAGGCTGACGAGCCAAATCGGCAACGCCGGGCTGGAGAAGACGTTCGAGCGATGGCTGGCGGGCATCGGACCGACGACAGCGACGCTGTATACCGACGGTATGAAGCGGACGCTGCCGGGGCTTGGTTTGCGCTTGAGCGGGCCGGCCAATCCTAACTATCCGGTGAAGGTGATGACGACGCTGGACGCAGACATTCAGCGGCAGGTCGAGCAGGCGATGGAGCGGCTGCATATTGCAAGCGGCGCGGTCGTCGTGCTGGATGCGCAGACGGCGGATACGATCGCGATGGCGAGCAGGCCTGCCTTTGATCCGCAGCACGTTCATCTGGAGGACGGAGCCTGGAGCAACCGGGCGCTGAAGGAAGCGGTGCCTGGCTCGATCTTTAAGACGGTCACAGCGGCCGCGGCCTTGGAGGAGAAGGCGGTGAAGCCGGACGATACGTTCGAGTGCAGCGGCGAGCTGGGACAATACGGCTTTACTTGCTGGAAAGAAGGCGGGCACGGAGTGATTACGTTCGCGGAAGGGTTCGCTCAGTCGTGCAATATCGCGTTCGCCGAAGCGGCGCGCCGCTTCGGCGGCGACAAGCTGGAGCAGTATGCGCGCAAGCTCGGTCTGGCGGCGCAGGTCGGTTGGGTAGGCGACGTGCCGGGCGAGGCGGGCTTCCGGCAGTGGGATGCCGAGGACAGCGGGCAGGTGTACGGCCGCGGCACCAACCCGGCCGATGACGGCGTGCTCGTGCAGACCTCGATCGGGCAACGAGACGTGCGGGTTACGCCTTTGCAGGCGGCCAATCTGGTCGTGACGCTGCTGCGGGGCGGCGAGGCGGCAGCGCCGCGCATCGTCAAGGAGATCCGCTTCCGCGACGACAGGCTGCTTAAGGGCTTCCCTCCTGCAAAGCTGCAGGGCGCTCCCGAAGGAATTCGGCCGGCGACGGCCCGATTGCTGCTGGAATGGATGGAAGCGGTCGTCGAACACGGTACCGGCAAGGAGCTGCGAAGCGCCATATGGCATACGGCAGGCAAGTCGGGCACCGCCCAGGTGAAGCTCAAGAATGGCGCGCCCGGCGTCAATGAATGGTTCATCGGCTACGGGCCGACCGAGCACCCGAAATATGCCGTTTCCGTCGTCGTCACTGAGCGGCCGGAGAACGCCTCGGGCCATTTGGCCGTCAAGTTGTTTCGCGAGGTCATGGATGAGCTCGCCCGCGCTCAATGATACGAGCCGCTTTGAACGGAAGGGATCATGATGGAGAAGCACGTTCCTTTGCCGACCTGGCTTGTCACATCGATCCGCCCGTGGAAGGTTTGAATCGTCCGGTACGTGACCATCATGCCGAGGCCGGTGCCTTTGCCGCGGGTCGTGTAGTATGGCGTGCCGAGACGGCGGATCTCTTCCTCGGTCATGCCGACGCCCTGGTCGATGATGTCGATACAGACGCTGCGGCTGTGCACGGCGCCGATGACCTTAAGACATCCCCCTCCGGGCATCGCTTCGATGCCGTTGCGACACAGGTGGACGATGCACTGGATAAACTTCTCCTTGTTGGCATTGATCATCAGCTTCTCGTCCAGCTGTATATCGAGGCTGACGTTGCTCAGGCGGGCGTACGACTCCAGCGTCTTAAGCGCCTTCTCAATGAGCGGCTTGGCGTCGAGCCGTTCGACAGCTTCCAGCTGAGGCCTGGCAAACGTCATATAGTCGTTCACGATCGACTGCGCCTTGATGAGCTCCTCGAGCACCATCTGGCTATAAATTTTGCGCTTCTCCTCGGGCAGCTCGTTGTGCTTCAGCATTTGCATAAAACCTTTGGCGACCGTCAGCGGGTTGCGAATCTCGTGCGCGAATGATGCGGCCAGCTCGCCGAGCACGTTCATTTTGTCGGCCCGGTGATAAAGATTTCTGCGCCTTATGTTTTTCTTGATCTGTTCGATCAGCAGGACAGCGAGGCTCAGCGTGCCGGACAGCAGCAGGCAGAATAGCGGAAAATACACGTAAAATGCCGGGAGCAGCGGGCTGCCTTCGTACCACCGGATAAACCAGGTAGCAAGCACCGATACCAAAGACAGCGCGCCCCCGAGAATAAACGCTTTTTTCGCCAATTCCCGCTTGTCCCCGCTCCAGTACCACCGCGACGCTGCGAACAGCAGCAGACAGGTGAGCGGCAGGAGCAATAGCTGAAGATAAGCGCCAGTCCCCCCCAGCACCAGGCGATAAAGCGCAATGACTGCCGCTACCCCGAGCGCGTGAAACGTACCGGCGTACAGGAAGCAGATCGTCAGGGGCACGAGCCGAAAGTCGTACTGCAGCCCTTCGTACAGCTCGAACGGACAAGCCATGCACAGCAGTGAGACAACCATACAGGCAGCGGTAATGATGCGGGCGCTGTGAAACTGGCCCGGATGCTCCTGGCGGTCGATCCATAACACCTGATAGAGCAAAATCGGGGTTATGACGATCAATGTGTTCAGCAGCAGTTGATTCACAAGACTCAAAATCGATCACCTTTCAACGCTTGCATGTCATGTAAACTTCCTTCTCTTAATTCGACAAACTTTGCTACTTTCCTATCGCAGTGATGAAAAATATATCTATGAACGAAACAGGGCTGTCTCCAAAGTCATGTCGATGGCTTTAGAGACAGCCCTGCTCTTAGTGAATATTCTTTTTCTTGAAGCGGCCGCCCTTGACGTCGTGGATATTGCCGACAGCCAGAAACGCAGCGGGGTCGAGCTCCTCGACGATCGACTTCAGCTTCGCTTCCTCCAGGCGGTTGATCACGCAGAAGATGACGCGCTTGGAGTCGCCGGTAAAGGCGCCCTCGCCGTTCAGATAGGTGACGCCGCGCCCGAGTCGCGACATGATCGTATCGCCGATCTCCTTGTGGTTGTCGCTGATGATCCACACCGACTTCGATTCATCGAAGCCTTCGATGGTGATGTCGATCATTTTATAGGCAATGTAGTAGGCGATCAAGGAGTACATCGCTTGGTTCCATCCAAAGACGAAGCCGGCGCTCGACAAAATGAACACGTTGATGAACATCACGATTTCGCCGACGGAGAAAGGGGACTTCTTGTTCGCCATAATAGCCACAATCTCGGTCCCGTCGAGCGAACCGCCGGAGCGAATAACGAGGCCGACGCCGACGCCGAGAATGATGCCCCCGAAGACCGCCGCCAGCAGCGGGTCGATCGTGATTGGATCTACCGGATGGAGCATCGAGGTGCCGACGGACATGACCAGTACGGCGAACAGCGTGGAGACGGCGAACGTCTTGCCGATCTGTTTATAGCCAAGGAACAGGAAGGGCAGATTCAGTAAGGTAAGAAAAATGCCAAGCGGAATGTTGAACAAGTGAGAAAAAATAATGGAGACGCCGACGATGCCGCCGTCGATAATTTTGTTCGGGACTAGAAAAATTTCCAGACCGACCGATACGAGGGCCGCTCCGATCGTCATCAGCAGCACCCGCTTGAGCACTTTGGCGCGGGTCAAGCGCAGGTGCTGTTTATTGAGCAGTGCTTCCGGACTCATGCGCATCCTCCTCCTTCAGATCAAATTCCAGGCAAAGCTCTGATATAATCAGATCGATCGCTGCCTTCTGGCCCGCCAGGAAATGCTGCTGCTCCTTGAATTCGGCAGACGAGCATTGGTGTTGCAGCGTTTTTTTGCGTATGACGAGCCGTTCAAGGAAGTCTTCGATCTTGGCTTTGCGGTATGTTTCGGCCATAGTCATACCTCCGCGATGATTGGGATATATACTATTGTATTCTTTTGTATACACCAATTCAAGCTATTCAGCAAAAAAAAATGATATCCGTTCAATATTCGCCGAAATTTCAAAAAATTCCGATTCTTGTCGACTGAGCCGGCCAAAAGCTTCGTTTAGATCGGAAATAGACCATGAGATCCGGCTTCAACATCTCAATTCCTATCGTATATAATTAAAGATACCTTAATATTTTACAGTCTGAAATTTTATGTCTCGAGGAGGTGGGGCCCGTCTGCCGCGAGGAGACGGGCGTTGCTTGAGTGATCCTTTACCGCTAGTGCTGAACGTCGTTTTGATTTTAGCGTTAGTGCTGCTGAACGGTTTTTTTGTAGCGGCGGAATTCGCGCTTGTGAAAGTGCGCAACAGCCGGTTGGAAACGCTTGCCCAGGAAGGCCACCGGATGGCGAAGCTGGCCCGGGCGGTGACCGGAAATTTGAACGCCTACTTGTCGGCCTGCCAGCTCGGCATTACTTTGGCTTCGCTCGGACTCGGATGGGTCGGCGAGCCGGCGATCGCCGATATGCTGAAGCCGCTGTTCGCGAAGATGGGGCTTGGCGAAGTGTACCTTCATTCGGTGTCCTTCGTCATCGCGTTTACCTTGATCACGTCGCTGCACATTACGCTGGGAGAGCAGTTTCCCAAAACGTACGCCATACGCAAATCGGAACCGGTCACTCTGTGGTCTGCCGTTCCGCTGCTCGTGTTCTATAAGGTGATGTACCCGTTCATCTGGTTTTTGAACGGCGTCTCCAACTGGATGCTGCGCAAGAGCGGCGTCGAGCCGACGAACGAGCACGAGTCCGCGCATACGGAGGAAGAAATACGGCTGATGGTGAAGGAAAGCCACGAGAGCGGATATATCGATCAGACAGAGATGGCGCTCGTCGACAGCATTTTCGAATTCACCGAGACGATTGCCCGCGAAATTATGATCCCTCGCACGGAGATGGAATGTTTGTATGCCCAGCAGCCTTATGCCGACAATATGGAGATCGCCCTGAAAGGCATGCGGACGCGTTATCCCGTCTGCGATCCGGACAAGGACAACATTATCGGCTTCGTGCACATCAAGGATTTGCTGAAGCCGCGCGAGATGCCGGGCGGCGACACTTTGCGCAGCCTCATCAGGCCGATCATCAAGGTGCCCGAATCGATGCAGATCAGCCAGCTGCTCAAGCTGATGCAGAAGCGGAAAATACAGATGGCGCTGCTGATCGACGAATACGGCGGCACTTCCGGGCTGGTGACGCTGGAGGATATTTTGGAGGAAATCGTCGGGGAGATTCACGACGAATTCGACCAGGAACGGCCCCTCATCGAGAAGAAGGACGAGTTGACGTATTCCATTGACGGCCGAATGCTGATCGAGGACGTGAACGCCCGGTTCGGACTCGATATCGAGACGCCGGATTATGATACGATCGGCGGCTGGGTGTACGCGCAGGTCGAGATGCCGCCGCGCAAGCACCAGAAGGTCAGCTACAACGGGCTGTACGATTTCGTCATCGAGGAGACCGAGCATATGCGGATATCCCGCATTTTGGTCCGCAAGGCGCTGCAGGCGCCGGACTCCAGCTCCAATATCGAAACGGCCGTATAAGACGCTGCAAGGCGTCTTTTTTGCGCTCTACGCGGGAGAGCGGGCCTTCGCGCCGGTACTAGAGCAAGTTAGTACTATCCGTTCAAGGAGAAAAGATATACATTAGATACAAGGAGAGGTGACGATAGCATGAGCAGAAAATGGATCGAGCGCGAAGGTCCGCGCTGGGTGGAAGCGGGAATCGTTACGCCTGAGCAGGTGCGGAGCATCGCCGGATTGTATGACGATAAAAGCCGGGCTGTCGCGCTGCTGCCGCTGCTTGGCGGCATTTTGCTCGGCGCGGGCATCTTAAGCTTTATAGCCGCCAACTGGGCGAGCATTCCCGCACTGGCGCGGCTTGTTATGATCATTGCGGCCATGCTTGGCTTCTACGGAGCCGGCGAAAGGGTGCTGCGGCAGGGGCACGACCTGACGGGGATCGCCCTGATCGGACTCGGGTGGGTGTGCTTCGGCGGAGGCATCATCCTGCTCGGCCAGACGTTCCACCTGATGTCGTACGGAGCCGGCTCCCTGATTCTGTGGGGAGCTGCGGGGCTGGCGCTCGCCTACGTTTACGCCAGCCGCTACTTGCTGCTGCTGGCGCTGGCGGCATGCCATATTGCGCAGGCTTACAGTCTCGGCGAATTCGAGACGTTCAGCTATGCTGCGGCGCTATTGATCGTCGCGGCGGGCTGGCTCGCCTACAAGCGGGGCGATGCGCCGCTGCTGCTGCTGGTCAGCCTGAGCGCGGCAGCGCAGTCCTTGCTCTGGGTCGCTTCCGGCGAGCTGCGCTTCCTGTGGATGCTCGTGCCGCTGTTCGTGCTGTATGCCGCCGGCGACTGGCTGTCTGACCGCGAGCTCGGAATCGCGCTGCAAAGCGGCGCGCTCGTATCGGCGTTCCTCTTCGCCGCATGGGCGGTCCTGCTCGCCGGAGACACATGGCTCTTCCGCAACAGCGAGTGGCTGCGGCCGGAGCCGTGGCCGTATATCGCCGCGCTGGCAGCGCTGCTTGCCGTCTCGGTATGGGGAAAATACCGCCAAGGCCGGACAGCGGAAGCGGCCGATTGGGTCATTGCCGTCCCGTTCGTGTACTTGCCGACCGGCATGGAGGTGCTGTATATGATCGCCCTGTTCGTCTTCTCCCTGCAGCTGCTGTGGAGAGGCTATGCCGAGGAATGGCGGGCCAAGATCAACTGGGGAACCGTTCTTTTCCTGCTCAGCACCTTGGTAGCTTACGGGAAGCTGACCTGGGACTTTATGGATAAATCGCTGTTCTTTATCCTTGGCGGTGTTTTGATGCTGACGCTGGGATGGTATTTGAACCGGAAACGGTCGCAATTTTTAAAGGATCATAAAGGAGGAGATCGGCCGTGACCGCGAATGTGAATACAAGACGGCGAACGCTCGGCATCGCCCTTCTGGCGCTGCTGCAGACGCTGGTGCTGATCTGGCTTGCCGTCAGCTATTACGCGATCGGCTGGTTCGGCACGGAGATCAAGGTGAAGACCGAGCCGGTCGACCCGCGCGATTTGCTCTATGGCGACTATGTGCGGCTCAGCTACGATATCAGCCGAATTCCCGCCGGTCTCTGGAAAGGCGAGGGGGATCTTCCGAAGCGAGGCACCGCGGTGTACGTCGTTCTGTCGCCGGAACCGTCCGGTATGATGAGGCCGGAAGCCGTCTATGACAAGAAGCCGGACGCTGCTGAAGGGCAAGTGGTGCTGAAGGGGCGCTCCGCCTATAGCTGGGAGCAGGAAATTTCCGTCGAATACGGCGTGGAGCGCTACTACGTTCCGGAAGGAACGGGCAAGGAGCTGGAGGAGAAGGCGGACAATCTGATCGCCCGCATGAAGGTGGCCCCGTGGGGACAGGCGCGAATCGAAAGCCTGGAGGACCCGTCCTGAGCGGCCAGAGCTCCGGTCTGTTCGCAGGCACTGCCGGACCGTTCCTGAAGTTCCGACCGTCAATGCTTATCTAATGTCCTGCCTGGCGGCTTGCTTTTTCTACGGCCGGGTATATACAATGAAAATCAGGCGGGAGGGACGAACGATGGAACGCGATGAATATTCAGGCGCAGGGAGCGCCCATACAATAGATGGACAGCCGAAGCTGCCCGGCGGCACGTTGATTTGGGACCGCAGCGGCGAGCTGGAGGAGCCCGATGTGCTATACTCCTTCGCGCTGGAGGAGCTGCTGTGCCGGCAGACGGGCGAAGGAGCGGCGCCGATCGTGCATCTGTGGCGCCATCCCCGCGGCTTCGTCATGGGGCTGCGCGACAGCAGGCTGCCGGGCGCGCAGCAAGCCGCCGATTGGCTGGCGGCGCAGGGCTATGCCGTCGGCGTCCGCAATTCCGGCGGCGCCGCGGTGCCGCTCGATCCCGGCGTCGTGAACGTGTCGCTGATCCTGCCGAAGCGCCAGCAGGGCGACATCGACTTTCGCGACGACTTCGAGCGAATGTACCTGTTCATTCGCGAGGCGCTGGAGGATGCCGACGTCGCGGTGGACAAGGGAGAAATCGGCGGGGCTTACTGTCCCGGCGATTACGACCTGAGCATCGGCGGCCGCAAATTTTGCGGTATCGCCCAGCGCAGGCAGGCTCACGCTTACGTCGTGCAAGCATTCGTCGTCGCAGGCGGCTTCGGCAGCGCCCGCGCCGAGCTGGTGCGGGAATTTTACCGCTTGGCCGCGAAGGGGCAAGACGTCGATCATCCGCGCGTTGCCGCCGCCAGCATGGCCAGCCTCGAAGAGCTGGCCGCCTACGGCGCGGGCGAAGCGGCGGCGGAGCGGTTCGTCCGCAGCGTGAAGCGGACGGCGAAGCGCTGGATCGGCGAAGGCGCGGCCCTGCCGCCGGTGTTACCCGCGCGGGAAGAAGTGCTGCGCATGGCCGATTCGCTGCGCAAGCGGTACGGCATTCAGAATAGGCAAGCCTGAAGCGATGAACGAGCCTGAAGCTTTGGAGGTTTATTCGAGCCTCGAAAGCCTGCCCGGTTTACTCGAGCCCGAAAGCTTGCCGACAAGCTTATTGCAAAAAATGCTTCATCATGCGGGGCAGCTCGTTTTGCCAGAAGCCCCACAGGTGCTTGCCGGTTTTTTCTTCATAAGTCAGCTTGCAGCTTCTCGCTTCGAGAAGCTGTTTTGTTTGCCGGTTCGCTTCCAAAAAATCGAAGGTGCCGCGCTCCGTTTTCACTTCCGTTTCCTCGGTCCCGATCAGCATGTACAAGCTGAGCCAGGACAGATCGTTCTCGCAGGCCAGCCGCTCCCGGGTAGATTGTAAAAAAGCGCCCGACAAGGATATAACTTGGCCAAAAAGGCTACGATAATCTAGGGCAAGATGCAGGGAGACGGTGCCGCCAAGCGAATCGCCGGCTAAAATGCGTTCGGAAGGATCGGTACGGACTGCGTATCGGGCTTCCACGAACGGCAGCAGCTCCTCGGCGAAAAAGCGGCAGTATGCGCCGAAGCGTTCCCCTTCCGGAGCGTATTCGGATGTGCGCGTCTTGATGTCGACGTCTACGCCGACGATGACGGCCGGCGGCACGTTCTCGTCGTAGATGAGCCGGTTCATATGCGTGACGATGCGGCCGAAGTTGAAAAACTGCTCCCCGTCCTGACAATAAATGACCGGATAAGAAGCGATCTCCTGATATCCCGGCGGAAGGAAAATGCGCACCGGGCGTTCCTCCTGCAGGAAGTTGGAGGCGACCCGCTCCTTGACAATCGTTCTTTTATAATACAGCGTATCGTCCATGATAACGTCTCCTTAAATCGCAGTTTTTTCATGTTGCATTTTCATGTTGTATTATAATAGTTGCTTAGGATTCATCTTTCTGTTACATATATTTTCGCCAACTGTTATAGTAATATGTACACAACAAAAGCAGATTTTTAGGGTTAGTTATTGTGCAAAGGATATAAACAGGTTTATAATACTACTATAACAGAAACTTAATAAATTTTACATGAGGTGAATATAGGATGAGCAAGCCTTATGAAGTACGGGCTGACGAGGTTCAACCGTTATCCGTTCTGGACACGAATGGGAACGTGGTCAATGAAGCGGCGATGCCGAAGCTGTCCGACGAGCAACTGAAGGAACTGATGCGCCGCATGGTGTTCACCCGCACGTGGGATCAGCGCGCGGTCAATTTGACGCGCCAAGGACGCCTTGGCTTCTACGCTCCGGTATCGGGTCAGGAAGCGACCATGATCGGCAGCGAATTCGCTTTGAACAAAGACGATTTCATCTGTCCGGGCTACCGCGACATGCCCCAGATTGTCTGGCACGGATTGCCGATGTACCAAGCTTTCCTGTATTCACGCGGACATCAGCACGGCGGACAAATTCCGGAAGGCGTACATGTGCTGATGCCTCAGATTATTATCGGCGCGCAAATTTTGCACGCGATGGGCGTTGCGATGGCGTTCAAGAAGCGCAACGAGCAGCGTGTGGCAATTACTTATACAGGCGACGGAGGATCGTCCGAGGGCGATTTCTACGAAGGTCTGAACTACGCAGGAGCCTTCAAGCTGCCGGCGATCTTCGTCGTGCAAAACAACGGCTACGCCATTACGACGCCGTTCTCCAAGCAGACGGCAGCGCAATCGATCGCGCATAAAGCGGTAGCTGCGGGCATTGCCGGCGTTCAGGTGGACGGCATGGACGTGCTTGCCGTATACAAAGCGGTGCAGGAGGCTGCCGAGCGCGGCCGCAGCGGCAACGGGGCGACGCTGATCGAAGCGATCACTTACCGTTACCTGCCGCACTCGATGTCGGGTGACGACCCGTCCAAATATCGCACGAAAGAAGAAACCGCCGAGTGGGAACAAAAGGACCCTCTCCATCGTTTCCGGATTTATCTGAAGAACAAGGGCCTGTGGACGGACGAGGAAGAGGCGCAAGTTGTCGAAGATGCGAAGGCGACCGTCGCCGATCAGATCAAGAAGGCCGAAACGACCGAGAAGATGACGATTCCCGGCTTGATCGACAGCATGTTCGAAACGACGCCTAAGCATCTGGAAGAGCAAAAAGCGGATTATTTGGCTTAAGCAGAAGGAGAGGGAAACGAACCATGGCTCAAATGACGATGATTCAAGCGATCAAGGATGCGATGAGGGTAGAGCTTCAGCGCGATCCTAACGTGGTAATATTCGGCGAGGACGTCGGTAAAGTCGGCGGCGTATTCCGCGCGACGGAAGGGCTGCAGGCGGAATTCGGGGAAGACCGCGTATACGATACGCCGCTTGCCGAGTCCGCGATCGGAGGCATGGCAGTCGGCATGGCCGTGCAGGGCTTCCGGCCGGTTATGGAGATTCAGTTCATCGGATTTATTTTTGAAGCGTTCGACCAGATCGCTGTACAGGCGGCGCGGATGCGCTACCGTTCCGGCGGCCGCTACAACGCGCCGATCACGATCCGCACGCCGTTCGGAGGCGGCGTCAAGGCAGCCGAGCTGCATACGGACCCGCTCGAAGGCTTGCTCGTGCAGACCCCGGGCATCAAGGTGGTCGTTCCTTCGAACCCTTACGATGCAAAGGGACTTCTGATTTCCGCTATTCGCGACAACGATCCGGTCTTCTTCATGGAGCATCTGAACCTGTACCGTTCCTTCCGCCAGGAAGTGCCGGAAGGCGAGTACACGGTGCCGATCGGCAAAGCGAATGTCGTTCGCGAAGGCTCGGACGTAACGATCATCACCTACGGCGCGATGGTGCACACTTCGCTCAAGGCGGCGGAAGAGATCGAGAAATCGCGCGGAGTGAAGGTAGAAGTGATCGATCTGCGTACGCTCATGCCGCTTGATATCGACACGATCGTCGAATCGATCAAGAAGACGAACCGGGCGATCGTCGTTCAGGAAGCCCAGCGCACGGCCGGCATCGCCGCAGAGGTGATCGCTCAGATCAACGAGAAGGCGATTCTGCACCTGGAAGCTCCTGTGCTTCGCGTCGCTCCGCCGGATACCGTATATCCGTTCGCGCAGATCGAAGACCAGTGGCTGCCGAATCCGGCGAAGATCGTAGCCGGTATCAATCAAGTGCTCGATTTCTAATCAGGACTTCCGAATATAGAGGACGGTGAGAGTGCAATGGCAAAGTTTGAATACCGCTTCCCGGAGCTCGGCGAAGGGATTCATGAAGGCGAGATCGTCAAGTGGCACGTAAAGCCGGGCGATAAGGTAAACGACGAAACGATTTTGATGGACGTTCAGAACGACAAGTCGACGGTAGAGGTTCCTTCTCCAGTGGAAGGCACGATCGTCGAGCTGAAGGTAGAAGAAGGCACGATCTGCACCGTGGGCGACGTCATCGCGGTTCTCGACGTGGAAGGCGCCGTGCCGGAGCAGGCCGGCGGACATGAATCGCCGAAGGCCGAAGAGCCGGCCGCGCCCGCTGCTGCGCCTGCTCAGGAAGCGCCGGCGGCAAGCGCCCCGGCTGCGGCTCAAGCGGCCAAGTCTTCCCGCGAAGTGCTGGCTACGCCGAGCGTGCGCAAGCTGGCCCGCGAGAAGGGCGTTAACATTGCCGACGTCCCGGCGACAGGCAAGAACGGCCGCGTGACGAAGGAAGACGTCCTGGCGTTCGCAGCAGGCGGCGGACAGGCTGCCCCTGCAGCGGTCGGAACGGCTGCCAAGGAAGCTCCCGCCGCGGCGGCATCGGCAGCGCCGGCAGCATCCGCCTTCGGGCAAGGCGTGGAAGAGCGCGTACCGCTTAAGGGCATTCGCAAGGCGATCGCCAATGCGATGGTGAAGAGCGTGTACACAGCGCCTCACGTCACGCTGATGGATGAAGTGGACGTGACCCAGCTCGTCGCGCTTCGCCAGAAAGCGAAGCCGATCGCCGAGAAGAAAGGCGTGAAGCTGACGTACCTGCCGTTTATCGTCAAGGCGCTCGTGGCAGCGGTTCGCCAATTCCCGGCGCTCAACGCGATGATCGACGAAGAGAAGCAGGAGATCGTGTACAAGAAGTACTACAACATTGGCATCGCCACCGACACCGACGCCGGTCTGCTCGTGCCGGTCATCTTCGATGCGGACCGCAAGAACATCTGGACGATTGCGGACGAGATCAGAAACTTGGCCGTGCGCGGACGCGAAGGCAAGCTGGGCCCGAACGAAATCAAGGGATCGACCATCTCGATCACCAACATCGGTTCGGCCGGCGGCATGTTCTTTACGCCGGTGATCAACTTCCCGGAAGTGGCGATTCTCGGCACTGGCCGCATTACGGAGAAGCCGGTCGTGAAGAATGGCGAAATCGTGGCCGCTCCGGTTATGGCGCTCTCGCTCAGCTTCGACCATCGGATTATCGACGGCGCGATGGCGCAAAACTTTATGAACTACATCAAACAGCTGCTCTCCGATCCGGAGCTGCTTGTCATGGAGGTGTAATCCGCAGATGGTAGTAGGCGACGCATCGGTTGAAATCGACGTGCTGGTAATCGGCTCCGGTCCGGGCGGATATGTGGCGGCGATCCGCGCCGCCCAGCTTGGCAAAAGCGTGCTCGTCGTAGAGAAGTCGGAGCTTGGCGGGGTTTGTCTGAACCGAGGCTGCATTCCGTCCAAGGCGCTGATCTCGGCAGCGCATCATTACGAAGTGGCGGCCCATTCCGAGAACATGGGGATTAAGGCGGAGAACGTCAAGGTCGACTTCTCCAAAGTTCAGGAATGGAAAAACAGCATCGTCAAGAAACAGAGCGGCGGCATAGGCATGCTGTTCAAAGGCAACAAAATTCAAGTGTTCAACGGCGAGGCGCTGTTTATTAACGAGAACGAGGCGCGCTTGTTCAACGATAACGAAACGGCCCGCTACCGCTTCAACCACTGCATCATCGCGACCGGCTCCCGCCCGATCGAGCTGAAAGCTTTCCCGTTCGGCGGACGCATTCTGTCCTCGACCGAGGCGCTCAATCTGCCGGAAATTCCGGAAAGCATGATCGTCATCGGCGGCGGCTATATCGGCATCGAGCTTGGCCAAACGTACGCCAAGTTCGGTACGAAGGTGACCGTACTCGAAGGCTCGGAAACGGTGCTGCCAGGCTTCGAGAAGGAGCTTTCGCAGCTTGTCGCGCGCAATCTGAAGAAGCTGAATGTAGACGTGCATACAGAAGCGATGGCGCAAAGCTGCGAGCAGACCGACAAGGACGTAACAGTTACGTTCACCGTCAAAGGCGAGGAAAAGAAAGTAACTGCGCAATACGTGCTTGTCACTGTCGGCCGCCGTCCGAACACGGACGGAGACTTGTCCCTCGAGCTGGCCGGCGTGAAGGTTGGCGAGCGCGGCCTGATCGAAGTCAACGAGAAGTGCCAGACCAATGTGCCGCACATTTACGCGATCGGCGACATCGTCGCAGGACCGGCGCTGGCGCATAAAGCTTCGTATGAAGCGAAGGTCGCGGCCGAATCGATCGCAGGCTTGCCGAGCGTCGTCGATTACAAGTGCATCCCGGCCGTCGTCTTCTCCGATCCGGAGATTGCCAGCGTCGGCTGGAGCGAGACGGAAGCGAAAGCGAAAGGCGTCAACGTCGTCACCGGCAAATTCGCCTACGGCGCCAACGGCCGGGCGCAGTCGATGAACGCGACGGACGGCTTCGTCAAGCTGGTCGGCGATAAAGACAGCGGCCTGCTGATCGGCGCCCAGGTCGTTGGCGCGGAAGCGTCCAACCTGATTGCAGAGCTGACACTGGCGATCGAAATGGGCGCTACGCTGGAGGACATCGCCCTGACGATCCACGCTCACCCGACGCTGGGCGAAATTACGATGGACGCGGCGGAAGTGGCCTTGGGCCATCCGATTCATATCGTCGGCAAGTAATCGTTTGAACAATTAAACGGCTTTACACCAACAAGCCATTCATTTGCACGGAATAATGCCCCCGAACCGCTCATGGTCAGCGATTTGGGGGCTATTTGCATAGGCGGAAGCCTGCCCACGGATGCATCCGGCCGTCGTCTTCTCCGATCCGGAGATTGCGGGCGGCGGCTGGAGCGAGACGGAAGCGAGGGCGAAAGGCGTCAACGTCCGGCAACGGCTTCACCCTGGGAGACAGTTTTCATCATGAAGCAGGACATGATATGATCAGGCGGAGAGCTTAGAAGTATAGCGTTAGCTCACAATTATGACGGAAGGAGCGAAGCTATGTCATGATCAACCGACTGTTGTCCGGTATTCCTTTCAAAAACCGTTTGTGGATCGCCTTTTCGTTAATGATCGTGCTATCCGTAACCGCTGTCGGATGGACAGCTTATTTCATTGCCGCTTCCGTCATTCAGAACAACGCCCTGAAGCTGAGCCAGGACACGCTGAACAAATCATCCCAGGCGTTCGACGAGAAGCTGAAACGCGTGGCGCAATCGTTGAATACGCTTTTTCTCAGCAGCGCTTACGAGCAAGCGATGAAGAACATCGCGGCGGGAGACGCGTCATCCTATTTCAGCTTGTACGCCGGCCTCCAGACGCCGTTTACCCAAATGAAAATGAACGAGCCGCTGCTGCAGCATATCCTGATCACGACGCCGATCGGCGATTTTTACCCTACCGATTCCGTACGGTTGTATACGAATGCTTTCGCGGATACGGAGATGTACGAACGCATTCGCGAGGATCGTCATGCGATCTGGATCGAGGGTCACCGGGACGTGCTGTTTTCCGGAAACAAGCCGGTCGTTTCGTTCGTGATCAATGCAATCGCCAGCTCGACCGTGCCAGACTCCTACATTGTGCTTAATCTCAAGGAAGAGGAGCTTCGCCACTTTTTAATTGATGAAATTAGCGAATGGTCGGAAGGGGTAACGATCGTCGGAGCGGACGGCTCGACGTTCTTCAAGGAGACGCCTTACCAGTACAGAGCTATGCTTCAGGATCCGGATTTTGCGGAGAAGCTGACGAGCGGAGACAGCGGCTTCTTCATGCATCGCTTCGATGGCCGGAACTACTTGGTCAATTACGCGAAGTCTACGGTGGACGAGCAGTGGCGGTTCATTACCGTCAAGCCGAAGGATGAGGTGCTAAGCCAGATCGGCAAGGTCAAATGGGCCATGCTGATCGTTACGGCTGCCTGCATGCTGCTGGCGCTTCTGATGTCCCAAAGGTTAAGCTCCCTGCTGGCTGGTCCGCTCATTCAACTGCAACAGCTGATGCGCAGAGCGGGCAATAATGACCTCACCGTTCGGTTCGTCGGCGAAGGCAGCGACGAGGTTCACCAGGTCGGCAACCAATTCAATCGGATGCTGGAGCAAATATCGGAGCTGATCGAGCAGTTGACTACAGCTCAGAAAGAGAAGCATGCGGCAGAAATTAAAGCGCTGCAGGCTCAGATCGATCCTCACTTTTTGTACAATACCTTAAACACGATCTATTGGAAAACGAAGCTGAAAAAGTCCGATGAAGTCGGCGAAATGGTCATTGCCCTGTCCCGAATGTTTCAGCTCGGCCTCAACAACGGCGAAGACCTGACGACGGTGAAGCGGGAGCTTTCCCACGTCGAGCAATACTTGCACATCCAGCAGCGCTGCTATCAAGGGCTGTTCGAATATCGGATCGACGCTCCCGAGGATGAGGAATTCCTGGAGCATCCGATTCTGAAAATCGTGCTGCAGCCATTGGTCGAAAATTCGATTTTACACGGCTTTAAGGATAAACATGAGCACGGCCATCTGCGGATTCGACTCTTTCGAGAGCAGGACCGGCTTATGCTGGAAGTGACCGACAACGGTCACGGAATCGACCGAGAGCGTTTGGAAAGCTTGACAAATGCAGACAATAGCCCAGGCGGGGGGTACGCCCTTCGCAACATTCGCCAGCGGCTGAAGCTGTACTATGAGGACGAAGCATTCATGAATATATCGAGCGAGCCGGGGAAAGGGACAACTGTCATTCTCGGCATTCCGTGGGAAAGGAAGGAAAAGCAGCATGGACAAGCCGATCGGATTGATGATCATTGACGATATCCGGGATGTCGTTGATGGACTGACATATGGCATTCCTTGGGAAGAGCACGGCATTACGGTCGTCGCCGCCTGTCTGAATGGCGAAGAAGGCTTGCAGCTGGCCGAAGAGAAGGAGCCGGATATTATTATCACGGACATTCGGATGCCGATGATGGATGGACTTTCCATGACTCGGGAAATATTAAAGCGGCGGCCAAAATGCAAAATTATTTTGATTACAGGCTACAGCGATTTCGATTACGCTCAGCAGGCGGTCAAGCTCGGGGCGTTCGATTTTGTGACGAAGCCGTTTTCGCTTGAAGAAATATCCGATGCGGTGGCGCGGGCGAAAGAAGCGTTGCTTGCCGATCGCGAGCTCGGACGGAGAATGCGCGAGATGGAGCAGCGCGTCAAGGAAAGCTTGCCCTTGCTGCGGCAGGAGTTTTTCAATTTGCTCATTCGGCACCAGGCATCGGAGCATAAAGTGAAGGAGCGCTGGGAGTTCCTGCATATTGAGCTGGACCGGGAGCATTTTGTCGTGATGGTGCTCGAAGTGGACCAATGGGCGGACGCGGGCAAGCAGCTTCCCGTAGGCGAGATTGAGCTGCTGCGGTTCGCTATGCAGAACATCCTTGAGGAGACCATTCAATCTTCTGCAAAAGGCATCGTATTTCGCGAATCGTCGGAGCGTTTTGTCGTCATATACAATGCCGATCCGGGGCATGGTCCGAAGCTGGAGCCGACACTGGCCGAATTATGCTGCGGGCATATCGCGAAGTATACCCATCACACCGTATCGGTTGGCGTAAGCTTGCCCGTCAGGCATATCGCGGACTTGCCTGCGGCGTACAGGCAGGCCGCCGCGGCGATATCGTACCACTTCTATACGGGAGGCAACGGCGTCGTCTATTACAGTGACATTGCATCGGTCGAACGCCGGCTTCCGAAATACCCGGGAGAGCGGGTGCAGGAGCTGTCGTTCATGCTTCAATCGGGGAATAGGGCCAAAACGCTCCAGGTGCTGGACGAGATTTACGAGGAACTGGTGAGCTTTCAGCCTCGTCCGGAGCCGCGATATTTGGAGCTGCTGCTGCAGGGCATCGCAAATATGCTGCTTCGAACCTTGATCGAGAAGCTTCCTTACGAGGATGTTGCCCCGATGGAGGAATGGCTGCGTGAAATGCATGAAGCCGGCGGGCGCAGCGCGCACAGCATCTATGAGCTGCTGAGACGCTTATGCACCAAAGGCTGTGAGCTTGTTGAAGCGCGCAGCGCCTCTCACGCCCATCTCGTTGTCGAGCAGGCGGTCGCTTATATCAGAAACCATCTGTCCGACGACCTGACCGTCGCGCGCTGCGCGGCGGAGGTTCACTTAAGCGGCAGTTATTTTGCCAATCTGTTCAAAAAAGTGACCGGCACAAGCTTCAACCAGTACGTCACGGGACTGCGTATAGACAAGGCCAAAGAAATGCTGCTCCAAGGAATGCAAATCCAGGAGATCGCTTCAGCACTCGGCTACGAAGAACGGCGCTATTTCAGCGACGTCTTCAAAAAGGTCACAGGCATGACCCCATCCGAGTATCGACAGAGCCGCCAGACCTAACAGGCGTGTAACATCAAGATAATCGCAATCGTTTTGTTCCGAGCCACAAGTCAACCGCGATCAAATCGCACGAATTACATCCGAGCCACAAGCGAATCACGATTGAAGCGGTCCTGATCGATTCGCTCCGAGTCACAAGCGAATCGTTCCGAATCACTCCGAATTGCATCCGTCCGGGCAAACATCCGTTCCGGGCGGTACGCTTGCTTTGTTGCAAACTGCGATGCAATATACTTGACCCTCCATTGTGATTTCACTGCCAATCGTGTGCCACATGCGCTGGCTATTAGCCTCACGGATGAATGTATCGGTTAGGTAAGCTTATTATCACTATCCCGTCTACTCAGAAAATGAGCGTGCCTGTTTTTGATGAATCGTTCTACCATTGGTCCGAAAGTTCCGGATAACGACCGAACGACGACCAAACGGCGCAGACGCCGACCGATGACGAAAACGACGACCAAACGGCGTCCAGTAGCGATACTGCGGGTGCATCAACGAAGTCAGACTGCAATCATTCACTGCTGAAATCTAATCTTGGACTCGCTCTCGCAAGGGGGGGTGAGGCGATCAAGAGTAACGGTCAGATTGTATAATAATGCTTACCTTAATCCAAAATTGCTCACCTCAATCCAAAGCAGACGCGAGATAGCCTCTCGAACACTTCGCAGCCTGAACGTACTGCATTCCATCGAAAACAAAACTCGTCCAGATAAGACTGCAGATATTTTCGTTCAAGTCCATGAAACGTGGCGTTCAACCAATTTCTGGTCTCATTGAATAACGAGAGCAGCGATTTGAACCGATGCGAGCTGAAACGCCCGGCAACAATATGAAGATCATGAGCATCGGCCTTCACATGATCGTCCGTAAACGCTTTTGTTCCGGATCGAGTGACCAGTTTGCCGCTCATATGCTTTAAAGAGACAAGCTTCATTTTTACATAGAAGGGCTCGCCTCCAGCGTCTGTCGACGCGCCTACAAGCAGCGGGCTTTCCTGCTGGTGCAGCGAAGTCGTAGGATTGTGGGGCCGGCCGTGAACAGCGGCTTGAACCTGGACGATGCCGGCGAGCGGTTCGCGAGCATCGGAGGCGCTGATGGCCCGGCGTATTTTATGGAGCATAAGCCATGCCGTTTTATAAGTGACGCCAATCTCGCGGCTTAATTGAACGGCGTTCGTCCCCTCTTCCGTCCTGGAAACAAGCAGCAAGGCTCGCAGCCATTTGCGAAGATCGGTACGGCTTCCTTCTAAAATTGTCCCTGCAGTCAGCGAAGTCTGATGTCGGCACGAGCGGCATTCGAACAGCGGAATTCGACGGGAGCAAACGGTATAAGCATGGGGATGGCCGCAGCGCGGACAGCGGAATCCGTCCGGCCATTTCAAGGAAAAGACGAAGTCAAAACAAGCTCTCTCCGAAGGAAACACTTCGTCAAAGTTATCCAGAGTCACATTCCTCAAGGCTCCTCCCCCCTCTGTACGGAACAAATGTTCTTGATTTAATTTTATCGAACGTTAGTTCCTCTGTCAAGAAAAATTTCCCTAATGAAATATTCTAATTCCATTTTAAAATAAGCAAACGACATTTCTGAGCAGAGGGGATAATGGCCGTAAGAAGTTGGGTAGACGGTCACAGGGGTCGGCGGATGGGGGGAGAAGATAGACGGTCACAGGGGGCGGCGGATGGGGGG
>Ga0207865_101141_pt1 | contig 21862 bp, 15 predicted proteins | sample HigsolmetaAR204D_FD_184836 | JGI IMG/M metagenome (GOLD analysis project Ga0207865, IMG submission 184836) | Ionic liquid and high solid enriched microbial communities from the Joint BioEnergy Institute, USA - AR20-4-D (SPAdes) (version 2) ...
CGCCCCCGCTGCCGCCGGGCCATGCCGCGGCCGGCTGCTCGCCGCGCCGCGCCTCCGGCTCCGCCGCCAGGCTCGCCGACGAGCTCGGCGGCGCCTGCCCGGCCGGCGTCGGGGCGCCCGGGCGGTACAGCTCAAGCTGCTCCTGCACGACCGCCTCCGGCTTCTTCCGGACGGACATCGCGCCAGGAATCAGCACCTGCCGGCCCAGCGTCTCGCGCACCTGGCTTTCCACGAACTTGAGCAGCTCCTGCTCCTTGCTGAAGCGGACCTCCAGCTTGGCCGGATGCACGTTGACATCGAGCAGCGTAGCATCCATCTCGATGTGCAGCACGGCCAGCGGATAGCGGTTGATCGGCAGCAGCGTATGGTACCCCTGGAGCAGGGCGTGAATCAGCGAATAATTGCGGATGTAGCGCCCGTTGATCACCGTCGACACCGCGTTGCGGTTGGCGCGGGTCAGCTCCGGCTTCGATATGTATCCTTGCAGCCTGTAGTCGAGCGATTCGCCGGTGATCGGCAGCATGCTGCGGGCTGCGGCCGTGCCGTAGATGGCGGCGATCACCTGAAGCAGGTCGCCGTTGCCGAGCGTCTGCAGCAGCGTGTGGCCGTTATGCCGCAGCGAGAAGGCGATGCCGGGATGGGCCAGCGCGAGACGGTACAAATAATCCGTCACATGGCCGAGCTCCGTCTGAATCGTCTTCATGTACTTCAGGCGCGCCGGCGTGTTGTAGAACAGCTCGCGCACAGTGATGTCGGTGCCGCGCGGCGCGGCCGTATCTGCCCGCTGCTTGACGACGCCGCCTTCGATCGCAATGCGGCGACCGAGCCCGCTGCCATCGGCGCAGCTGACGAGCTCCGTCTTGGAAACCGCGGCGATGCTGGGCAGCGCCTCGCCGCGGAAGCCGAGCGTCCGGATTGCGAACAGGTCGGCCGAGCCGGCGATTTTGCTTGTCGCATGGCGCTCGAACGCCCGCTCGCAGTCGTCGGGCTCCATGCCGCTGCCGTTGTCGACGACGCGGATCAGCTGCAGCCCGCCCTCCTCGATCGTCACGTCGATGCGGCTGGCGCCGGCGTCGACGGCGTTCTCGACCAGCTCCTTGACGACCGAGGACGGTCGCTCGACGACTTCCCCGGCGGCGATCTGGTTAGCGACATGCTCGTCTAAAATGTTAATTTTACCCATAATCCAAGCCCCTTACTCGCCGGACGTGCGGAACGTCGCCTTGCGGCCGTCGTCGGTCCAGGAGATCCCCGGAAACTTGGCGGTAAATGCGGCAATATCCACATAGCTCGTGCCGTCCTTCAGCTGCACCTGCTGCCCTTCGGGCACGAAGGAGACGCTGCCGTCCTTGCTCGTCAGCTCGACCGCCCGCTTCTCTTCGTTCCAGAGCACCCCGATGTCCGCCAGCGCGGCCAGCACCCGGGCCGGAACGTACAGCTTGCCGTCCTGGCGAACGACATCGAACCAGTCGGAGACGAGCTGCCCTTCGACCTCAAGCGTCTGTCCGCGCAGCGTAAGGTCAAAGCTCTTCATGCCGGCCAGGCGCAGCGCCTTAAGCAGCTGCGGCACGGAGCCCTCCACCTTGATATCCGGCTCCAGACCAACCTGGTTTACCTTGCGAAGCTTCGGCGTCAAATATTCCTCGATCGTAATTTTCAGCGCTCCGCCGCTGGACAGCTCGTGCATGTTCTGCACGCTGCCTTTGCCGAACGTCTTTTGGCCGATCACGGTAACGACGCCGTAGTCCTGCAGCGCGCCGGTGAGCACTTCCGAAGCGCTGGCGCTCATCTCGTTGACGAGGAAATAGACCGGGAACGGCTGCTTCTCGCCGCCGCTGATCTCGACCTGATTGTTGATATTATCGCGGTTGCGGGTATGAATGAGCACGCCCTTCTCCACGAACATCGCCGCCATCTGTTGCGCCGTATCGAGCAGTCCGCCGGGGTTGTCGCGCAGATCGACGACGAGGCTTTTCAAGCCCTGGCTCTTCAGAGCGTCCAGCTGCTCGCCCATCATCTCGTCGGCGTCGCTGGAAAAGGTCGTGACCTCGATATATCCGATGCCCCCGCTGAACATGCGGCTCGACACCGGCGGGATATGAACGGCCTGGCGAGTCATCTGCTTGTCCGACCGCTCCTCGCCGCGCAGCACCGTCACGTTGACCTTCGTGCCTTCGGGGCCGACGATTTTGGAAGTGACGTCGGTCGATTTCATGCCGGCCACCGATTCGCCCTCCACGGCCACGATGATGTCACCGGGCATCAGGCCCGCCGATTTCGCCGGAGAACCGTCGAACACCTCCTCGATGTAGATGCCGAGCGGGTCTTCGCTAATTCGGACGCCGATGCCGACATAATTGTTTTCGATGGAGCTGGTGAACTGCTGCAGCTCCTCCGGCGTGAAATAGTCTGTATACGGATCGTCCAGCGCGGCGATCATCGCTTCCACTGCGGCGTCCTCCAGCTTTTTGCGGGACGGCGCGCTGACGTGATGCTTCTCGAGCAGGTCCATCACTTCCTGAACTTTTCCCGATCTCGTCCCTGCCGGAATCTCGTCGGCCAGAGCGGACGACGCCGCCGGAAGCAGCAGCGACAGCGACAGGACGACGGAAACGGACTTGCGCCAAAACAGCGGGCGCAGACGTTTCATTTTCATATCGCGATCATTCCTTTCACTGTATGATAACTGCAGCGGAGGCGGCGGCCAGAATGCCATGATTCGGGCCGAAGCCGCCATTTTCGCGGATTACGGCAGCTGCTTCTTCAATTCATATAAAAAGTTCATCGCATCCATCGGCGTCATATTCATCAGATCGGCCGAGCGCAGCTTCTGCAGCAGCAGCTCGCCCTTGGCCTCGGCCTTGCGCCGCTGCTTGTCTGCACCTGCGGCCGGCTCGTCGAACAGGCTGAGCTGAACGATGCCCGGCGCGGCGGCGCCGATCTCCATGACGCGGTCTGTCACACCGACGTCGCTGGTATCGTTAGCAGGCCGTTCAGCAGGCGGAGCGACCGCGGACACGTCATCCGGCCGCTGGGTTGCCGGGGCAGCAGCGGCCGCGTTTGCATCCTCGCGCCGGTCTTCCGCCGCGGGGGAAGCCGCCGCTTCGGCGGAGGCGGCCTGCTGCAGGCTGCCCTGGAGCAGCTCGGCCCGCGTCTCGAACGCCTTCAGCAGCTCGTACGAGCGCTCGATGACGGCGCCCGGCAGGCCGGCGATCTGCGCGCAGTAAATGCCGTAGCTGGTGCTCGCCGCGCCGCGAACGAGCCGCCGCAGGAACGTGACGTCGCGGCCGCTTTCCTTGACCGCCATGCAGTAATTGCGCAAATTCGCAAGGCTGTCCTCCAGATGCGCCAGCTCGTGAAAATGCGTCGAAACGAGCGTCTTGCAGCCGATCCGATCGTGCAAATATTCGATGACTGCCTGGGCGATCGCCATTCCTTCCCCCGTCGACGTGCCGCGTCCGAGCTCGTCGATAATGACGAGCGAGCGCTCGGTCGCCTTCTCCGTCATGATGCGGATGTCCATCATCTCGACCATGAACGTGCTCTGGCCTCCGACCAGGTCGTCGGCAGCCCCGATGCGCGTGAAGATGCGGTCGATGATCGGCATCGACGCGGTCCGCGCGGGCACGAAGCAGCCGATCTGCGCCATCAGGCAGATGATCGCCACCTGCCGCATGTACGTGCTCTTCCCGGCCATATTGGGGCCGGTGATCAGCAGCATGCTGCCGTCCGCGCGGGTCATCGCCGTATCGTTGGCGATGAAGACGCCGCCGTCCAGCACCGCCTCGACGACCGGATGCCGGCCCTCCTCGATCTTCAGCTCCAGCCCTTCCCCGATGTCGGGGCGGACGTACCGGTTCTCGGCGCTGACGCGGGCCAGCGACTGGTATACGTCCAAGGTCGCGATCAGCTCCGCCAGCTGCTGCAGCCGCGATACTTGCCCCGCCAGCTGCTCCCTCAGCTCCGTGAACAGGCGGTATTCCAGCTCGACCATGCCTTCCTCGGCCTCGAGGATGAGCGCCTCCTTCTCCTTCAGCTCCGGCGTGACGTAACGCTCCGCGTTCGCCAGCGTCTGCTTGCGCTCGTAGCGTCCTTCCTCGAGCATGGACAGGTTGGCCTTCGTCACTTCGATGAAGTAGCCGAACACTTTGTTGTAGCCGATCTTCAGCGACTTGATGCCGGTCCGCTCCCGTTCGCTGCGCTCCAGCTCGGCCAGCCACTGCTTGCCGCTTGCGCTGGCCTCGCGCAGCCGATCGAGCCGCTCGCTATAGCCATCGCGGATCATGCCGCCCTCGCGCACCGACACCGGAGGCTCGTCCACGATCGCCTTGCCGATCAGCCGGGCCAGGTCGGCGCAGTCGTCCATCCGCTCCCCGAGCCGGGACAGCGTCTCCGACCCGCTCGCCGCGCACAGTTCTTTAAGCCGCGGCACCTGGTCGAGCGATGCCTTCAGAGCGACGAGATCGCGCGCGTTAGCGCTGCCGTAGGCGATGCGGGCCGTGAGCCGCTCCAGATCGTACACTTCCTTGAGCGCGTCCTTCAGCTCCTCGCGCGTCATCAGTTGATTGTACAGCCGGTCTACGGCTTCCAGCCGGTCGCGGATCAGCGCCGCGCTCATCAGCGGCTTCTCGATCCACCGCTTCAGCAGCCGCCCGCCCATCGCGGTCACCGTCTTGTCCAGCAGCCACAGCAGCGACCCGTGCCGGGAGCGGTCCCTGACCGTCTCCACGAGCTCCAGATTGCGGCGGGTGAACGGGTCCATAATCATGTACTGGTTCGGCTCGTACACGCGAATGCGCTTGATATGCGTCAGCGACCGCTTCTGCGTCTCCTGCAGGTACCGCATCAGCAGGGCGATCGCCGCGCGCCCTCCCTCGGGGAGCGCATTCAGCTCGGCCGGGGCGAAGCGTTCGGCCCAGTCGGCGCTCTCGTCCTCCTCGCTGCGCGGTGTCAGCACCGCCTGCGTCAGACGAAAATGCGCGCCGGCCGCCAGCTGCTCAAGGAGCGCGGCTGTCCCGAGCACTTCGGACGGCTCGTACACGTTCAGCTCGTCGGCGAGCTGCTCGATGCCGCCTTCCAGTCGCGTCGCATACAGCTCGCCGGTTGAAATGTCGCACACGGCCAGCGCATATCCCCCGCTTGACCAGACGACGGCAGCGATAAAATTGTTGCCGGCATCGCTTAAGCTTCGCGCATCCATGACCGTTCCCGGCGTCACGATGCGCACGATCTCGCGCCGCACGACGCCTTTGGCCTCCGCCGGGTCCTCCACCTGCTCACAGATGGCCACCTTGAAGCCCTTCTCTACGAGGCGGGCGATATAATTGTCGGCGGAATGATAGGGGACGCCGCACATCGGAATGCGCTCGCTTCCCCCGCCGTCCCGGCCCGTCAGCGTAATCTCCAGTTCACGCGCGGCCGCCACCGCGTCTTCGAAAAACATTTCATAGAAATCGCCCAACCGAAAAAACAGAAACGCGTCGGGCACCTCCGCCTTAATGGCGAGGTATTGCTCGATCATCGGCGTATATTTGGCCATGCTCATCCCCTGGCTTGTTCTCAGTGATTGTTGCAATAAGCAGCGGGCATCGCTTCTCGCGATATGAATAAACGTATGTATGCTGCCGAACGCATGAGTGCGATGCCCGCTTCTAGCAGAATATGACCTATTATAACATGAATCGCCAGAGAAAACCCGCCTTTAAGAGAAAGGCGGCACCTTCCAGCGCGGACGAATATCCTGCTGCTCGTTCCACGGCTGCATGAGCATCAGCCTGCGGCGCAGCGGGATAAGATACTTCTCGTGCCTGCCGTAATCGTCCAGCCGCTCCAAATCCCGCCACAGCTTGAGCAGCAGCGGGCGAATCCGCGCCTTGTCGCCGCTGTAATAGGCTCTCGCCACCTCCGGCTCGTCGAGCGGGCGGCGCCTCAGCAGGCGGTAATGCTCGGACACCAGCTTGGCCAGCGCCAGTACGCCGCGCGCCACGACGGGCGACACCATCCAGCTCGGCAGCACGCGATATTCGAAGCCGCCGTGCCGCTGACGCCGGAAATCGCCCAGAAATCCGTACTTCGGCTTGCGGTTGCCCGTCGTCCCGTCCTCGATCAGCACGAGCGGCAGCGCCACGTAATTGTCAAGCGCGCGAAGCAGCTCGGAGGTCAGCGGCACGCCGCTGAAGTGAATGTGGCCGCCCAGCGGAAAGCCGCGCACCGGCATCCCTCCGGCCAGCCACTCCAGGCTGTCGTCGGCGATGCGGCGGGCCGCCAGCTGCATCGTCCGGTGCAGGTTGACGACGAGCTGCCGGACCTCTGTGCTCGGGCGCGGACGAAGCTCGGCGAGCGGGTATATTTTGCGGAAGCTGCGCAGCACGATCGCGTCGCAGCCGAACGGCCCGTCCTTGTCCGCGTAATTGGAGGCGAAGGCGATTTTGCCGCGGGCGTTGCGCAGCACGAATTCGGGATCGGCGCCGAGCATGGCTGTATGCTTGACGGGCTCGCTCCGCTTGCGGACGATGTCGACGTCGAACCGCCGGATCGCTTCGGCGAACAGTTCGGCGAGCCGCGGGTCGAGCCGGGGGACGGGATCGAGGCCGAGCACGGCCAGCGCGCCGTCGCTCCGCACGCCGATCCGCACGACCGCGTAATCGAGCCCGAGCGCATAGACGGCCTTGACCGCTTCGCGCATCGCCCGCGCACCGTGATAGGTCGGCTGCTCGGTCCCGAGCTCCGCAAGCTCCCCGGCTCCGCCGGCAGCGGAGGAATACGCGGAACCGGCCATATACAGCGTTGGCTGTCGCCGCTCATACAGCGTCAGCGCCTGCAGGTGAAAGACGGGCACGACAAACTCCCGCGTCCAGCGGTGCCCCGTGCCGCCGGTCGCGTCGCCGCGCTCGTCCGCCAGGAGGGCCGCGGAGGCGCCGCGCCCTGCGCGAACGGCTGCGACGGATGCGGCGGCAGATGCGACAGATGCAGCGGATGCGGCGGATGCAGCGGGTGCGGCAGATGCAGCGGATGCGACGGATGCGGCGGGAGATGCAGCAGATGCGGCGGACCTGCGTTCCGCCGCCCGGCCGGCGTGCGCGGCCAGTGCCGCTTGCGCCGCGGCGCGGCCGCTGCGAACGTCCCCGCTTGCCTCCTCCTGCCCGGCGCCAAGGACGCTGTCGATGCCGTGCAGCCGCAGCGTCTGGGCAGCGCGCCGCGGATTCAGCGCCAGCACGATGCTCTTGACCGGCTGCAAGACCTCGGACCGTCCCCGGTCCGGGTGGAAGGCGCCCCAGTGAATAATATACAGATCGTCCCCGCCATCCTTGGGCAAGGAGGAGCCGTGGCTGATCGTAAGCGACGGCAGCAGCAGCTCGAGCGTCGGTTCGTTCGAATGAAGCAGGAATGCGCGCATGAAGATCCCCCTCACGAATTGATCGGACCTGGCTGATTTCGGACGCTCCTTGTCCGGCCGCGCCCATTGTGGCCGCGGACTAAACTTTTTAACAAAAAAGAGGGCTAACGCCCTCTGCCGAAATGCCACTACCGACATATACTGGTAACAAATGAATCAGTTCAGTTCATCGTCGAACAGATCCGGATCGAGGTCTTCGAAGTCGCCTTCCTCGATACTGTCGAAATCAATGTGCTTGTCGTCGAGATCGTCGCAACCGCCTGGGCACACCACCACGCATACCTTGGTTTCTGCGATCATCTCGACCTTGTACTCCCGCTCGACGCGAATAACGACATCTCTGCCGTTGGAAGAAATGCTCGCCTCGACGCAGTTCGGTTCCTGGGTGGCAATGGCCGACACTTCGGCCGTAGAAGGCCGATGCTTCTTATCGAGATAAGAAAGCGGAACGGCTTCTACGTATGAAATCGTTTCTTTCGCGACGTCGGTCTTGGTGTTCCTGTCGTAGGAATACCAGATGTTGACGTCGTAAGTACCCACCACCTCCACGTTGTCCCCCGATTTCACCGCTTCGTACTGGTTGTTGATAATCCACGCACCCAAAATACTAGTCGGAGAATGAGGCGGAGTGACCGTGTTGGATACCTGAGAGAATTTGCGTCCTTTGCCGCAGACAGCCTTTGTATAGATCTCTCTGCACTGCAGATCTTTATCTAATGACATCCTCTGAACCTCCTCCATACAATCATTCATTACATGTGTATGCAGGACATTCGTCTAGGGTGACAAAAACTTTTACAGGCCCTCTGGTTTCTTTCTTTCAAAGCGCAGCAAGATTTCAGGAATGAGCCTTCGCGGCGGCAATGCGCTTTTTTTCCCGCTTGGCGACCGCCAAATACGATTTCAGCTCCAGCACCAGCTGCAGGAGCGCCGCGCGCACTTCGAATTCCTCCCGCGTGGAAGGTAGGTCCATGCTCCGGAACTGCTCCTCCAATTCGTGCAAGCCTTGCTCGGAACGCCCCGTGTAATAGTCGGCTTTCACATCCTCGCTCAAGTTGTCGAAGATGGACGCCAGAAGCTCGCCGGGCGGCAGCGTCCGGTACACCCGGGCAACGAGCCGCACCATGCGGTCGATGGAATCGAGCTGCTGCTTGCGCATATAAAAGTAGGCGGTCCACCCCTCGTCGCCGCCGCGCAGCGAGTTGGCCCTGGCCCGGTCCGCGGCCGCCAGCGCGCCGTTTAGCGCATCCTCTGCGTCCAGCAGCTCCTGACCGTTCCAGATGTGCTCATTGTCGCGCAGATGCATGGCGATTTCGTTGAATATGCGGGAGAAATCGTGCTCCAGCCGCTGCTTGTAGCGCATCAGCCGCTCGTCCTCCTTCGGCATATAAACAATATTGATCAGCGTCGCCGTTCCAAGGCCTACGACAAGAAGCGCGATCTCGTTCAGCAGCAGCCCGGCCTCCAGCTTGCCCGCGGCAAACACGTGAAACATCGTAACCGATCCGGTCACGGCGCCCTCCTTCAGCTGCCACTTGACCAGCAGCGGCATGAACAGCAGCACGAACAGCCCGACCGTCCAATACTGAAAGCCGCACGCCCAGAACAAGGCGAAGGCGATCAGAAGCCCGAGCACGGACGCAGCGATGCGCTGAAAGGAAGTGCGGATGCCCTTCTTCTTCGTCACATCGATGCCCAGCATGGCGAGCAGCCCGGCGGAATGCGGGGAGTCGAGCCCGAGCGCCTGGGCCAAATACATCGCAGCGACGACCGCCGCCGTCGTTTTCCAAATGCGAAATCCCCATATGCGGTATCCCATGAATGTTGCCCCTCCGAAGCGTAGATGAAGCCGGCCGTTCCGGTACACCCATCATAGCTTGTCCAGCTTTTTTTCTCAATCGGTTCTAACGCGCGCAGGCTCAGCGGCCGCATCAACTGGCACGCGCGGGCAGGCGCGCTGGATAGCCGCAGCGCGGGAACCTGGCGCGCCTGCCCGCGCCCTTCAAGCACAGCTTCCCGTCCCTACCGCTTCTATGCTCCGCTCGTTCGGAAAGCGGTGCGTTCCGCTGACGCCGCACGCCTGGACAGGCTAGAGGAGCCTTGTTCCCTTGCCTGCTGCGGCAGCAGACGACTGCCTCCTCGCTGCTTGATCGCGAGAGCGCCGCTCGCATGCAGCCAAACTGCCTCACAAGCGATGGCTGACCAGACGCTTCTCCAAATAGGCGACGGCCTGATACATCAGCGCTGCGGCGATGGCGATAATCAACACGCTGCCGATGACGAGCGTGAAATTGAATACCTGGAACCCGTAAATAATGAGATAGCCCAGCCCTTCCTTCGATACGAGGAACTCGCCGACGATGACGCCGACCCACGACAGCCCTACGTTCACCTTGAGCGTCGAGACGATGGTCGGGTACGAGGCGGGCAATATCGCTTTAACGAACACTGCGCGGCGGTTGCCGCCGAATATTCTCACGACTTTGACGTAGTTCGGATCAACCTCGCGAAAGCTGGTGTATACGACGAGGATCGTTATAATTACGGTCAACGAGAGCGTCGTGGCGATAATGGCCAGCACGCCCGGTCCGAGCGCGACGATAAAGAGCGGCCCGAGCGCCACCTTCGGCAAGGCGTTCAGCACGACGATATAGGGGTCGAGCACGCGGGACAGGAACGGCGACCACCAGATCAGCGCCGCGATCGCTGTGCCGAGCAGCGTCCCCAGCACGAAGCCGACGACCGTCTCCCACAGCGTCACCCGAATGTGGACGAGCAGCGTCCCGTCCTGCCACTTCTCCAGCAGCAGCTGCGCGACGCGGCTGGGCGAGCTGAACAGCAGACCGTCGATCCACTGCAGCCGGGCGGCAGCCTCCCAAAGCGCGAAAAAGAGCGCGAGCAGGCTGAACTGGGTCAGCCGCACCCAAAATGTACGCACCCGCTCCTGCGCGCGGTATTGGCGATAGACTGTTTCCGTCATGCTCTTCTCTTGCTTCATCGGGCACGCCCCCCTTCTCCGCCTGCTTCCATATCTTCAAAGTGCTTCCACAGCGTGTGGAACAGCTCCTGAAAGCCGGCCCGCTCGCGCGCCGAGAACGGCACGGCCTGGCGGATGGCGTCCGGCACTTCCACCTCGCTGCGAATGCGGCCCGGATTCGGCTCCAGCACGACAATACGGTCGCTCATCGCGATCGCCTCCGTTATGTCATGGGTCACGAGCAGCGCCGTCTTGCCGCGCGATTTGAGCGTCTCCCACACCAGGTCCTCAAGCTGCAGCTTGGTCTGGTAATCGAGCGCCGAGAACGGCTCGTCGAGCAGCAAAATGTCCGGCTCCGTCGCCAGCGTCCGGGCCAGCGCCACCCGCTGCCTCATCCCGCCGGAAAGCTGGTGTGGATACCTCTCCGCGTGAGCTGCCAGCCCCAACTCGGCGAGCAGCTCGGATACGGCCTGCTTCCCCTTGCCGTCCAGCCGCCCGAGCATCTCCAGCCCGAAGGCGGCATTGGCGAAAATCGACCGCCACGGGAACAAATAATCCTGCTGCAGCATATAGCCGACCTTCGGCGCGCCGCTCGGCCCGCCGACCGGTTCGCCGAAGGCCGTCACCGTCCCCGAGGTCGGCACAAGCAAGCCGCTGATCAGCGAGAGCAGCGTCGTCTTGCCGCAGCCGCTCGGCCCGATCAGGCTGACGAATTCCCCCCGCCTCACGCGGAGATCGATATCCCGAAGCGCCAGAAAGGCGCCTTTCTCATTGACAAAAACATGAGAGACACCTGCAAGTTCGATCGCAGTCATCGTATCCGCCTCCTTCTTATCCGGACTTCATTCACTCCCTCTCCCGACGGCGGCAAGGCGTACAGGGGCGAGGTAACGCGCCGCAAGCGCATAGCCCCCTTCGCCCATCGCCGAATTTTTCCTGATTACTTCGCGTGCTGCTTCGCTTTCTCGGCAAAACGGTTATCCACCAACGTCTCGTGGCTGACGCGCTGCTTCAGTTCGCCGGCCGATTCCATGACGTCCTGCAAGTTGTTCCATTCCTGCTCGTCGACGACGCCGTCCGCGGCGAACGAGCCTTGCTCCTTGTAGCGCTTGATGGAATCTGTCAACACCCCTTTATCCGTATCCTGGAAAAACGGAGCGATCGCTTCCGCAATGTCCTCCGCGCTGGCCGCCTGCACCCATCGCTGCGCCTTCTGCACCGCATTGGCGAATTTTTGCACGATATCTCCGTTTTTGCCGATAAAGCTCTTTTTAGCCATAAACACGGTGTACGGCAGCTTGCCGCTTTCTATTCCGAACGAGGCGACGACATGGCCTTTGCCCTCTTTCTCGAACATCGTCGCTTGCGGCTCGAACAGCTGCACATATTCGCCGGTTCCCGAGGCAAACGCGGCGGGAATATTGGCGAAATCGACGTTTTGAATCAGGTTCAGATCGACTTGCGGGTCGATGCCGTGCTTCTTGAGCGTGAATTCGCCGGCCATTTGCGGCATTCCGCCTTTGCGCTGACCGAGAAAGGTCGAGCCCTTCAGCTGGCTCCAGTCGAAAAGCCCCTCAGCCGGCTTGCGGGCGACCAGAAACGTTCCGTCCGTCTGCGTCAGTTGGGCGAAATTGATGACCGGATCGCCCGCCCCCTGCTGATGCACATAAATGGATGTTTCGGACCCGACGAGCGCGATGTCGATCCCTCCGGACAGCAACGCCGTCATCGTCTTATCGCCGCCGAAGGTCGTCGTCAACTCCACGTCCAGCCCTTCTTCCTTAAAAAAGCCCTTTTGCAGCGCGGCATATTGCGGCGCATAAAAGATCGAGCGCGTCACTTCCCCGACCCGCACCTTTGCCGCCCCTCCGCTCTGCGTCCCCCCGCATCCCGCCAGCGCGGCGGCGAGCGTCAGGCAGACCGCGAGCGCAGCGGCAATCCAGCTGCTCCTTTGACTCATGTGCAATCCCTCCCACCCCCGCGACGTTCGAGCTTTGTCGCGATCGCTTGCTGTCATCCTATGCATGAGCCCAGACAATGGTGAGGGCTGCAGCCGTGCAGGACGCAAAGATGCGAAAGGATACGCGCCCGCCCTGGCGGCTTTAGCGACAAGACCGCGCACGCGGCGATACTGCCGAACCTTGCCTTCGGCAAGGTCCTTTAGCGCGCAACTTCGCTGCGACGGAGATACTCGGCCCGCGACCCTCGAGCTCCGCGTTTACGTTTGAACTCCATGTAAGCGTGCGAACTCTCCGTTAGCGTGCGGAATCCACGTAAACATGCGAGCTCCGCATTGGCGTGCGGAATCCACGTCAACGTGCAGACTCCGCGTTGGCGTGCGGAATCCACGTAAACATGCAAGCTCCGCATTGGCGTGCGGAATCCACGTAAACATGCGAGCTCCGCATTGGCGTGCGGAATCCACGTAAACATGCGAGCTCCGCGTTAGCGTGCGGAATCCACGTCAACGTGCAGACTCCGCATTGGCGCTGCCCCTTCCCGGAGGCGGGCAAATCCTGCAAAAAATGCAACATTTTCCGCATCTTCGGCGCAAGAAGCAGGGGAATGTTGTATTTTGTGCAACAATTTAGGCGAGATTGGTTTCAAATCGAGGCGCATAACCCGAAATGTTGCACTTTCTACAACAATGAGCGGCAAGTGCAGGATATCGCCCCGTTTTTGTTGTACAAAATACAACATTTGCTGACTCTACTGAAAATTGGGCGGTAACCACCGACAATCCCGAAGGTGACGACGAATGGCGAAAGGAATCGCTCGTCACAGGCGTCTCTTCCCGCAGGATCGGCTCGTACAGCGTATTGGGGCACGGGACCCACCTGGGACACTGGTGCCCCGCCTATCTGGTCGCCTATCTGGCCACCAATATCCTCTCTAACGAAAGTGACAAACGCTATTTTGCTGAATCGTACCCTGTTTAAAATGTAACGCTGGCCAGGGAGCGCTATTTTGTCAAAAACGCTGAATCGGGTAGCCGAAAACGCGAAATAAGGCTACTCACTTGCGTTACAATTTCAAATCGAGCGTTTTGAGCGAAATAAGCTCTGTGGCTAGCGTTAGCTTAAGGTCTGCCCGGCAAAACGGGAGTGTAAGGCAAGCCAAACGAGGCTTGCAACGTGATGCTAGCCAAGCAAGCAATCCGCCTTGGCAGCGATTCAGAAGCGAGCCGCAGGTCGTGCCTCCTTCCATGGTCTCCTTCGCGGACCTGCGGCTTGGGGTCCTTCTTCCCGGTCTCCTTCGCGGACCTGCGGCTTGGGGTCCTTCTTCCCGGTCTCCTTCGCGGACCTGCGGCTTGGGGCCCTTCTTGCCGGTTTCCTTCGCGGACCTGCGGCTTGGATTCTTTCTTGCCGGTCTCCTTCGCGGACCTGCGGCTTGGGCCTTTCTTCACGATACGCCTCCCTTGATCCTACTCAGCCTCAGCTGCTTTTCGTACCTGGCTGCAATCTGCGCTCCATGTCCATAATACCCTGGGACAGATTCATTGCCGGGCCCGGGAAGTTCAAAGACAAAAAAACCGCCCCTCGCCCGAGGAGCAGTTCATGAAGCCGGACCGTGCCGTACTAAAGCCGGCTACAGCTTATAAATATCGGTATATTTCTCCGTAAGATAGTCCATCAAATAGTCGGGATTCAGTTCCTCTCCGGTCACCTGCAGCACAATGTCGTTCGGCGTCAGCAGCTTGCCGTGCCGGTAGATGCGCTCCGCGAGCCAATCCTTGACCGGCAGCAGCTCCCCGGCCTCCACCTTGGCGTCAACATCGGGCATCTCCCGGCGAATGGTCCGGGAGAATTGGGCCGCATACATGTTGCCGAGCGCGTAGGACGGGAAGTAGCCGAAGGCCCCGCCCGACCAGTGAACGTCCTGCAGCACCCCTTCTCCGTCATGGGACGGCTCGATGCCCAAATATTCGCGGTATTTCTCGTTCCATACGTGCGGCAGCTCGGACGCCTTCACGTCGCCGCTCATCAGCGCTTTCTCGATCTCGTAGCGGACCATGATATGCAGATTATAGGTCAATTCATCGGCCTCGATGCGAATGAGCGACGGCTTCACCTCGTTCGTCGCCCGGTAAAAGGCTTCCGCGGATACGTTATCGAACTGGCCCGGGTAATTGCGCTGCAAATCCGGGTAGTAGCGGTTCCAGAAGGCGCGGCTGCGGCCGATCATATTTTCCCAAAAGCGGGACTGCGACTCGTGAATGCCCATCGATGTGCCGGTGCACAGCGGCGTGCCGATCAGTTCCGGCGAGATGTTCTGCTCGTACAAGGCGTGGCCGCCCTCGTGGATTGTGCCGAACAAGGCGCTGTTGACGTCGTCCGGAAGATAGCGCGTCGTAATCCGCACATCGCCCGGATTCAGGCCCGTTGCGAACGGATGCACCGTCTCGTCCAGCCGGCCCGCCGCGAAGTCGTAGCCCATCTGCTCCAGAATGAACAGGCTGAACCGCTTCTGCTTTTCCTTGTCGAACGTCTGTCTGAGGAAGGACGTATCCGGCTTGTTGCCCGATTCCATGATGGCGGCGAGCAGCGGCACCGCCTTCTCCCGCAGCGCGCCGAACACCTGGTCGAGCTTTGACACCGTCATGCCGGGCTCGTACATATCGAGCAGCGTGTTGTATTTGTGGCCTTCCCATCCCCACAGATCGATAAATTCGAGATTGGTTGCCACGATTTTCTCTATGTATGGCTGAAACATGGCGAAGTCCGCCTTCTCCTTCGCTTCCTCCCAGACCGATTCGGCCTGCGAGGTCAGCACGACGTATTCCTGGTAGCGCTTCGGCGGTATTTTCACGCTGCGATCGTATTCCCTCCGGCATTCCTCGACGATGCGCCGGTCGATGACGGACAGTTGGGACAACGTTTCCGGCGACCCGAATTCCTCCAAAAATGAGCCCATTTCCTCGGAGACGGACATCCGAAACAGCTCTCCGGACAGCACGCCGACAACCTCCGAGCGGGCATCGAGGCCTTTTTTGGGCGCGCCCGTGCGCATATCCCAATAGATGAGCCCGATCGCTTCCTCGTAGCTTTTCATTTTTTTCAAAAACGCGCGAAATTCGGCCAAACGCTTCTCATTCATACGCTTTTCCCCTTTCCGTCAGCATATATCGATCATACTTTTTCTTGAACGGAGAAGCAAATATCGTGTACATTAAATGAGACGTCTATGACGAGCGAACGATCTTTGCGTCGCCCGGCCGCCGACTGCGGCCGCTGAACATTTACCGTGGATGACCGTCAAATTTTCAGGAAGAGAGGTAAATGATATGCATATTGCTTTCACCGCGGCGGCTGCCGATGCTATCGGCCAAGCGATGAGCCGCGCCAAGAAGGGCCGGCTTAAGCTGGTATACGATACGGAAGGCTGCGGCTGCGCGGTAAGCGGGGTTCCGGCGCTCTGGATCGTGGACGAGCCCGTCGGGCGCGAATCGGTTTATTCAGGCGAGCCGTTCGAGGTGTGGGTTGAAACGAAGGACGAGGTGTTCTTCGAGGACCGCATGACGATCGACTATATGGAGAACGGCCTTCGCTACGTGCTGAAGAGCAGCAGCCAAATATATAGCGCCTACATGAACCTGATCGACAAGCGCCCGTCGGCGGAAGCTTAAGTTGGACTGGGGCGCGCTAAATAAAAACTTGCATAAGGACGTGGATGAAAATGAGCTTGCTGAACAACATCGTCGCACACAATGAGCAGTTTGTCGAGAACAAGCAGTACGAGCAGTTTCTGACTTCGAAATTCCCGGATAAAAAGATGGTTATTCTCACCTGCATGGACACCCGCTTGACGGAGCTGCTTCCGCGAGCGATGAATCTGCGCAACGGCGACGCCAAAATTATCAAAAACGCCGGCGCGCTCGTCTCTCACCCGTTCGGCAGCATCATGCGCAGTCTGATCGTCGCCGTGTACGAGCTGTCGGCAGAAGAAGTGTTCGTCGTCGGCCACTACGATTGCGGCATGACGGGCCTCAACTCGGAGAAGGTGCTGGCCAAGGCCCGCGAAAGAGGCGTGCCGGACAAGCTCATTCGCATGCTGGAGCATGCCGGCATCGAGCTGGACAAGTTCCTGACCGGCTTCGAGCGCGTCCACGACAGCGTGCTGAACAGCGTCGAGGTAATCCGCAATCACCCGCTGCTGCCCGCCAATCTGCCTGTCCACGGCCTCATTATCAGCCCCGAAACCGGCCGCCTGGACGTCATCTCCAACGGCTACGAATATATCGCCAGCCGGGAACAAGGCAAGACCAGACGCTGATAGGGCGGACCAGGTGCCGCTGAGACCGGATCGCCGCAAGCTACCGCGCGCCGCGATGGGCGGGGCGGCGACGCTTCGCATTGAGGCAGCCGCCGGAGCGCTCCTGCCGCTGCGGCGTTTTGCTGGCGGCGGGACGGCAGGCCAGCGGTGTGGCAGTGCGGCCTCCCCCTTCACTCCCTCTGCCCTTTGGCCCGCGAACGCTCTTTGATCGCTCTTTGCCGTTCCTCAATCACGCCGCTGCGGTCGCGCAAGCGATGCCTGTGGATCAGCTCGGGGTCGCTCATGTCGCTGCTGCGGCACCAAGCCGCCGAGCGTTCTTCGCATATGGCGGCAACCTGCCGGATGAGGCCGGGATCGGTTATCGGCAAATTCATGTCCGCGTAAGGCGCCTCTGCCCGCGTCAGGCTCTCCAGCCGGCACTGCAGCATGCGGCGCAGCCCGGCTGCGTCCAGCCCCAGCGAAGCCGCGGCATCGTCCTGCAAATTCCGAAGGGACGCCTGCACCATTTTGACGGCTCCCGCTATATTGCCCCTGCGGTGATGATACATCGCGACGGCGATCTGTATGAGCGCTACGTACGTGCGGCTATGCGGATCGCGCGGATGCTCCTTCCAGTATTCCTCCATGATTTCATGACATTCGAAAAAATCTCTGCTTCCGTGAAAATGAAACAAATATTCGAGATAAGCGTCAGGATAGCTGAGCATGCGGCGGCAACCTCGATTCGCAATGATTTTATAATGAACGCTTTGTGGCAACAATGATGAGTATAGCGGTCTATGAAATCGATTTGCAATTTTATTGTAACCTGTTGATAAGAAAAACGTCTATCGAAGTCTATTCAAGGATGAGCGGGCCTCGGTCCAGCAGTTGTTTTTCTTGGTACAGAAAGTCGCACTTCGCATTATCGCTTTAGCGAAGTTAAACTTTCCGTGCCGAAAAAAAAGATGAAACCGCCGCAAAGTTTTCTCGTATGTATAGTTACGGAGCCGTCTAGGCTCAATATATTATATAGAGTATGGAGGAAAGGGCATGTGGAAAAAACTTTCGATGGTTCTTTTGGCGGGGATGATCGTCTTCTCGTTCTCGTCGCCGGACGTCGCCGACGCGAGAAAATATAGGTCGTCGTCGAAGAGCTACAAATCCGGCGCGACGTCGAATACGACCAACACGAACACGCAAAACCCGTCCAGCAATGCGACCAAAGCCGATCCGGCCGCTTCCAAATCGCCGGCATCCGCGACGAACCAGACAAGAACCGGCTCCGGGTTCGGCGGCGGCCTCATGAAGGGCCTGATGCTCGGCGGCCTGGCCGGGCTGCTGTTCGGCGGTCTGTTCGGAGGCATGGGCTTCCTCGGCAACATTTTGGGCCTCCTGGTCAATGTGCTGGCGATCGTGGTGCTGTTCGTGGTGATCCGCAAAATTTTCGTCTTTTTCCGCGAACGCAAACGGTTGAACGACAATACCCGCCGTTACTAAACGCTGAAAACGGAGTGACATCGACTTGAGACTATCAGAGCAAGAGATCGTCAACGCGATCTGCCTTCATATGGCCGAACGGAAGCAGATTCTCCCGACCCAGGTTCAGGTCGAGATGCTGTGGGACGAGGAGCAAGGCTTCGCCGCGGAAGTTACGGCGCAGGGGCAGATGCAGGAGATTTCCGCCGCAAGCATCCTTGAAGCGATCGAACGTTATTTGCTGAAAGAGCATCAAATGCGGGTGTTCCGCTCGCAGATTCGTCTGGATCTGCAGGACGAGATTATCGCAGATATCGAATAAAATGACGTGCTTAAAGCCCTTGGCGTACCAATGCCAAGGGCTTATTTGGGCCGCGATCGCCCCCTCCTATTAAATTCCATCGCAACTTCGCTATTCTCCCTGCGTTTAATAGAATAGACTTTAGGGAGAAAGAAGGTTGATCGCAATTTGACAAGAAAAAAGTCGCTCATCGTGTCTATGCTCGCCATGCTCGTCTCTTCCGCCGTATTGTCGATATCGCCGGACGCTGTCGCGGCCGCTGACAAAACGACGAAATATCGGGTGTATCAGGATAACAAGCTGCTCACCGAAACGCAGGATTACAAGTCAGCCGAGGCGTATGCGAAGCAGTTCGCGAACAGTCACGTCGAGCAAATCGGCACGCGGGAATGGCTGTGGCACAATTATCCCCGCTACAAAGTATACCAGCACGGCTACAGCACGTCGAAGTGGGAATTCGCCACGCTGGATCAGGCGATCCGCGAGGCTTCCAAATGGAGCAACGCCAGCGTCCGAGATTTGCAGGGCGGCGGCTGGGTGTGGAACAATTACGCCCGCTACCGGCTGTATCAAGGCGACGTGACGCTCGGCTCCTCCTGGGAGTTCGCCACACTGGATCAGGCGAAGCGCGAAGCGGCCAAATGGAGCAACGCGCATATCATCGATCTGAAGGACAACCGCTGGGTATGGGACAACATCCCGCAAGAGGTCAAGGCGAAGCAGCGCGCCTCCGGAAACAAAATATATCAGGTGTACCAAGGTACATATACCCAGGACGGCTGGAGCTTCGCCGCCTTGGAGGAAGCGGTCGGCGAAGCGTTGCGCTGGAGCAATTCCCGAATCGTCCGCACGGATTCCGGCCAAGAGGTGTTCTCGAACGTCAAGAAGTACCGGGTTTATCAGCACGATCATTATTTGGACAGCTTCGTCGCACTCGATGAGGCGATTCGTTATGCGGAGCGGTTTGCGCATTCGAAAATTATTAACGACAGCGCCCCTTCCTCTTACAATCAAATATGGAATAATTATCCTTATTATCAAGTGTACCAGAACGATACTTTGATCGGAGAGTCGACGACGATCGAGGGAGCGCTGAAATTCGCCAGGCAGTACGCGAATTCCTCCATTCGCCGGCTGGACGGCGGGTCTGTCATATGGGACAATATCCGCAAACTGCAGTTTTGGGGCTGGAACGGCAGCTCCAGCGACGCCATGATTCGCAGCCACGTAACCAATACGGCCGGACTCGACGTCGTGTCGCCGACTTATTTCCAGCTTGCCGACGCTGCGGGCGCGCTTCAGGACAGCTCCAGCCATGAAACGGTCGCTTGGCTGAAGCAGCAAGGATATGCGGTGCACCCGCTCGTCGCCAACCAGTTCGATACGGCCTTGACGACCCAGTTTCTGGCGGACGCCGAGGCGCGCAAGCGTTTCGTCGAAGCGCTCGTCAGCCGGCTGACAGAGCTCGGAGCAGACGGCGTCAATGTCGATTTCGAAAGCGTCGCGGGCAGCGACCGCGCCAATTTCACCCTGTTCATGCAGGAACTTGCCGCAGCGGCGCATGCCAAAGGCTTGCTGGTCTCGGTCGATTTGCCGCGCGGCAGCGCCGCCTGGAACGCCAAAACCGCGTTCGACCACGAGAAGCTGGCCGGCATCGCGGATTATATCATCACGATGACGTACGACCAGCACTGGAAGGGCAGCGCGGAAGCAGGCCCAGTCGCCGGTCTGCAGTGGGTCGAGGAAGGCGTGCGGGAGTTTCTCGCATATGGCATCCCCCGCGACAAGCTGATCATGGGCATCCCGTTCTACGTGCGGGAATGGCAGATCGATTCGTCCGGCAAGCTGGTAAGCAACCGCGCTCTGCTGATGAAGGATTTGCCGGCGCTCATTCTTGAGAAGAACGCCAAGCAGACGTGGGACAGCCGCTTCAATCAATATAAAGTCGAGTATCAGGAAGGCGGCTACACGTACGTATTTTGGCTGGAGGATGAGACAACGGTCAAGGAGCGCATCGCCATTGCCAAGAAATACGAGCTTGCCGGCGTCGCCGTCTGGAGGCTCGGCTACGATTCGGCGGCGCTGTGGCAGACGATGATTCGGGAAAAATAACATAAAAATGTGAGGCCTGGGCAGTCAAGAGCTCGTTCGAGCGCTCAAGGCCGTTAGGCAAGCCCCTCTCGACCGCTCGCGGTTGAGAGGGGCTTTAGCGGTTGGGGCTGTGATCGCAGGGCAGGCTCCCGTCAGCGCCTGTTTCGGCCGCGTTCTGGCGGGACCCCATCGCGGGATAAGATCTTGACGGGGCGCTAATACGCGAAATTTCGCCACGGAATAGAGTTTAGCGCCTCGGCAGGGCGTTATTTTCTCGCGATCGCTCGTTTCGGCCCCAATTGCGGGCTTCGACCGTGAAATAAAGCCTTGCCACGGCGTTATTGCGCGAAATTCCGTCGCGGTATAGAGTTTAGCGCCTCGGCAGGACGTTATTCCATAGCGAAGGAGGACCTCCCCTGCTCTCAGGAAACAAGCTCGCTCCAGCCCCCGTTCAGCCATTCGGCGAATCCGCACCGTGCGCGGCTCCCAGCGCGGTCATTTCGCTGCATGACGGCGGTCGATCGGCCACATGCCGTAGCTGTTCCTGAAGCTGCTGGCAATGAACGGAATGCTCGATGAAAATATCGATCTGTTGATCCTGCACGACCATTCTGATATAAATGAACCATGGCTAAATAATAGCTTGGATGGAGATGACTTTCGTTGAATGCACAAGACGAACGCTTTTTGATTGATCGGATTTCGCCAGACGGGAAATGGGCTTGCGTTTTTGAGGATGACGGCGAGACGGGGTACTTGTATTTTTGTCCGATGTCCGCTGATGGAAATATGTTAGGCATTGCCGACGCCTTGTGGATTTATAATCAAATTTTACCGCCTATTCAAGAATGTAAAGAAGTGGGCATTGCCTGGTCGGATGACTCCTCAAAGGCTATCCTGATCGTTGACGGCGAAGGCTGGGGAATGATTGATTTGTCATCCAAAAGAAAGCTGACCGCTCCCAGAGAAGATAACTGCATCGTTTCGATCCCGTTTTCGATTTGGGAAGAAGGAATTCCGGCCGACCTGGGAGAACCGCTTTACTTGGAAGTGCATCATTGATTGCAAGTTCTGTAAAATTCCAGGAAGGAGTCCTAATTATTGCATTTATACTATAAAGACGAAAACCTCGGCGAAATAAAAGACGACTATACAGCCGACGGCTTTTGGTTGTACGGGGAGATTATACCGAACGATCACCTCGAAAAATTCAGAAGCTTTTTTAATGCATTGGTGGACTGTCAACGCCGGAATTAATTTGACCCACTAGCGCCGACTTAAAATTGACCCACCCACAGTCTCACGTGTCCTTGTTGGCAAGTTGCAGACGATCTTTCAGGCGGTAGCTGTTGCCGCGAATGTTCAG
>Ga0207865_101147_pt1 | contig 21712 bp, 21 predicted proteins | sample HigsolmetaAR204D_FD_184836 | JGI IMG/M metagenome (GOLD analysis project Ga0207865, IMG submission 184836) | Ionic liquid and high solid enriched microbial communities from the Joint BioEnergy Institute, USA - AR20-4-D (SPAdes) (version 2) ...
GCGGCGGGCCGGTCTATTTCAGCGACCGGGCGGGCGCGACCGATCCGCAGGATCTGCTGCCGCTTATTCTCCGGGACGGCCGCGTGCTGAGAGGCGATCACCCCGGCCTGCCGACGCCGGACATGCTGCTGACCGACCCGCACCGGGAGCGGGTGCCCCTCAAGGTATGGAATACGCTGGGCGAGAGCGCCGTATTGGCTTTGTTCCATATTCACGAAGAGGACGAGCCGGTGAAGGGCAGCTTCGCCGCCGCGGACATTCCTTCTCTCAAGGATCTGCCCGAGGGCTATCTCTTCTACGATTACGATCTCCGGGAGGCGAAGCGGGTCGCCCGGGACGAGCGCATCGAATGCGAGCTGGGTCCCGCCGGAACGAAGCTCGGCGTTTTCGTGCCGTGGTCCGACCGCTGCACGCCGATCGGCCTGCTCGGCAAGTATCTCGCTCCGCTAACGGTGGAAACCGTCTCGGCCGACGAAGGGAAGGCCGTCTATCGTTTGCCGGAGGAAGGGGAATTCGGGTTTGCCGCAAAGGTCAAACCAGCCGCGGTCTATGTGGGCGGGAAGCCGGTTCAACTGGAGGAACGGACCGGTTATTACGTGGTGCAGACCGGCAGCGTAGAGAATGAAGGCGGCACTGTCCTGGTCGAGCTGGAGTGGGCATAAGCGGTCATAAACGGCAGATGACATTGCCATCCCGGCGGATGATGAGAGCAGGATTCTCGTGGTGATGATGAATCCTGCAGAAAATACAACATTTCCCTCATGATTTGAAAAAATAAGAGGCAATCGTGTATTTCGTACAACATTTTTGGCTCGATCGGCGTAAAAACGAGGAAAATAGCCCAAAATGCTGCACTAAATACAACATTGCCCCGGAAAAGCATCTCTTTCCCTTGGTTTGTTGTACAAAATACAACATTGGTTAGTATGCATATGGAGGAGTCTATCTCGTACTAAGCAAGCTGCTATCTTTGGCATGTAGATCGGCGAGTTAGGCAGCGGTGCGAATGACTTAAGCTGTGGTGCGGCTGCTTGGACAGCGGTGCGAATGACTTAAGCTTGTGTCGATGCTGCTTGAGCAGCGGTGCGAATGACTTAAGCTTGTGGCGATGCTGCTTGGGCAGCGTGGCGAATGACTTAAGCTGTGGTGCGGCTGCTTGAGCAGCGGGGCGCATGAACTAAGCTGTGGCGCGGCCGCTTAGGCAGCGGTGCGGCCCACCCGGGAGCTTCCCGGACGCACCTGAGTGTCCCAGACTAACGCCTATGGACAAAGGGAGATCCCGTTATAAGGGACCTCCCTTTCCTTACTCCTGCAGGTTTGGCGATGTTAACGCCCGCCAATTCGCCCGATTCGCCGTTCAGCTTGTCTCGCCCTCAATCAGCTCGACATCGACGACCGTGTTGCTGAGATCCTTGTTGCCGTCGATCAGCTGAATCAGATTGGAGATCAGCGCTTTTCCGATCCGGTCGATGGGCTGGCGGATCGTCGTCAGCTTCGGCCGCTGCAGCATTCTCGTGAAATTGTGATAGTCGTAACCGACGATCTTTAGCTGCTCAGGTACGCTTATGCCGTGCTGAGTCGCATAAATATACAGCGCGTAGGCCAAAATATCGTTACTGCAAAAGACCCCGTCGTATTCGGACAAATGCTTGGAGACTTCCCGCTCGACAAAGTCCCAGTAATATTCGAAGGTCAGCTTGTATGGCTCGCCCTCGATCACCCGGTGCGGAATGTCGTGTCTCATGCAGACGAGCCGGAAAGCGTCCGTGCGGCGGTTCGGCAGCAGGTCGATCTTGAGCGGGCCGGAGATATGCAGCAGCTTGCGGCAGCCGCGGGAGACGAGGTGCTCCGTCGCCAGCTCCCCGCCGCGAAAATTGTCCGCTCCGACATACGGAATGCTCGGCGTAATAATCCGGTCGAACGAAATGATCGGCAGGCTCACTTTTTTGTACTGCTCGAGATTCAGAGAGTGGCCGCACATAATAATGCCGTCGACCCGATTTTGCCGCAGCATGCTGATATAATTGGCTTCCTTCTCCGAATGGCCGAGCGAATTGCAGATGAGAATTTTGTATTGAAGCTCGTTGGCGTACGTTTCTACATAGTGAATGAGCTCCGCAAAGAAGGGATGACTCGAGTCCGGAACGATGATGCCGATCAGGTCGGACTGGCTCCTCTGCAGAGCGCGGGCGATCTCATTCGGGTGATAGTCGAGCGAGGCCATCGCCGCTTCAACCTTTTGCCTTGTGTCCTTATTGATATAGCCCCGGTTGTTGATAACCCGCGAGACGGTTGTTACCGAGACGCCGGCGGCTTTAGCTACTTCCTTAATGGTGGCCATCGTCAGCTTCCTTCCTTTGTGCGCGGCTTTGATTTTCCTTTATTATAACACGAACCGAAAACGCTTTGGTATGCTTTTATATGAAAACCTTAACACATTCATCATCCCAATAAAATCCCTTGTTTATAAAGCATTATATCGAAAACGAAATGGGGTGAAAGCTGGAAATATGAACGTTTATGTGAAAACGATTGACATATTTCTTGTTCGAGGCTAAAATACAGACTGAAAGCATTTCCATCATCCAGACTAATCGAGGGGAAGGATTCGCAATGAAGAAAAGAGTTCGGCTGCTCACCGCCCTGACGTTATTGTGCGGTACCATACTTACGGCTTGCAGCGGCAATTCGAACGGCGGAGAAGCCGCTCCCGGCGGGGACAACGGTTCTGCCGGCAGCAAAGGAGCAGGCTTCTCCATTCTGATCGGCAAGCCCGAGATCGCCGAACAGTTCGAGCAGGTGGTCGGGGAATATTCCAAGGAAAAGAACGTGGATATCAATATTATTCCTTTGGGCTCGCAGACGGCTTACGAGAAGCTGAGCACGCTGTACGCATCCAACAACGCGCCTACGGTGATGATGCTCGGACAGGAATTTCCGGAAATGAAATCGAAGCTGGCCGACTTGTCGGATCAGCCTTGGGTTAGCCACGCTCAGAAAGGAACGCTTGATTTCGTCACCGACGGCTCCAAAGTGCTCGGCATGCCGGCCACGGTCGAAGCGTTCGGCTTCGTATACAACAAAGCCGTGCTTGACAAAGCGGTCGGGGGAACGTTCGATCCGTCCACGGTCAAGACGAGGGACGATCTGAAGGCTTTGTTCGACAAGGTCAAAGCGTCGGGCGTGGAAGCTCTGCACGTTTCTCCGATGGACTGGTCCTTGGGCGCTCACCTGACGAACATCATGTTCACGACGCAATCCTCGAAGCCGGAAGAGCGCCGCGCGTTCATGGACAGCCTGAAGTCGGGACAGACGGATCTAAGCGCCAACGCGATCTTTAACGGCTGGGTGGACACCGTCGACCTGATGAAGGAATACAACTCGGCGAAAAGTGCGCCGCTTGCTCCGACATACGACGACGGCACGCTCGCCCTGGCGAATGGAGAAGTCGGCCTGTGGTTTATGGGCAACTGGGCGTATCCGCAGCTGAAGGAAGCGAATCCGGACGCCGAATACGGCTTCTTGCCGGTGCCGGTCAGCAACAACCCTGAAGATTACGGGAACGCCCAAATTTCCGTAGGCGTGCCGCAATACTGGGCGATCGATGCGTCGGTCTCGACCCCGGAGCAGCAGCAATCCGCCAAGGAGTTCCTGAACTGGCTCGTCAGCGATCCGAAAGGTCAGGACGCTTATGTCAACAAGTTCAACTATGTGCCGGTATACGACAACTTTGAAGTCAAGCCTCAAGATATGATCTCGCAATCGGTCATGAAATTTATGGATAACGGCCAAACGCTGGAATGGATGAACAACCTGTATCCGGCAGACGGCTGGCCGAAGATGGGGGCCACGATGCAGAAGTATTTGTCGAACACCATCGATCGGGCCGGATTGGCCAAAGAATTCACCGACTATTGGACCAGCGTTAAATAAACGGACTTTTGGAGCAGGACGAGCCTCGCGCTTGTCCTCTTCTCCTTCCGGAAGGAGGTTGCCGCTTCGGTGTACGAAGAGAAACTCTCTGGCAAAATCAAGTCATTCCTAACCTTCGGCTTTATCCCGCTGACCGTGTTCACCCTTGTGATGGCCGTGCCGTTCTTCGTCGGCTTGTACATGACATTCACGGATTCGTCGGGCGGGACGATTACAACCGACTTCATCGGCTTATCCAACTACGCGGCGGCGTTTCAAGACCCGCTGTTTTGGGACTCGATGCTGCTTACTCTCCAGTACGTCTTGTTCAGCCTTATCCTGACGAACGTGATCGCCTTCGTGCTGGCGCTGCTTGTGACGAGCGGCATGAAGGGACAGAACTTTTTTCGGCTCGGGTTTTTCACGCCCAATCTGATCGGAGGCATCATTCTCGGGTTCGTCTGGCAGTTCGTCTTTTCCCGCGTATTCGTCTATTTCGGGCAGCAGCTCGACATGGGCCTCTTGTCCAGCTCGTGGCTCGGCGATCCGCACAAGGCGCTGTGGGCGCTCATTATCGTCGGCGTCTGGCAAAATTCGGGCTACATGATGCTGATCTATATCGCGGGCATCCAAGGCATCGACAAATCGCTGCTGGAAGCCGCTTCTTTGGACGGCGCTTCCTCGTGGGGCCAGCTGTTCCGGATCAAAATTCCGCTCATGGTTTCGGCTTTCACGATCAGCCTGTTCCTTACGCTGCAGCGCAGCTTCATGGTGTACGATACGAACCTGTCCCTGACGAACGGCGGGCCGTACCGCTCCACGGAGATGATCGCCATGCATGTATACAATGAAGCGTTTAAATTTCAAAACTTTGGCCCCGGCCAAGCGAAAGCGATCGTGCTGTTCCTCATTGTGGCCGCCATTGCGATGGTCCAAGTGGGCGTGATGAAGAGATTGGAGGTCGAGTCGTAATGAGCCTCCTGAAATCGGCCAGAAAGACGATCGCCTTTTTGCTCGTCGCTGCGCTTTTCGTGCTGTATATCTTTCCGTTTTTCCTTATATTGACCAACTCGTTCAAAACAAGGCTCAAGGTCGTAAGCAGCCCGCTGTCGCTGCCGACGGAATTTAAACTCGACAATTATGTGAGTGCAATCCGGAAGATGGACTTTTTGCACGCGCTTGGCAACTCTTTGATGGTTACCGTCGTATCGGTCGTCGTGATCATTGTGATGGCCTCCATGCTCGCCTATTACCTGGTGCGCTGGAAATCGAAGTTCAGCTCCGGCGTGCTTATGGCGCTGGTGGCGTCCATGATCGTCCCGTTTCAGTCCTTGATGATTCCCTTCGTGACGATTTACGGGCAGCTCGGCCTGCTGAACAGCAAATGGATGCTGTGCTTCTACTATTTGGGCTTCGGCATTCCGCTGGCGACCTTCATGTACCACGGTTTTATCAAAGGGATTCCGAAAGATCTCGAGCAGGCGGCTTTCGTCGACGGAGCTTCGCGCATTCAGGTGTTCACGCGCGTCATCTTCCCGATCCTGGCGCCGATTACGACGACGATCGCGATCCTGGACGTGCTCTGGATCTGGAACGACTTCCTGCTGCCTTCGCTCGTCCTGCTGTCTGACAGCAACCGGACGCTGCCGCTGTCGACGTTCTATTTCTTCGGCAAATATACATCCAATTACAGCGAGGCGATGGCCGCTCTCGTGCTGTCGATCATCCCGATCATTCTGTTCTACCTGGCGATGCAGCGGCACATTATTAAGGGCGTTATGGACGGAGCCGTAAAATAAAGCAAGAGGTGTGGCGAATGAAAGACCATCATCAGGAACGTATTGCGGCGGCCGAACGGTCGCTTCAGAACGTTCGGGAACGGGTGGCGTCCGATCCGTGGCGTCCCCGGTATCACGTAGCGCCGCCCGCTTATTGGATGAACGACCCGAACGGCTTCTGTTATTACCGGGGAGAGTATCATCTGTTTTATCAGCATCATCCGTATTCTCCCTTGTGGGACGACATGCACTGGGGCCACGCGGTGAGCCGCGATCTTGTCCGCTGGCGGCAGCTGCCGATCGCCTTGGCGCCCGGGGAAACCTACGACCGCGACGGCTGCTTCTCGGGGAGCGCCATCGAGAAGGACGGTAAGCTTCATCTCCTGTATACCGGCAATATATGGACGGGCGATAATCGGGATACCGATTTGAAGCAGTCGCAGTGCCTGGCGATCAGCGAGGACGGCGTCCGCTTCGACAAATGGGCGGGCAATCCGGTGATCGCCGAGGCGCCGGAAGGGGACATTCATCCGTTTCATTTTCGCGATCCGAAGGTGTGGCGGCACGAGGGCGCGTATTATGCGGTGCTCGGATCGCGCACGAAGGATCACAAGGGCCAGGTGCTGCTGTATCGCTCGGACGATTTGCTCCGCTGGCAGTTCGTTAGCGTCATGGCTGGCGGCCGGGAAGGGTACGGATATATGTGGGAGTGCCCCGATCTGTTCTCCCTGGACGGGCGCGACGTGCTCGTGCTGTCGCCGCAGGGCATGAAGCCCGACGGGGACAAATATTTGAATCTGCACCAGGCCGGCTATTTGGAAGGCCGCCTGGATTACGAGACCGGCAAGTTCGAGCACGGCGGGTTCACGATGCTCGATTACGGCTTTGATTTTTATGCGCCTCAGACGCTGCTTGATGAAAGGGGACGACGGATTATGATCGCCTGGATGGCGATGTGGGAGAGCGAGATGCCGGAGCAAGAGCGGCAGTGGGCCGGGGCGATGACGCTTCCCCGTGAGCTGCGTTATGAACGGGGCCGGCTGATCACGCTGCCAGTCGCCGAGATGGCCTTATTGCGCAGCAATCCTGTTGCCTTCGAGCAGGTGACGGTGGAAGGCGAAGCGGAGCTGCCCGGCGTGTCGGGAGATTGCTTCGAGCTGGAGCTGCTGCTGGACATTCGCGAAGCGCGCAGCGCCGGAGTGAAGCTGCGCGTGAACGAGGCGGCCGGCGAAGAGACGGCATTGAGCTACGATCGGGAGAGCGGAATGCTGACGCTCGACCGGGAGCGCTCCGGCCAAGGGCCGGGCGGCGTCCGGCGGGCGCCCGTGGAGGTCGCGGACAGCGGCCTGCTCCGGCTGAGGCTGTTCGTCGACCGTTCGTCGGTCGAGGTGTTCGCCCAGGACGGGGAGATTGCGATGACTGCGCGCATCTATCCGGGAGTCGCCTCGACGGGCGTCCGCTTCATGGCCGATGGCCGGTTGCGCATCGTCGCGCTCCGCAAGTGGGATTTGGACCGCAGCGTTGGTCTGGAGGAAAGCGCAGACCCCGCTGCGGCAGGAGGGGAATTGTGATGAAGCAGGGAACGGCCTGGTGGAAAGAGAGCGTCGTCTATCAGATTTATCCCCGCAGCTTTCAGGATACGAACGACGATGGCATCGGCGACTTGAAGGGCGTCACCTCCCGGCTCGATTACCTTCGCGATCTCGGCATCGACGTCATCTGGATTTGTCCCGTCTACGATTCACCGAACGACGACAACGGCTACGATATTCGGGATTACCACCGCATTTTGGAGGAATTCGGCACGCTGGAGGATATGGACGAGCTGCTGAGGGAGGCGGCCGCCCGGGGCATCCGCATCATCATGGACCTGGTCGCCAACCATACGTCGGACGAGCATGCCTGGTTCGTCGAATCGCGGAGCTCGCGGGACAACCCTAAGCGGGACTGGTACATCTGGAAGCCCGGAAAGGACGGCAAGGCGCCGACGAACTGGGAGGCCAATTTCGGCGGTTCGGTATGGGAATACGATGAGCAGACCGGAGAATATTATTTTCATTCGTTCTCCCGCAAGCAGCCCGATCTGAACTGGGAAAATCCCGAGGTGCGCCAGGCGATATACCGGATGATGGAATGGTGGATGGACCGTGGCGTCGCGGGCTTTCGGGTAGATGCGATTACGTTTATTAAGAAAAATCAGCAATTTCCCGATCTTCCTGCGGACGGCGGGCGCGAGCTCGCTTCGCTGAACGGGGGCACCCTCAACCAGCCGGGCATTCTCGATTTTTTGCACGAAATGAAGCAGGAGGTGCTGGCGCCCCGCGACGCGGTAACCGTGGCCGAGGCGCCGGGCGTGCCGCTCTCGCAGGTGCCGGCATATTTGGACGAGCGGGAAGGTGTCTTTTCGATGCTGTTCCAGTTCGACCACGTGGACCTGGACATGAAGCCGGGCCCGAAGGCGGTCTATCATCCGTGGCGTCTCACCGACTTCAAGCGGGCCTTGGCCGATTGGCAGCGGGAAACGGAGAAGTACGGGTGGATGGCGCTCTATATGGAGAATCACGACCACGTCCGCTCGGTCAGCAAGTTCGGCGACGACGGGAAATACCGGACCGAATCGGCGCAAATGCTGGCGGCTTATTATTTCCTGATGCGAGGGACGCCGTTCATTTACCAGGGACAGGAGCTCGGCATGACGAACTGCCCGATGGACGGCATCGACGATTACAACGATATCATGAGCCTGCAGCTGTATCGGGAAGGGCTGGCGTCCGGCCGTTCAGAGCAAGAACTGCTCGATTACTTGGCCAAGCGGAGCCGCGATCATGGCCGCACCCCGATGCAGTGGAGCGCCGGGGAGAACGCCGGGTTCACGGCCGGCAAGCCGTGGCTGAAGGTCAATCCCAACTACTCCGAGATCAACGTGGAGCGGCAGCAGCGCGAGGAGGACTCGGTCTTAAGCTTTTACAAGCGGCTGATTCGCCTGCGCAAAGAAAACCGTACGCTCATCTACGGCGATTTCCGCGAGCTGCACGCCGATTCCGAGCAGATCGGCGGCTACACCCGCAGCCTGGACGGAGAGCGCTGGACCGTGCTGTGCAATTTTACCGGGAATGCGGTACAAGCGCAGACGCCGCCCGCTGAGCAGCTTATGCTGAGCAATATGAAAGATAGGCAGCATGGCGTCCTGCGTCCTTACGAGGCTTCGATTTTCCGAGAGCGGTAAACCCGTTGAGCCTTGTGATGGCGATGGGACAGGGCGAGGGCAAGGAGCTGCTGTCGCCAAGCTGGTCGCGGGGACATGAGTAGGCGCCAGGCGGTGAGGTGCTGCATTGGCAGGGCAAGGCTGCACAAAGCTGCTGCAACTTTGCTGTAAAGCCGCGGCGTCTGCTGCTCTCAACTGCTGTAAAGCCGCAGCGTCTGCTGCTCTCGACTGCTGTAAAGCCGCAGCGTCTGCTGCTCTCAACTGCTGTAAAGCCGCAGCGTCTGCTGCTCTCAACTGCTGTAAAGCCGCAGCGTCTGCTGCTCTCAACTGCCACAAAGCCTCGGCATCCGCTGCTCTCAACCGGTCCGCAAACAAAACGGTTCAAGGGAAATTTCCTTGGGCCGCTTTTTCTTACATAATCAGAATGTTCCAAGAGCGCGACGATCGCCTTGCCGACAATCTGCACTTCCATGACGGCATGAGGCCTACCATATCCAGTCCAACCTAACCTCCAAGCAAAATAAGAACGAAAAAAAATCTTATTTTTCCCAAAATGACCCAATGAGCTTGAGTAAGATCGAAAAACGATCTTATTCGAGCCGCTGACCCCGGAAACGGGGTCTGTCAAGAATTTTGTGTAAACTCTTTTACAAAATAACTCCCCCGAGGGGGAGGCGCCGCGTCAAGGCAGATGCGGACCGATACGATCCGGAAAGAACACAGATAGTTGGAGTAGCATTTGACCCCAATTTTGGACACGGCCTGTCCATTTCCGGGTGACGTCCATAGTGACCAGATAGAGCATTTTGAGCAGCGCTTCGTCGCTAGGGAATATGCTTTTGCCCTTGGTAACTTTTCGTAGCTGCCGATGGTAACTCTCAATCATGTTGGTGGTATAAATCAGTTTGCGCAGTTCCGGCGGATACTTAAAGAAAGTGGCGAGTTCGTCCCAGTTGTTACGCCACGAACGGATAATCAGCGGGTACTTAGCACCCCAGGCTTCTTCAAAGCGATCTAGCTCTACCCGGGCCATTTCCTCCGTTGTTGCTTTGTAGATCGGCTTTAAATCAGCCGTTACTTTCTTGAGGTCCTTATAGGACACATAACGTGTGGAGTTCCGAATTTGATGGATGATACATTTCTGGATCTCCGTCTTTGGATAACAAGCGGAGATGGCCTGGGAGAATCCTGTGAGGTTGTCCACGCAGGTAATAAGGACATCTTGTACGCCGCGGTTTTTCAGGTCGTTCAAGACACTTAGCCAAAACTTGGCGGACTCGTTTTCACCGATCCACATACCGAGCACATCTTTGTTACCGTCCAGATCAATTCCGATGACCATGTAGGCTGCTTTATTTACAATGGCCCCATCCTGCTTGACCTTGAAATGAATGGCGTCCAGAAAGACAACAGCATACACGTTTTGCAGTGGGCGATTCTGCCATTCCTTGATGAGAGGAACAATCTTATTCGTTACATTAGAGATCATGGTTGGAGAAACCTCAATCCCATACAGCTGGTTAAGGTGGTCCTGAATATCCCTTGCACTTACTCCCTTGGCATACATCGCAATGATTTGGTCCTCAATACCGGTGACGGTGGACTGATGCTTCTTCACAATGACGGGTTCAAACTCGCCGTTACGGTCTCTTGGAACCTGAATTTCAATATCGCCATATTCGCTAGTCAGTGTTTTCTTGCTCTTTCCATTACGACTATTCGCTGTCGCTTTGTTCCTCACGTCATGCTTCTCGTAACCAAGTTCCGTGTCGAGTTCAGCTTCCAGCATGGACTGCAACGTTTCGGCAAACAACTCCTTTAACGCCGACTGAACATCGTCCATGGTTTTGAGATTATTTTCTTTCACAAACGCCTTCACTTGTTCCTTACTGAATCGAGCCATTGCAGCCATCCTCTCAAACCAGCCTTTCTTTCATTTTAAAGTATGTTTGAGAGTTTACACAGAATCTTTTACAGACTCTTCCAACTCGATAATTGTACTTATACAACCTCCACGGTATATATACTAATGGTGGGGTACAGTCCCCTCCTTGTATTTAGAGCAAATAGGCTGCCTGACTTACTTTTTCTGGTAGCCTATTTGTCTCGTCCCGGTGATCATTCATGGATCGCACTTTGCCATCTAACCTCTCTTGCACGAGTACTCCCGAGTAATTCTTTTTATCCTGCAATACTTGCCCTACGATCGATTGTAATGCCGAGTGTTCAGGGAATTCTTCTGCGTGGGTTACTGAGACCAGCTTAACTTGGAGGTTCCTCGAACTCTAGCCTTGGAAACCGACTTGTGATCTAAGAAAGAGCCGCTTTACCACGCTTCATTATCCGATTCTTACGGAAATAGACGGAGGCCGGCTTTTGCCGGCCTCTCTATGAAGTATAAACAAGTAATGACGCCTCTCTAAATAATTCGTTTTACAGCGTTCGCGATCTCATAACCCGGAAGAAGAAGCAAGTGAATCCATTTGCTCTCGATTTCGACTCCGTTCGTCCTGGATCAATTGACATAACGTACTCGCCAATATACGCCCAGCCGTTCTTGGCGCGACCAATCCCGGTAAACTTGGTGCCAACAAAGCCTTGATTCCACGTTTTTCGGCAAAACGAAAATCAGTCCCACCAGGTTTGGAAGCCAAATCAATAATGATTGCGTGATGCGGAATGCGGGTTAAAACACGAGAAGTAAGGATTTGCGCCGGAACCGTATTAAAAATAATATCCACATTTACGCCTTCATGGTACAAATCTTTCGTATAAAACGGCTCAGTCCCCATCTCCCATGCACGTGCAAACTGCTCCGGTTTCTGCACACCCGCTTTGACGTGTGCTCCCAGGCGGAGAAGCATACCGGCTAACGTAAGACCGATTCTCCCCAAACCCAGCACCATACAACGCGAACCATGTATCGTAATGTCCGTATGTTGAATGGCCATCAATAAGGCGCCTTCCGCAGTGGGAATGGAATTGTAGATGGCAACATCGTCCCTGCTGAATAATTCAATCAGATCGATCCCTAGTTCCGCGCAAAGGTTCTTCAAATAGGGCTTGGCTATGCCTGTATAAACTTTTGCGTGTTTCGGCAAACAGGACATATATTCTTTGTCCAGCAATTGCGTTTCAGCTGAAAATGAAGACTCTACTCTGCCATGGTCGTCTGTGCCGACAACCGGTAATATCAATACATCAGCATTGCGAAGCACCTCCCTCGTAAGCTTGGAATGCTGAACTTCAAGAAGTTGTTCGTGCAAATCTTCATAACCGATTACCACAACATTTGCATCCAGGTCTGTGAATGACCGAATGATTTCAAGATGTCGGGCATCGCCTCCAAGGAAAACAATATGCAGACCCGTTAACAAAAAATCCCCTACTTTCCTTAAGTATGGATTTAAAATTAACTAACCTCGTTTACCATCTTTAAAAGCGCATCTGCTCCTTTCATCCCAGGGCAAATTCCGCGTAATTCCGCCTCTGTGGTCACCATATCGAGTGGGGCATCCAGCAATTGCTCTATTGTTCGTACCCCGGTTGCGCGTCCTGCCACAATGCGGCGATCGTTTAATTTCTCATTTAACAAACGAATATCAAGCGCTCCGCACATGATATATCCGTGATCGGTTGTGATGGCCAGAAGTGTTGTTTGGGGCAGGGCGACCTCGATACTTATAACCTGATGACCTTCAACTTCAATCGGTTTCATCATGATCATCTATGATGCAGCTCCTTTTTTCTACACTATATGCCGGGCGTGATATTTGCACCATAGACTGTTGCCCAAATCCGATATTACTTGTATTCGTTGGAAGCCTTCTCCCCTTTCGCCATATACATGTGTAAATTGGACTTCGATTCAATTCCATGTAATTTTTGAGATTTATAACAAAGGAGATAACAAACGCGCTGCTTGATCAAGCATGCGCTCGGAAGAAGTACGATGCATATGATCTTCCAAACGATATGGAGTAGCCTCGGCGAGATCCCGTTCGAATTGTTCCGTAAGCTCCCGGGCCACATCAGAATGATACATCACTGCACACACTTCGTAGTTTAAACGGTAACTACGGAGATCGTAGTTGGAAGAACCCACTTCGGCAATCTCGCCATCGATAATCATGACTTTGGCGTGCAATACCCCTTTGTTGTACTGAAACACATTGATCCCTGCTTCCACGAGTTCGCCATAATACGTACGGCTTGCAGCTCCTGCAACTTTAGGAATCACTTGGCGCGGCACCAGTAATCTCACTCGAACGCCACGCGCCGCGGCTGTTTTGATGGCCATCATGATATCCGCATCGGGTATAAAATAAGGGTTGGTCACGTCGATGGTTCGGGTCGCCTGCGTCAGGCAGATGAAATGCATTTCCCGAATGACCGGAGTAGGCAGCCCGGGATTGCCTTCGAATATCTGTATATAGACGTTATGCGAATCCTTGGACGGGGAAGCTTTTCCCATGAGGGTGCCTTCCATCGTTCCCAGCTCCGATCCCCATTCCCATCCGTATCCTCGTTCTGTTTTGCCGGATGGAAATGGATGAATGGCTTTATCGTCAGAAAGTTGAGCCGATTCAGGGAGAAATTTTGCCTTTCTCGTTAAATGGAGCATGTCCGGTGACGCCATTTTCCAGTGAGCCTCAAAAACGGCTTTCACATCATCCGCTGTTTCGCCGGTTAACCGCATATGAGTGTCGCGCCAAAAACCGACATCCGGCTTCATTCCGGTATACTCGTCCCCAACGTTGATTCCTCCCATGAAAGCTTCCTTTCCGTCGACGATGACGATCTTGCAGTGATCCCGGTATGTCAAGTTGGATAGTACCCAGGGGAATCGCATAGGAAAAATAGTCCTGCATTCAATGCCTGCTTCCATCATCCGGCGAACCGCATGTTTGGGAAACGACCGACTTCCCCAGCCATCCCTTATAAAACGAATGTTCACACCGGATAAAGCCCGGTCAATCAGCACATCTGTGATACGTTTACCGATATGGTCATTCCGGTATATGTAATATTCAAGATCTATTGTCTTTTGTGCGGCCTGAATTGATTGAAGGAGTTTTCCGTAGGTTTCCATCCCGTTCGTGAGGATTTGGACGGAACCGGTTCGAAGGCCACTGACAGACAAAGGTTGCAAAGCCCGGGCGATAACAAAAGCGGAGTGACCGCATTCTGGAGGCAACGCTATCGGGTTATTGTGCGAAGAAACGAGCTTGTCCCGCCGCATTTGCACAGGATTCGTGACGAACAGGTAACAAACGAATCCGATAATCGGTAATACAAGTCCGACTGATATCCAAGTTAACGCTTTGGCGGGGCGGCGCACCTCCCGAACCGCAATAATGATCAATAGTGCCGTATTTACTAGCCATAATCCTGCTATCCATGCCAAGAAAATCAGCCTCCCAATCCAGTCATCTACGAGGGAATAAAGGGGCAGCCATGCCGAGAAGAGATCGGCATGGCCCTTTATTAGAAACCTTTATACTGCGGTTCTTCCTGTTCAATTTGTTGTAACCGTGGAGTGACCTGGTCAATGATGTTTTGTGTCTGTTGCGCTGCATTTGTGAAAGTGGTTTTGGCCTGTTGGTTTTGTGTGTTTAACGCAAACTGTTCAAAGCTGGCCTGCGCGCTTTTTAATGAAGCTACAGCTGTTTTCACTTGAGAAGCTACCGTCATGTTGAATCACCTCCTGAAATGGCATCCATATGTAATATGTCAACCCGTCAGAAAAATAATGAATGGTAAAATTTGATGATTGGCTATTGTCAGGGGTTAGAGTCTTTCTGAAAAGACTTACCGAAATCTATGCCCTTCTTGGCAATGCTTGAAGCCAGCAAGTACAGCCCAACATAGATAGGAAAAGAATAGGTATGTTTCCAGTGAACGGGGTGGTATAAATCGGCCATTTGTGAGACCGGCTCGGCCACAAAAGCGGAAAATCCCCCAAATAGGAGAGCTTTGAACAACGGATGTATGCCAGACTTGTACTGGTGTAAGAACATAACCGTGACGGGAAGAAGTGAAAATTCCATGGAAAATTGGCCGGCATGAACGGTATGCCTTCCCAGTGATAATGCAAAAGTCCCATGGCAATCCCAAGCTGGTCCAGCCACGATGACACGATAATCATCGTAAGCCCGGATAGGAGAAACTGTCCCGTAGCTCTCTTATCCCGAAATCCGATCCAAAATAGCCAGGGGCATATCGATAAACCTACTCCAAACCACCATTGCCGCGTAAACAGTACGTGAGTGCGCCAAATGTCAGTCATGTTCCGGTGTGCTTCAACAATCAATTGATAGGCTTGTTCGATTGCATGATGAATCTGATTTTCGTCCACCGATATGCCACCCCTTTCCGTTATCCGCTTACCGATCATTTTTCATCCGATATGTGCCTGTTTTATATACGCGAGTTTCCATACAGTATATTCGACGTTACAAATACGCCGACCGGCGGCAGCGAAGTTGAAGGCGGTTGCGGTGGGATATAGCCGCTATACCCCGCCAAGCTTATATCAGTTGTCGCTACCCAGGTTCCATATTCGCCCGCCTGTAAAGAAGAGGGTAGCATCCGCAGACGTCCGGTGAGAACCAGATGCCGAAGTTGAATCTGGACATCGTCATAGATGGTTAAATGGCCGGAGTAGGAGGCGTAGGGGGAATGAAACATGATCTGCTGCGCGCTTTCATTCCAGCTTCCTTCAATCGGAATCGGCGTTCCGCGAAATTGGATGGTGCCTTGAATTTGCTGGTCCTGCAAAACACGCATTACTAGTTTGCCCCACACAACCGGTCTTCCGGCGACAGATGCATGAACTCCCCATATGGAAAAGGGAGGTAAACTCTTTGTACTTGTTTGAGCCGCAACGGACATGATTCATCACTCCTCAAAGTTGATCACGTCATTATATGCGTCCTCGGAAAAAATGCCAGTCACTGGGCAAGAATTCTTTGCAGATAACCGAACATGATCAAGTAAAAGAAGATGGACTTTCTCTTATACTGGTTGTTTCTTAATGCAGACAGGTTTCGAACAAAATTGTTTCAACCCATCCAGAAACGAATTATCCTATTCCGCCAAGCAGCAATCCGCATCGTGAAAGTTCCACTTTGATCCAATCTACTCCAGCCCCCGCATACAAATATCAAAGACCGGATCTGTCCATATTGGACAACAGCCGGGCTTTGGTCCTATTTCGCAGGATAAGTTGTCTTCGAAAATTATACTTTGAATTTTCCAACTAACGCGCGAAGCGAGCAAAGCAATCACTTTCTCTCCGGCGACTTGAATTTCAGTTTTTCCTGCTAGTCCGGGTTATCGGCGACAAGTCCGAACAGAGCGTCATAGTACGTCTGCCAGTTTTAATTCCCGTTATTATAAGGATCCAAATATTGCGCTTCTCCGATTATCACAAAACCACGCTGGCCCGTTTCCATATCGACAAGATCTTATTCGATGGATTGAGCCAGGCTGTGTACTTCCATATCATGATTCGTAATAAACTCGGTTTCCTTCTGGAATGCAGCCATCTGCATCCGGTTTGCCCAGAAAGCGAGGGACAAAAATCCGAAAGGCGCTGAAATCGAATACAAACTGACCGGACGCACAGGGGGGGACATCACGGTTTCCTCCCGGTTACGCGCATCCGTTGCAACGTCTTCAAATAAGCTGGCCTTGTACGCATTTTGGATAGCGGCAAACGAAGCACTGTATCTTTCCAGTCGCTAGCAAAAAACGGGCTAAGTGGTTGCAAGTACGGCTGCCCGAGCGAAGTCAGTCCATGCAGGTGGATGCAGAACCAGATCAAACCAAGACCGATACCCCACATGCCAAGCCATGCCGCCAGAATCAACAGTGAAATTGAAGAAGCTTGCTCGCATTTGTCATTAAATAATTGGGAACGAGAAAGGAGGCATGGCGGAGCGGAAATGGCGATTACAATCACCATCACGTTGCTTGCGATTCCCGCCTCCACGGCTGCTTGACCGATGACAATACCGCCTACGATGCCGAGTGTTTGGCTGGATTTGGTGGGCATGCGCAAACTGGCTTCCTTTAATATTTCCAGAGTCAGCAGCATGAGCAGCGCCTCCCAGAACGGTGGATATGGAATTTCACTCCGTGATTACATCAGAAGAAATAGCATCTCCAAAGGAACCACCTGATAATGATGAACCGTCACCGCTACGTAAGCCGGGGTCAAAAACAAAGCAATTACAAACGCGACAAAACGAAGTCCCCGCAGGAAGGTGCTTACCAACCAGCGATGTACATAGTCTTCTGGGGATTGAAACAAATTAAGCTCAAGCTTTTGTCCAACTGCTCGGTTAGGCTGTCTTTAGGGCCGTACACAATCGATTCCTGCTCGGAAGAATCGATGGCGCGGCCCAACTGATTTCTGCTTTTTGATTGCACAAACGTTCCCGATTTCATCAAAAACAAGGATTCCTCCTTGCAAAGTGAGCTCTTCGGTTTGCTGCAGCGTCGTTACGTCCACCCGATCTTCGGAAATCACCTTTTGTCCTGCTTGTTCGTCCGGGGCGTGCAAAAGGGGAAGCACGATGTCGCTTTCGACCTGATTTTGATCCACAAAGGAACGGATGTAGAACAGCTTGACTTTCCGCCCTCCCGCATCCAACTCATGCACTTGTGCATCGTGAATATCGTGAAACAATTGCTGCACGTGCTGCGGAGACAAGTTACCTGCAGGAGGTTGGGTATCGGCTTCTTTTGGCGTATCGCTTTTGTCTTGCTTTTTAAACCAACCGATCCAACGCATCGTCTCCCTGCCTTTCGCGTTCAGTCCATGTATTATTTTTCCCGATATAACAAAAAACATGCTTCGCAGTTCCGGGTTGTTGGCAGTCTTGAGATTATGAGTCGGTTCGTGAAAAAACCACCGATTTTACTACCGGTGGCTTGAATCGTGAACATTTTGTGAACACTGCTTCTCCCAGTTCCTCCTTGGGTAGGTGAATTTTGAACTTACAGCATCAGTCTATGGCAGACGTGTAGAAGCGACACCGGCATCCGCCCGGTTTCCGGTCATTTTTATCGGGTTGTTTGTCTATACGCAGGCGGAGACACATCCTTCCTTACTTCGGCATAGGCTAAATGGTAACGAGAATGAGGAGGAGATTTCATCGTGTATGCTTATCCGAATGGACTGTACAGAGAAACGGCAAATCCCGCATTATCCACAGTAACCTTGGTTGACCCGTATTTTTATCACACCTTGCGCTCGCTTCAAGGAAAGACGGTGGTTATTGAAACGTTTCGGGGCCCTGTTCGGGGTACGATAACCGACGTGAAACCAGATCATGTCCTGCTGCAAACAGACAATTCCTCATTTTTTCTGCGCACGCAGCAAATGATTTGGGTTATGCCCTCTTAGCACTCCGGCGCGGCATGAGACAAACGTCCCCTGTCATAAAGATACTAAGAACCATCAAATTGATAAGGGGATGATGACCGCCATGTTCAAGCGCATCAATCGATTGCCCATTGCATTGCCTGTTCCCAAACATCCGGACGCCAACGCCGCGGCGGCTGTGCAGGAACTATTAGGCGGCCGTTTCGGGGAGATGTCTACGTTGAATAATTATTTGGTCCAATCTTCGAATTTTCGCAGCAAAAAAAAGCTGAAGCCCTTTTATGAACTTGTGGCCAGCATTACGGCGGAGGAGGTTGGCCATGTGGAATTGGTGATGAATTCCATTAATTTATGCCTGTCCGGTTCCACATTTCCGGCAGATCCGGATGCGGCCCCTCTGCGCAACGGGCTTGACAAACGCAATACCTACCATTTTATTGCAACGGCTCAAACCTCGTTGCCCGGCGATTCGATGGGCAAAGCATGGAACGGTGATTATGTCTTTAACAGTGGCAATTTGGTACTCGATCTGCTTCATAACTTTTTTCTCGAATGCGGCGCCCGCACCCATAAGATGCGCGTGTACGAGATGACAGATCATCCTGTCGCCCGCGAAATGACGGGTTACTTGCTGGTCCGCGGGGGAGTTCATGTGCTTGCTTACGCGAAGGCGCTTGAAATCATGACCGGAGTCGACGTCAAAAAAATGCTCCCTATTCCCAATCTGGAGAATCGGGCATTTGATGCGACCCGCAAATACGAAGAACAGGGAATTCATCGAAAGTTATATACGTTTAGCGATTCAGACTATGAAGATATCGCTCAAATCTGGAAAGGATCCCACCCTTCCGACGGAGAGCGATTGGAAGTCGTCAGAGGAGTTCCCCAAGGAGGGGAAGTGCCCGATCTTGAAGAAGTGCCGGAACAATTTGCCCCTGGCATCTCGAATGAGGATTTTATGCAGATTGCCCAACGGCTGCAAAAGCTCGCCGGATTGTAATGTGTTGCGTTCCTATACGGGTAAGGGTTGCTGCTTATATGGCATGTATACGAAACCTTTATTTATCCTGAATTTCGAAAGTACTGCGCATTAAAAACATAAAAAGGGCTCCAAATCTTTGGTAGAATGGTGTTTGTCCAGGACAACATCACCCAAAGAGAGGAGCACCTTTTAGGTGAAGTCTACCACACCGGTCAGCAAAATCAAGAGCGAATTTTCGCTGCAGAACGCCACGAGTTTCGGCGGCGTCAAAATCTTTTTGGCCTATCTCGAAAAAATCAAGCTCGCCGAGGCCATGCAGCGCCTTTCCGGCGGCAAAGCGCACAACGCCATTTTTCCTGTTCATCGCATCCTGCTCTATCTAATGGTTGGCTGGATGCTGGGCTGCGGGCGTATTTTTCATTTCCGCAAGTTACAGCACGATGTGTTGCTTTGTCGTTTTCTGGGAGGCCGTCTGCCGCATCACAGTTTGCTGTACAAGGAGCTCGCGCGTCTGGGCAGATCCTGCCCGCAGCTCCCGACGGAACTGCGCAAGCTGAATATGGATATCATTCATCTCTGCTTGCCGTCCAAGCCAATCCTTGATCTGGACTCCTCGGTGGAGACGGTATACGGGGAGCAGGCCGGCGCGGCCAAAGGCACCAATCCGCATAAGCCCGGACGAAACAGCTACCATCCGTTGCTGGCTTTTGAAGGGCAAACCCACTTGAATCTGAATGCGAGGCTTCGCCCCGGCAACACGCATTCTTCAACCGACGCAATCGACTTTTTGCAGCAAACCTTCGCACTGCTCGGCGAGCGCCAAGTGGCGTACGCCCGGTTCGACAAAGGCTTTGGCGGCGAGGATTTCTACCAACTGTGGGAAGGCCGCAAGATCGGTTACGTCGGCAAAATGAAATGGACCAAACGCCTCGCAAGCGACGTGGCGGCTTGTCGCTACTGGACGCGCTATGTCGACGAGGACTGGATCATCGAGGGCATCACTTTGATTTACAAAGCTACGTCCTGGAAAAAGCCCCGTCGCGTAGCGGTCATTCGTAAGACGCAAGTCTGCGAAGACGGTCAAGGCCGCATCGTATTCGACGAGGACTGGCAGTATGAAGCGATTGTAACCAACCTGGAGTGGGAACCAATTGACCTATGGCGCTATTACAACCAGCGTTGCTGCATGGAAAATTACATCAAAGAGGCGAAAGACGGTTTTTCCATGGACCGGATCGCGACCAGTGATTTTGAAGCGAATGAAGTCGATCTGCTGATCAAGTTGCTGGCCTACAATTTGTTCGAACGCTTTAAGCGCGATTGTTGCGAACCGATGCATCAGGGTTATACGATTGCAAGATTCCGACTGGAGTTCTTTCATTGCGCGGCGACGCTTGTTCGGCATAGTCGCGCGGTCGTGCTCAAGCTGATCAAGGATTTCGACGGTCGTCATGCATGGAAACGAATCGAAGCCAAAGTGGTTCAATTGGAGTGACGGCTTCCAACATTTCACATGGAAAACAACAATGCCCCTTTTCTGGGGAGGGGGGAGTTATCCCCATGTGGATATTGGTTTCAAAATTTCGCTGGTCCCACTCCCACTTATTCACAGTTGTTGATCCGCTCCTGGATGATCGCCACCGCATTCTTATGCGCTTTCGAAATTCAGGTTTATTTCTATTAGCCGTGCGCGACTCCCAGCGTGCGGCTCGTTACCTGGTGGCGGTCAAGCACAAGCCTTTATTGGAATGGTTTCAATTGCCTATCCCTTAGTTCTTGAATTTTATTTTCTAAATATTCGATACGAGATTTTAGTTGTGCTTTCTCTATGACATGTTTTCTGCATATTTCCAGAAGTTTCTCGTTCTTTTCCTTCTCATTGTGAAGCGCCTGCTTAACTTTTTCATACCGATTCTCAAGCAATCTTTTGCCGCTTGGTGGTCTGGTTGATGTTTCGATTGCAGTAGCTGCAATTTCTTCTGCCCCTTTTTCAATTTCCATCTGCAGCAAAATGGCTTGATCACAGCGTTCCTTAAGATCAGGACGATTATAGATCGTCTTTCGCTCAATGCCAGCTTTTTTAGCAATCGCTGATATGGACAGTTTTTTCTTTCCTTTTCGGAGGTTTGTTATTGCTTGTTCGATACGCTCCAGTGTAACGAGTTTATTTTCTTTAGAAGGGTCACTCATGCCATTCCCTCCCATTCGATTGGTGTGATATTGTAATCTGAATGATTATCAATTCCGGAATAATTCACCTGGGTTTCCAACTCATCAATAATTCCTACAAGGTATTTTTCAATTGTCTTTAACTTGTTCTCATAAACTCAACTTTCGCACCTAGAAAATCAATGTAAAACCAATTGTAGAGCGGGTTTAAGGTCTGTTGAATAGCCAGCTTGCCAAAATAGAAAAACACCGCTTCGTTTGGTAAAGTGAGA
>Ga0207865_101149_pt1 | contig 21699 bp, 12 predicted proteins | sample HigsolmetaAR204D_FD_184836 | JGI IMG/M metagenome (GOLD analysis project Ga0207865, IMG submission 184836) | Ionic liquid and high solid enriched microbial communities from the Joint BioEnergy Institute, USA - AR20-4-D (SPAdes) (version 2) ...
GGTCCGGAGGACCCCGTCCTGCAGACGCCGGTCCGGCGCTATATCGCCCGGCCCGACCGGACGGCTTATTTGACGAGGCTGGTTCTACGCTGGGCCCGGCTGCGGCAGAAGCCGAACCGCGACAAAAACATCGCGTTCGTCTTCAACAACTCCCCATCCAAAAATTCGCGCATCGGCAACGGCGTCGGCCTGGACACGCTGAACTCCGTCGTCCTCGTGCTGCGGGCGCTGGCGGAGGCCGGATACGATGTCGGCGATCCCGCGAAGCTGCCGGCGAGCGGCGACGAGCTGGCGCAGCGCGTGATCGCCACCTGCAGCAACGACCGCGACTACTTGACGGAGGAGCAGCTGCGCACGGCCGAAGGCTTGCCGCAGCAGCGCTATGCGGAACGCTGGCGCTCGGTCGCGGGCGAAGCGCGGGAGCGCATCGAGCGAACGTGGGGCAAGCCGCCCGGCGACATCTTCGTCTACGAAGGCAGGCTGATCGTACCGGGCATCCGCTTCGGCCGCGTGTTCGTCGGCCTGCAGCCGCCGCGCGGCTTCGGGGACGACCCGTCGGCGATCTATCACAGCCCGGATCTGGTGCCGACGCACCATTACGTCGCCTACTACCGCTGGCTGCGCGACGAATTCGAGGCCGACGCGGTCATCCATCTCGGCAAGCACGGCACGCTGGAATGGCTGCCGGGCAAAGGCGTCGGCCTGTCGGAGAACTGCTTTCCGGAGGTCGTGCTGGACGACCTGCCGAACTTCTACGCCTATATTATCAATAATCCGGGCGAAGGCACGCAGGCCAAGCGCCGCAGCCATGCGACCATCGTCGATCATATGGTGCCGGTGCTGACGGCCGCCGGCACGTACGACGAGCTCAGCCGCATCGAGCTGCTGCTGGAGGAATATTATCAGCTGCAATTGCTCGATCCGAAGAAGCTGCCGTACATTCAGCAGGAAATTTGGGACACGGTCCGCAAAGCGCAGCTCGACCGGGATTTGCAGCAGAACGATTATCCGCAGGAATTCGAACTGTTTCTGAAAAAGGTCGACGGCTACATTTGCGAACTGAAGGCGGCGCAGATCCGCGACGGCCTGCATACGATGGGCCAGCTGCCGGACAGCATGCGGGCATGGACGGATATGCTCTACTCGCTCGTGCAGCTGCCGAACGGGGACATTCCTTCCCTGCCGGGCGCGGTAGCCGACAGCTTCGGCCTGGATTGGTCGCAGCTGCTGAAGGAGGAGACGCTAGGCGAGCCGTGGAACGGGTCTGTGCCGGAGGCGTTCCGCTCGCTGCCCGGCTTCCCCGCCGCCTTCGCGCCGCGCTTCCGCGATATGAAGGAAGCGGTCGAGCTCGTCTGCCGCGGCTTGCTGGAGCAGATGATTGAAGCGGAGCGGCTGCCTGCTCCGCAGCCTTCGGAACGGACACTGCCGGCGTCCGCCATCCCTACCGACGCGCCAGACGCTCCGCAGACGCGGAGAACGCTCGATTATGTGCGGGACATTCTGATTCCGCGCCTGCTGATGATGCCGGACGAAATCGGCAATCTGCTGCGCGGCTTGGACGGCGGGTTCGTGCCCCCGGGTCCGAGCGGCGCGCCGACGCGCGGCATGGCCGACATTTTGCCGACCGGGCGCAACTTCTACTCCGTCGATCCGGGAGCGCTGCCTTCGGCTACGGCTTGGCGCGTCGGCCGTCAGCTCGCCGATGAGCTGATCGCCCGGTACGTGCGGGAGGAGAACGAGTATCCGAAGACGGTCGCTATCGTGCTGTGGGGCACGTCGGCGATCCGCACGCGCGGCGACGATGTGGCGCAAATTCTGGCGCTGATGGGCGTCCGGCCGGTATGGGCCCCTTCCAGCGGCCGCGTCACAGGGCTTGAGCTGATCACGCTGGAGGAGCTCGGCCGCCCGCGCATCGACGTGACGGTGAGAATCAGCGGCTTTTTCCGCGACGCCTTCCCTCATCTCGTCAAGCTGATGAACGACGCCGTGGAGCTGGTCAGCGGCCTCGACGAGCCGCTGGAGCTGAACCCGATCCGCAGGGCCGTGCTGGAGGAAGCGGCGCAGAAGGAGCGGCTCGGGATGCCGCCGCAGGAGGCGCTGGAGACGTCGAAGTACCGCGTGTTCGGCAGCAAGCCGGGCACGTACGGCGCTGGCATGCTGTCGCTGATCGAAAGCGGCCAATGGCAGACGGACGACGACCTCGCGGAGGTATTCACGAACTGGTCCAGCTACGCTTATACGGAGAAGCGTTACGGCAGGCCGGCCGCCGCGGAGTTCAAGCACCGGTTGAGCCTCGTGCAGATCGCTACGAAGAACCAGGACAACCGCGAGCACGACATTTTCGACAGCGACGACTACTTCCAGGAGCACGGCGGACTGGTGGCGACGATCCGCTCGCTCACCGGGAAAGATCCGAAAAAATATTTCGGCGATTCCTCGAATCCGGCCTACGTCCGCATCCGCGACTTGTCGGAGGAGGCGAGGCGCGTGTTCCGCAGCCGCGTCGTCAATCCGAAATGGCTGGAATCCGCCAAGCGCCACGGCTACAAAGGGGCGCTGGAAATGGCCAATACGACCGATTTCCTGTTCGGCTACGACGCGACGGCGCATGTCGTCGAGGACTGGATGTACGAGAAGGTCAGCGAAGCTTATGTGCTGGACGAGTCGATGCGGCAGTTTTTGCTGGAGTCCAATCCGTGGGCGCTGAAGGATATCGCCGAGCGGCTGCTCGAAGCGGCGCAGCGCGAGCTGTGGGAGCAGCCGAACCCGGAGACGATCCAGGCGCTCATGGACGCGCTGCTGCAGACCGAAGCCTATCTGGAGGAAGGAGACGATTCGCGTGACCATAGCTAACGCCAAGCGGCCCATTTACCCGTTCGGGGCGATCGTCGGCCAGGAGCAGACGAAATGGGCGCTGCTGCTGAACGCCGTCTCCCCGTCGGTCGGCGGCGTGCTGATCCAGGGCGAGAAGGGCAACGCCAAGTCGACGGCCGTGCGCGCCCTGGCCGAGCTGCTGCCGCCGGTTCCGGTCGTGCCCGGCTGCCCGAGCTTGTGCGACCCGGCGTCGCCCTTCGAGTTTTGCCCGGCGTGCAAGGGCCGGCCGTGGGACGGGGAGCCGGACTACGCCCCCGCCCCGTTCGTGGAGATGCCGGTCAGCGCCGGCGAGGACCGGCTGGTCGGGCATATGGACGTGGAGGCGGCCATGGCCGAAGGGCGCTTTTCCTTCCATCCCGGCCTGCTGGCAAAGGCGCATCGCGGCATTTTGTATGTCGACGAAATCAATCTGCTGCCAGACCATCTCGTCGATATGCTGCTCGACGCCGCCGCATCCGGGTGGAACCGGGTCGAGCGCGACGGCTTCTCCGTCTCGCACCCGGCCAAATTCATCCTGGTCGGCACGATGAACCCGGAGGAGGGCGAGCTTCGCCCGCAGCTGCTCGACCGGTTCGGCTTGTGCGTGGAGGGATCCTCCCCGGCCGACATCGCCGAGCGCGCCGAAATCATGAGCCGGCGCATCCGCTTCAACGCCGATCCGCTCGCCTTCGCCGCCGAGTGGGAGGACGGGATGCAGGCGGAGCGGGAGCGTCTGCGCCGGGCGCGGGACGCCTTCGCTAATGTCACGCTGCCTTACGCGAGACTGGAGCAGGTGGCGCGCATTTGCCTGGAGGCGAAGACGGAGGGCATGCGTGCCGATCTTGTCATCTGCGAGACGGCGAAGGCGATCGCCGCTTACCGGCAGCGCGCGGAGGTGACGGCTGCGGACGTAAACGATGCCGCGCCGATGGCGCTGCGCCACCGCAGCAGCGAGCCGTGGCAGCCCGATCCCGAACCGGACCCGGGACCGGATAACGGCGGCGGACGGCAGGACGGGTCGGATCCGGGACCGCAAGACGGCGACGGACGGCAGAACGGGCCGGACCCAGGGCCGGGTGACGGCGATGATCGGCAGAGCGACCCGGAAGCGGGAGCTGGAACACGGAACGCGGACGGCCACGGGAACGGCAATGCCGGCCAAGCGCCGCCCGGCAGCGGCGGCTCCGCGCCTTCCCGCCCGCCGTTCCCTTCCCCGCTGCCGACGGCGGAAGCGGAGGACGCGAGCGCGGCTCCGCCGCGTGACGCCTCTACCCCGCCGCTCGGCCCGCTCTCGGAGCGCCTGCTGCCGATCGACAGCGCCTTCCGGCTCGACGCCTCCCTGCTCCGTTCCGAAGCGGAACGGGCGGCAAGCGGCACGCCGAGGGCGGCCTTCGGCGTGCGCAAAGGCGGCGTCCTCTTGCCGCCGAACGCTCCCGGCCGGCATCTCCGCTCGCGCAAGCTTGCCGAGGGCGGCGGCCTCGCCTGCCAGCGCATCGATTGGCCGCGCACGATTCAAGCGGCGGCTGTACGGCGGGCACGCCGCGACAGCCCTCCTGGGCCCGCCGTCGCCCGGGCTGACCTGCACGAGAAAGTGATCGCGGGGACGCTAAGGCAGGTGCTGCTCATCGCACTGGACGCCAGCGGCTCAATGGCCAGCTTCCAGCGGATGAAGCAGACGAAAGCGGCGGTGCTGTCGCTGATCGAGCAGGCGTACCGCGACCGGCATCTATTCGCGCTGCTCTGCTTTCGCCACCGCCAGGCCGAGCTGCTCTGCCCTCCCACCCGCAGCGTCGGCCTGGCCCGCCAAGCGCTGGAGCAGCTGACCGTCGGCGGAGGGACGCCGCTGGCAGCCGGACTGAAAGCATGCCGCGAGCTGCTCGAACGGTGGCGCACGGCCCGCCCGGAGCTGCAGCCCCACATCTACCTCGTGACGGACGGGAGAGTGCGCCCTGCTGCCCGCGCCGCGCATCCGGACAGCTCGTTCGAGGCAGCAATCGCCGCGGCCCGCGCGCTGGCCGAGCAGCCGTGCCGGATTACCGTCGTCGATACGGAGATCGGCACAGTCCGGCTCGGTCTCGCCCGCAGGCTGGCCGGCGTGATGCAGGCGAGCCGCTGCGTCGCCCTGCACGATCTGGCGAAGTAGCCGCTTCCCGCAACGCCCGGGGAGCGGCTTGCGCCTCCTGCTCACAGCTCCTCCGGCTTCCTTACGATCGTCAGCCCTTCCACATGCTTGCGGCTCATGAGCTTCTTTTTCTTCCGGTCTTCCTTGGTTTCAAAGATAATGTCGAAGTCGTAGTCGTCCGGATACAGCTCCTCCTTCGGAATATGCAGGGAGAGCCGTTTTTGATTGACCGTTACTTTCTGCTTCTGGATCATGACGCCGACAAGCCCTTGGGCGTCCTCCTCCCGGTACACGATCCCGGTCTTGTTCAATGAAGACACGTAGACGCTGTCTCCGATGCGGAATTTTCTCGGCGAAGCCGGCGGCTTCTCCCGCTTCTCCGTCATCGGCCGGGCTGTATCGGCCGCTTCGCCGCGCATGCCGTGGACTGGCAGGCCCTGGTCAGCCCCGGTATGTCCGGCTCCGTCCGAACCGCCCTGCTTGCCGCCAGCCGGATGGAGAAGGGAACCGGCGGGCTCGCTATGGCCTTCTCCCGCATCGGTGGCCGGTTGCCCCGGCTCCGTCCGCTTCGCCTCCGCCATGCACGCCTGTCTCGCTTGCGTCGCCTCCGGCATGCTTTCCTGCTTCGCCCGCGTCGCCTCCGGCACGCTTTCCTGCTCCGTCCGCTTCGCCTCCGGCATGCTTTCCTGCTTCGCTTGCGTCGCCTCCGCCATGCTTTCTTGCTTCGCCTGCGTCGCCTCCGGCATGCTTTCCTGCTCCGCCCGCCTCGCCTCCGGCCCGCGCCCCTGCTCTGTCAGCGTCGGCTCAATCGCCCGCTCGTCCTTGCCCCAGCCTTCCATAATTTCTTGGGAGCGCCGGATGATCTGGGGAGACATCCCCAAATTGCGGGCGATGACGAATGCGTAGCTGGAGCCGGCTTCGCCGATGCGCAGCCGGTACAGCGGCTTCAGCGTATCGGTATCGAACTCCATCCTGGCGTTCTCGAATCCGGCCGTCGTCGCGGCAAAATGCTTGATTTCGTTAAAATGAGTCGTCGCAATGACAGTTGCCTGCCTGCGGTACAGCTCCTCCAAAATCGCGATCGAAAGTCCGACGCCTTCGCCCGGATCGGTGCCTGTCGCCATCTCGTCGACAAGCACGAGCGTCGACCGGTCTGCGTCCTGCAAAATTTCGATCATATTGCGGATATGGGAGGAGAATGTGCTCAGCGACTGCTCGATGCTTTGCCCGTCCCCGATATCGGCGGCGATTTGCGCGAAAACGGCAAAGGTGCTGCCTTCCTGCACCGGAACGAGCAGGCCGGATTGAACCATCAAGGTGAGCAGTCCGACCGTTTTCAGCGCCACCGTCTTGCCGCCCGTGTTCGGGCCCGTAATGATGAGCGACCGGTACTTCCGACCGATGGAGAAGCCGAGCGGCACCATGTTGCTGCCAAGCAGCGGATGAACGGCGCCGCGGAAGTCGATCACCCCTGCATCGTTCACCTCCACATTCCTTCCTCCGATCGACAGCGCGTACTTCGCCTTGGCGAACAGGTAGTCGTATTCGCCGATCGTCTCGACATTCATGCGCAGTTCATGCTCGGCTTCCTCGGCCAGACCTGTCAAATGGCTGAGCACCTTGGCTTCCTCCCGCGCCTCCTCCGCCCTGAGCGCGTGAAGCTCATGCTGCAGGTGGGCGATATCGCCGGGCTCGATGTATACGGTCTGGCCGCTGGACGATTCGCCTAGCACCGTACCGGCGATTCGCTTCCGATGCTCCTTTTTGACCGGCAGCACGTACCGGTCGCCGCGCATCCCGACCAGATTCTCCTGCAAAATGTCGCGATGTCTTGTCAGCAGCGCTTGAATTTTGCTCTTGATGCGCTCCTGGATGACGGCGATTTTTTTGCGCACTTTATTCAGCTCTTTGCTCGCCGTATCGACGATGCTGCCATGACGCAGGCACCGTTCGATCTCCGCTTTCAACCTGTCCAGCTCGTGCAGCGAGGCGGCAAATTGGCTGATCCGCGGCGCGACAGCCGCCTTCGAGGCCATATATTTCCTAAGCTGCGTGCAGCTATGCAGAAACGTATAAATATTGGAAAAATCGTCCTCGCTGAAAACATAGCCTGTCCCGAGCAGGTTCAGCACCGCGTCGATGCCCTGCAGCGAAGGAATCGGCACGCTGCCTCCCGCGTTCAGAATCGCCAGCGCTTCATTCGCATCGTCCAGCGCCGTTCGTACGGCCCGGCACTCGAGCAGCGGCCCCATCCGTTCGACGTGTTCCTTGCCCAGATACGATACCGCGTACTCCGCCACCTTCTGTTTGATTTGGTCATACTCCAATTGGCGCATCGTTCTTTCGTTCATCTCGAATCGCTCCTTTGTGCAAATAAAAAAAGGCAAAGAACGGCGCGCGGGTAGCGTCATTCTTTGCCTTCGTCGGTCTATCCTTAAAAAACGCCGAAACGAAAAAAACGTGCTGAAGACAGCACGAATTCGGCGCAAGGATAGCATGATCTTGGGCGATGTTCGGTATCCGCTGTTCTTAACTAATCCGAAGCTGCGCATTCGGGCATGGGAAAACACACCCGCATCGGGCGTAAAATTTCACCTGGACGCCTATGACGAATGATTCTCTCGTCATCGGTCGTCGCCTGCGGCATTGAAAATTCGTCGAGGCACTTCGCCGAATTTTCAAGATAGACGCCTATGACGAATGATCTCTTGTCATCGGTCGTCGCCTGCGGCATTGAAAATTCAGCTTGTAGATAGAAGCTGATTTTCAAGATAGGCGCCTATGACGAATGATCTCTCGTCATCGGTCGTCGCCTTCGGTGCCTGAAAATTCGCCGGAGGATTCCGGCCAATTTTTCAAGATTGCGCAAGCTTCCTATGGAATTATTAGTTAAGAACGCTCACCGACATCAAAATCTCTCCTTTGAAAGGAATAAGCTTATTGTATATGACATTCGGGCGTAAATCAAGCCGGAGCCTTCTTCAGCGTATCCTTTTCCCGCATCGCATCGCCGCGATGGCCGCGCCGCCTCCCTCCCTAAGGAGACGGCTTCCGCAGATGTGACGGGCGGCCAACGAATTACATCTGAGCAGGATCGTACAAGCCGGAGCGGCTTTTGAACCAGGTGAACAAGTGCGAGCAGATGACCTTCAGCACGGCGTAGCCGGGAACGGCCAGCAAAACGCCCCATACCCCGAACAGGTTGCCTGCCGTCAAAATGACGAAGATGATCGTGATCGGATGAATTTGCAGCGTCTTCCCCATAATTTGCGGCGAAATGAACTTCCCCTCGACAAGCTGAACGATCGTCCAAATGACGACCATCTTCAGGAGCATGACCGGCGATGTGACGAGGGCGACGATCAGCGCCGGCGTGATGGCGATCGCGGGTCCCAAATAAGGCACGACGCTCGTCAAAGCGGCGATGGCGGCCAGCACCAGGGAATAGTCCAGCCCGATAATGCGGTATCCGACAAACAGCAAAAATCCGATGCAAAAGCTCACGATGATCTGCCCGCGGATGTAAGAGCTGATCTGGTGATTCATCTCTGCCATCACCCGATGCGTCTGCTCGCGGAAGCCTACCGGCACGAACTGCAAAATGTACGATGGCAGCTTCCTCCCGTCCTTCAACAAATAAAACAAAATAAACGGCAGGGTCACGACAGCGAGAACGATCTCGGTCACCGCCCCCAGGAATCCGCCGATGCTTTGCCCCGCCCGGTTGACAATGCCGGACAGCTTGTCGGTCAGCGTGTTGATCCAATCGTCCGAATTGAGCCCGATCAGCGACTGCAGCTGATGGAACAGCTGGCTGCCGAGCCGCTGCTCGAGCTGAAACTGGATCTCCCGTATGAAATGCGGCGCATTATGGATTAAACCGGTGATCTGCTCGCGCACGATCGGGATGACTTTGGAGACGATCAGCCCGGCCGCGAGAATGATCGTCAAATACAGCAAGGCGATGGACACAATCCGCCTTACCCCGCGTCGCTGCAGCCAATCCACCGCCGGATTGAGCAAATAATAAGCGATGCCTGCCAGCAGGAGCGGGAGCAGCACCGTTTTGACGAGCACCACCAAAGGCCTGAAGACAAACGGGATATGGTTCAATACCCAAATATTGAGCCCGATCAGCAGCAGCACCAGCAGAAAGATGACGAATTTGTTATTGAGAAACAACCACTTGAATCGATCCGCCCGGGAGAGAAAATTCCCCATGAGCCGCCCCCCTTGCAGTATGTATATATTTCATTATAGTCCAATGCGGCCATTCGATACCTTTTTGCCAGGCGCTGTACTCGCGCGATAGCATGGTTTAGCCTGCGGCTTGCATATTTTTCCGATTTTTATCACAGGCTATGGGCGGCAGCAAACATACTTGACGATGATACGCAAAGGAGCATGAATGATGGATGCGAGCAATGAGCACAGGGATAAGATTACGATTGAGAATGAGCGCGGAGAGCAGCTGCAATATACGATCGAGGCTTTGTTCGATATGGAGCAGCAAAGCTACGCTTTGCTTCATTCGGAGGATGATCTTCTGCTGATGCGCATTGAGGAAGAGGACGGAGAGCAGTATCTCGTCGGCATCGACGATCCGGAGGAAGCGCAATCCGTCATGGAGGCCTATCAGATTGCCGTCGAGGCGGCGCCGGCCGACAAGCATTAAGCCGGCGCGCTTCGCTTTACGCACCGCCCGCACCGGAAGCCGCAGAGAAGCCGGAATCGGCCGCGATGATCAGCCGCAGACCTTCAGCGGCTTCCCGGTGCAGGATATCGTCGCGGAAGCCGAGCTTTGCTGCCTCAGCAGCCGCTCGCTCTCCGGGCGGAACTATGCATGCCTGCTCAACCGATCAGCCCGGCGTAAACACAGGGCTGCCGTCATTGCCTACCGTCATGCGGTAACGGGCTCCGCTTGGCGCATGCAGATAGACGCCGTCGAAGTTGCTCGCTCCCTGCACCGATACGGCTGCCGTCTTGCCTTCGCAGCGGTTGTTCGAGACCTGCACGTTGCTGCATGTCCCGGTCACGCTGACGCCGTACTGATTTTGGTTGCCGGACCGCGCTTTAACGACGGTATTGCCGGCGATCGTCCCATTCTTCGCCCCGTTGGCCGCGAGGATGCCGCTTCTCGTATTGTCGGTCTCCGTCGCCGCGGAATCGACGACGTTGCCGCACACCTGGAAGCCGTCCGCATTTTGCACGAAAATGCCCGTTCTGCCGCATCGGCTCACGAGATTGTGGCTGATGTCGAGACCCCGGGTATGTCCCTGATTGCGGTACTCCGCATCCGGCTCCTCCATATAAACCGCTTCCATTTTTATGTCCAGAAAATGATTGCCGCTGATCGTCGCATCGCTGACGTAGGAAAGCAGCATGCCCCGGTATTGGCTGCGGAACAAATTGCCGGTGACGGTTACGTTGTGCGTCCAGCGCATCGTGATGCAGTTGCGGTTCGCAGAACCGGCCTCGAACACATTGTCCGTGATGACAAGCGACTCCACCTTGGCATACACTTCGTTCGTCTTGGGCCAGCCGGCGCAGTAGATGTTCTCGCCCGTCGTCCCCTGGAAGATGTTCGTGGTGATGACGATGCGCTTGCCCGATTGCGGCAGCCCGCTCTGCACCCCGTCCGCATCCTTGGACGATTCGGTTCCGCCCTGCGGATTCGACAGCATGATGCCGCGGGCGCAGTTTAGAAACAAGTTGCCGGAAACGAGCAAATCGGCGAACTTGAAGCTGCGGACGCCGGCGAATGTCATCCCGTCAAACGTGTTATCCGTAATCTTGATGTCGGCGTTGTACAGATTGTGCACAGCGTAATGATTGCCGACGCCGGCCGGCCAGGCCTGCGTGCCCGGCGTGCCGCTGGCGCCAAAGTAGCAGCCGCGGACGATCACGTTCCGGCACGGCGTTCCGTCGAAGCCGCCCATCTGCGAAAACCCGGACGCCGTATGGTTGGCCAGTTGGATCGCCTCGGCGTAATCCCGCGATTGATCGGCCGTGCCGTCGCGGTACCCCAGGAAACGGCAGTTTTCGATGAGCACATTCTCGCAAGCGTTCATATCGATGCCGTGCGCGGTCACGACGTCCCGCATCTCGATGCCGCGGATCACGATGCCGCTTCCCCTGGCCAGGCCAAACCCGTTGAACGTATCCGGGAACTGCAGGATGTTGCCCTCCCACACTCCGCCCTCGATGACGATATCGCCGTGCCCTCCGTAGCCTTCGAACATCGAGCCGTTGTCGCCGTTGACCAAAAACGAATGATCGTGGCAGCGCAGGATCGTCGCTCCGGGGTCCAAAGTCAGCCGCGTGCGTCGGTAAATGCGCAGCGTATCGGTCGATTTGTACGTCCCTTTCGGAATGACGACATGCGAATACTCCCCCTGCGCAGCCAGGCTGAGCGCCTGCTGAATGGCAGCCGTGTCGTCGGCCTGGCCGTCCCCGGCGGCCCCGAAATCTTTGACATTGTACAGCGGCATCGACCCGGTCTCGAACTTGGGGTGAGATTTGGCGCCATATCCGTAGACGGCCTCCGTCACCGACGGCCCGACAGCGGCGGCGGAGGCATTGAGCCAGCCGCCCCCGGCTGCAAGCGCGGCCCCGGTCACCCCGAGGGAGGCGAGCAGCTTTCTTCTGCTGATTTTTTCGGCAGCTTGTTCATTGTCCGGCATAATAACCAATCCTTTCCATATGTAAATGAATGATGACCGAGCCCATTTCAACAATCACTCTCTTATGTAAGGGATTCTCATTTGTCCGCAGCGCTTGCTCTTGGCGGCTGCCAATCTTTTTCCGTCAGCACGTCGATCGTCTTGCCGTCGGAGTGCAGCAATATGTTGCCGTGCAGACCGGTGGAGTACACCTTGGTTCCCTTCTTCTCGATGCGCTCTTTCAGGTTCGGGCTCTGGAAAATGTTTTGGCTCATGACGACGATACTCGGCGAGACAGCGTCCATGAATGCGGTCGACGAAGACGTCGATTCATTGCCGTGATGAGGCGCATCCATCATGTCGCTCTTCAGCTTCTCCTTCCATTCGGACCCGGTCAGCTCGATCTCCCTGTGCTTGTAAATGTCTGCTGTAAACAGGAATGAACGCTCGCCATAAGTCAGCTTGAGCACCATCGAGTAATCGTTGATTTCCTGCGCGGAGAACGTCTTCACCGCATCCGGCAACGCATCCTTGGGCGGGCTCAGCACCTCGAAGCGGAGCTGGTCTCCCAGGGCGAACGTGTCGCCCTCCTGCAGCGTCCGCTTCGGAACGTTCTTCGCATCGACGGCTGCGATCGCGTTCCGGTAGGCCGAAGACTTCTCGTAGGGCAGATTGACCATGTAGAAGGCCCCGATCTCCTTCTCCTTCGCAACCGTGGCATAGCCGCCGATATGGTCGATATGCGGATGCGTATTCAAGGCGATATCGAGCTTGTCGATGTTCAGCTTGTTCAAGTATTCGACCACCTGCGAGCCGGCCTCCGGCAAGCCTGCGTCCACGAGCATCGTTTGCCCTTCCGGCGAGATGATGAGGAAGCTGTCACCCGCTAAATTTTCCCCGTCCAAATGAAAATACCTGATCGCGAGCTTCCCTTTGTAAGCCTCCTGATCGAATACTTGCTCTGTCCGGAGGGCGGGCTCCTGCGGAGCCGATGGCTCAGGCGCGGCAGTCGGCTCTGCAGCCGGTCCCGATTGCAGGCAGGCCGCCAGCAGCAGCGCGGCGGAAGCCAGCACGGCTCCTGTTCTTATAGCGCGTACCCATCGATAGCGCGGCATTCGCACACGTCCTTTCTTGGCTTGAAAATGAACGAGGAGGAGCGGACATGCCGCTGCCTCCATGCTGTGAAGTTGAATTCGCTTGTGCTTATTTGCTGTTTTTGTAGCGCTCGTAAGCTTGATTGTACACTTTCATGTACTCCTCCAGCCCCATCTTCTGAACGTTGGCGACATATTTGTCCCATTCCGACATCGGCTGGGCGCCGGTAATGAACTTCGCTTCCATCTCGCCGATGTAGGTCTCGATGTCGGAGCCGACGGTGGAGCGGAATTCGGATTCCTCCTCCGTGAAGTTGAAGGCGTTCCAAATCTCCGGAATTTTGTGCGGCTCCGCCTTCTTGCCGACGGCCAGCGATTCAGGCAGCGTTTCCGAGCCTTTGAAATATTTCTCCTGGACGTAACCCGGGTAGCTGCCGCCCAGCCACGTAATGTATTTGGCCAGTGCCTGGTCCATCGTCAGCCCGTTCGGATTGTTCGTGATCTCCTCGACGAATTCCAGCTTGCCGTCGGCCGTCTTGGTATAGGTCTGGCCTTCGATGCCCATGAAGTAGAAGGTGGCCCCTTCGTCGCCAAAGAAATGGTCGATCCAGCGCACCGTCGCTTCGGGATGCTTGTTCTTGTCGGTGATGACGAATGCTCCCGGCCATACTGCCGGCACTTTAATATGGGAATACAGCTGGTCTCCGTGCGGTCCTTTCAGCGCGCCGAGTCCGACGTATCCGTCCTGGTTCATTTGCGTTTTCGGATTCGGGTTGATCGTAGCGCCCAAAATGCCCTGCTGCCCTTTCGCGTACAGCGCCGCCGTCTTGATCGTGAAAATTTCCTTGTCGATCAAGCCTTCGGTATACAGCTTGCGCATATATTCGATCACTTCTTTGTATTTCGGGTCGGTGCGGAAGAAGCGCAGCTCGTTCGTATTCGGATCCACGTCGACGAATTTGTGGCCGAGGCCGCGGTTGCCGAAGCCCCACGCTCCGCGGATCTGCTCGATCAGCGGATTGATGCCTGCGCCCGCATAAGGAATTTCGTCCGCCTGCCCGTTGCCGTTCAGGTCGGTCTCCTTGACCTTTTTCAAGAACTGGTAAAATTCCTCGGTCGTCGTCGGCTCCTTCATATTCAACTTATCCAGCCATTCCTGCTTCACCCAGAGCGGCGTTCCGATCAGCATCGGCAGGAAGTCCGGGCTGTAGAAGGACGGGAACGAATAGATGCCTCCGTCGGGCATGGTCAGCCCCTTTTTCAAATCCGGATACTTCTCCAGCAGGCTCTTGAAATTCGGCGCGTATTGGTCGATCAGGTCGTTCAGTCTGACGAACGTCCCTTGGGCCCCGTATTTCATCAGGTCGGTCGCCGGTACGCGGGCCGAATAGAAGGCGTCCGGATAATCGCCGCCGGCCAGAGCCAGGTTGCGCTTCTCGGTCAAATTCTCGAACGGCACGAGCTGGAATTTCACGTTGATGTTCGTCATCTTCGCGTATTCTTTCCAGACGAGCGTCTCCTCGAAGTTGTTGCCGTTCGTCGCCGCTTTCCCCGTGAAAAATGTCAGGTTGATCGGTTCCTTGACGATCGGCATGCCTGTCTTGTTGACGTTCGCCGCGGCTTCGCCACCGCTCGGGGCTGGCTCTCCTTCTCCTCCAGTCTGTCCGCCGCTGCAGCCGGCAAGCAGGCCTCCGGCCATTGCCAGGGACAATGCCGCTGCTGTCCATCTCGTTGTGTGCATGTCTTTGCCTCCCTTTTGTTATTGTATCTATCGGTTAACGGGACGTCACTCCCATGTAACCACTTTGAACCTTAAAGTTTTGTAAACCGGCTCATAAGCCCATATGCCGTTTCCGCAAGGCATCGGGGCGCCTAGCCCTTGATCGCCCCAATCATGACGCCTTTTACGAAATATTTTTGAAGGAACGGATACAGCATCAGCACCGGCAGGTTGGCCACGATGACGACGGCGTACTTGATCGCCTCGCTCTCCATCACGGCATTCGCATGCACATCGTCGCCGATGCCCTGCATCTCCTGCATCTGTCCTTGAATGAGAATTTCCCGCAGGAACAGCGTCAGCGGATATTTCTCGCGGTCGGTCAAATACATCAGCGCGCTGAAGTACGCGTTCCAGTGGCCGACGCTGTAGAACAGAATCATGACGGCGATGATCGGCATGGACAAGGGCAGCACGATCCGGATCAGCGTGCTCATGTTCGAGCAGCCGTCCATGGCCGCGGCCTCCTGCATCTCGTACGGAATGCCGTTCTGGAAGAACGTCCGCATGATGAGGACATTGTAAACGGATATCGCTCCGGGAATAATGAGCGCCCACATCGTGTTCAGCATGCCGAGGCTTTTGATAAGCAAATACGTCGGCACCATGCCGCCGCTGAAAAACATCGTGAAGACCAACAGCGCGGAGATCACGTTGCGTCCGTACAAATCTTTGCGTGAAAGCGGATAAGCTGCCGCGATGGACATGACCAGATTGATGGACGTGCCTATAACCGTATACAAAATCGTGTTCATGTACCCGGTCAAGATTTCGCGATTCTGGAATATTTTCGAATACCCGACCCACGTCAGCCCTTTGGGCCACAGCCATACCTCGCCGCGCATGACCGCGTCGGGGCTGCTGAACGAGGCGACGAGCACGAAGAGCAGCGGGTACATCACAATGACGCAGACGAGCGCAAGAAGCGCATGCACGGCCCAGTCGAACAGCTTATCGCCCAAGGTTTCATTTTTCATGGCTTGCAAGCGCCTCCTACCATAAGCTTGTGTCGCTTACCTTCCGGGCGATGCGGTTGACGATCACCAGCAGAATGAAGTTGACGACGGAATTGAACAGGCCGACGGCTGCCGAGTAGCTGTACTGCCCGTCGATAATCCCTTTGTTGTACACGTGCGTCGCTATGACGTCCGATGCGGCCATATTGAGCGAGTTCTGCATCAGATACACCTTTTCAAACCCGACGCTGAGCAGCGAGCCCATGTTCAGAATGAGCAGGATGACGATCGTCGGCATGATGCCCGGCAGATTGATATGCCAGATGCGCTGCCAACGGCTGGCTCCGTCGACGCGGGCTGCCTCGTGCAGCTGCGGATCGATGGAGGTCAGCGCGGCCAAATAAATGATCGAGCTCCACCCCATCTGCTGCCAAACGCCGGACAGCACATAGATGCTCTTGAACCAGATCGGCTCCGTCAAAAATTCGATCGGCTCCCCTCGCACCCAAGTAATCACCAGGTTGACGAGCCCCGTCTGCGGCGACAGAAAAATAAAGATCATGCCGACGACTACGACGGTCGACAGAAAGTGCGGAGCGTACGTGACGGTCTGCACGAACCGGCTGAACTTCCGCGAACGCACCTCGTTAATCATGAGCGCGAGCAGGATCGGTACCGGAAAGCCGACGAACAGCTGATATAAACCGATGCCGAGCGTGTTCTTGATGAGCCGCCAAAAGTAATAGCTGTCAAAAAAACGTTCGAAATGCTGCAGCCCGACCCACGGGCTTCCCCAGATGCCTTTGGTGGCGATGAAGTTTTTGAACGCGATCTGCACGCCATACATCGGAACGTATTCGAAAAGGATAAAATAGGCGATGACCGGCAGCAGCAGCAGGTACAGCTCCCAGTTTTTGCGAATCTGCCTGGCGATCGGGGAGCGGATCGTCCTGGCGCTGGCGCCCCCTTGCGCCGCCGGGATCGTTGCTTGCTTTTTCAATGTTTCACCCCGCTTTCGTCTATCTTGAAAATTTGACGGTAAGCTGCCGACAAATTTTCATCAACCGAAGGCGACGACCGATGACGAAGGGTGGTTCGTCATCGGCGTCTGTCCTGAACGGAGTATAACAAAGCCCGCTACAGAGCGGTATTTACACTTCTTTCGTTCCCTTGCGCCAGATTGACCGGTTTAAAGAAATGATAACTTTCTAAAAAAAAGCGAGTATTGCCGCGCGCAAGGTTCATGTACAATACAAGAAGGATTTCTCAAGCGAAAGACAACCATTACGGAAAGAGGAGCATGCAGACGTTGAAATGGACTTTGTTTAATCCGCGAACGCTCGTATTTAAAATTTTCATCAGTTTTCTCAGCATCATCCTGCTGTTTTCCGTCTTTAATGTGCTTAGCATATTTTTGTTTAATAAAGGGGTACAAAACGAGGTCATCCGCTACAACCGGTTGATGCTGCAAAACTCGGCAGACCGGTATCGCACGCATTTCGAGCGGGTCAGGACGATGCTGTTCGATATGTATCGGGACGAGCATATCGTTGCTTTCAATCGGCAGCTGGCAAGAGTGGGAGACGGCATCGATTTGTGGCAGGCCAAAGAGGTGCTGAAGACGGTGCGCGCCGAGGCGTTCAATCCGATGTATTATTTGCACAACCTGCTCGTCTATTTCGAGCCCGCCTCCTTGATCGTGGATAAGGAAGGAACCGTCGAGGCGGAAATGATGTTTTCCCGCTTTTACATCAGCCCGGACTATTCGTCCTCTTACTGGCAGGAACAGTTCGACCGCAAAAGCAACTATGTGCTGCATCCGGAAGGCACGTTCACGATCAACGGCTTGAACGCCTCCGAGACGCTCCAGCTGATACCGTTCTCGTTTCGCATGCCGTCTTCCCGATATCAGGTGATTGCTCTGATGGACGGGCACAAGCTGCAGCAGGCGTTCTACGGCACGGAGGAGGACAATCGGCAGTTCATGATTACCGACGAAGCCGGAACGCTCATCTATCGCTCTTCAGACGCTTTGTCCGCGGAGGATATCCCTTCGTTCGAGGGCGGCCGCGAATATGTGCTGTCAGGCGATCATTACTATTTCGCCGAGAAAGACGAGTCCGCCGGACTCACCTATGTTACGGCCGTTCCGTCTGCTTATATTACGTCGCGGGTGAGGAGTGCCAGCCTGCTGCTGTTGTTGCTTTTTGCCGTATCAATCGTCATGTGCGTGCTCGCTTCCCTCTATTTCAGCCGCAAAATCAACCGGCCGGTGAAGGAGATGCTGACCTCGCTGCTGCGGCGCGATCCGGTGAAGGTGCAGAGCAAGATTCAGGAATTCGACCTGATCCAGCGCAATATCGGCGAGCTGATGAAGGAGAAGGAGACGATTCACCGCGAATTGCTCGGCAAGCGGTCGCTGCTGACAAGCTTTGGCTACATCAACAAATTGAAGGCGATTACATCCGATATCAACGATTGGAAGGACATCGCTGGCATCGACGAGCCGTTCGTTCTGGTGCTGTACCAGCTGCACTTCAAATCGCAGACGGTCGCCGACAGGCAGCTGAAGACCGACCGGATGGCCTATTATATTCAGGAATACATCAATGTCGTCATGTCGGAACGGATGCCGTCTTCCCACACCTTCCAGATTGAGAACAATCAGATTTTGTCGCTGATTCGCAGCGAGGAAATTCGCGAGGCGCTGGACGACGCGCTGGAGATGCTGAAGGCGATATTGGACCGCGACAAGGAATATTTGCTGGTCACGATCGCCGTCAGCTCCGTTCATGACGGCTCGGCCCAGTTCAACGCCGCTTACCGCGAGGTCCTTGACATGGCGCGGCAGGCCAGGCCGCTCGATGGAAGCCAAATCATCCGCGGCCGGCGAACCGTTCCCGACCTGCTGCTGACGGTGCCCCAGGAGCAGGAGCTGTATGCCAATCTGCAGGCCGGCAACCACAGCTACTGCATCGCGTTCATGAACCGGACGCTCGATCAGATGGACCGAAAAGGCGCGAGCATTCAGCAGCTGCGGGAGCTGGCTGCAGGCGTCATCTCGCGGGTAGCCAAAATATTGGAGCCTTCCGGGACGGACGGCGAGGCATCGCTGCGGCAGCGCTATCTTGAGCGCATGGGCGAATGCTTCACGATTGGCGAGTTCAAACGGCTCTTCGCCGAGCTGTTCGATGCCGCGGCGGCGGTCATTCAGTCTAAGAAAGAGAAGCAGGACCCGACGATCTCGCTCGTCATGGACATTATCGAGACGAAATTCGCCGACGATCTCTCGCTCGATCTGCTGGCCGACAAGCTCAATCTGTCCGCAGCCTACCTGTCGGTCTACATCAAGGAGAAAACCGGCACCAACTTCAGCGAGCATCTGAACGCCGTGCGCATTCGCAAGGCGAAGGAAATGCTGGCGGATACCGACCTCAGCGTGCAGGAGATCAGCCTGCGCATCGGCTACCGCAACGTGACGTCGTTCATTCGGATGTTTAAAAAAATAACCGGCATCCCGCCGGGGGAATACCGGAAAAACAAGCGGCTTCACGGCGAGTCGGGAGACGAATGATCGTCTCCCGATTCGGGTCGATGAAGGCCCGTCTCCTGATTCGAGTGATGAATCCGCTCCTCATCTGTTCGCTGCAAGCGGCTTTTTTCGGGCCAGAAACAATACGGCCGCCTGCGGCTTGATCACACTCCCTCCGTGGTCCTCGATCGTCCGGCGAATCTCGCCCAGCAGCGAAGCTTTTGCCGCATCGGGGAGCAGGCGGTGACGGGAGTTCGTGTTCAGCAGCGCCACGTATTCGTCTGCGGAATAAGCGTCATTCCAGCGATACTGCCTGACGCTCAGATCCTCAAAGAGGCCGTCCGCCAATGTCAGCCGGGTCCTGTCTTCGATCACCTGCTCCACCGTCGGCTTGCGGGAATCGTCCAATTGCGGCGCATGCCGCTTGTAGCAGTCCCGAATGTGCTGAAACACCGGATCGCCCGACGTCACATGCACTGTCCAGAACAAGGCGATGCTCCCCCCTTCCCGCAGCAGTCCGTGCACTTTGCGATAGCCTGAGCTTTGAGGCTCAATAAAATGAAACGCCGTTCCAGAGACGGCGGCATCGAAGCGTTTGTCGCTCGACCAGGCTTCGAACGAGGAGTGGATGACTTGCACGTTCGGCCTTTCTTTGAATTTTTCCCTGGTCAGTGCAGCCAACTGTTCTCCGAGCTCGATGCAGGTCAACCGGTCGAACCCCCGCTGCACAAAGCCTTTCGTCGCCTGCCCTGTTCCGCATCCAATCTCCAGAAGGTCCGAGTCCGGCCGCAGCCCCGCGTATTCCGCGATATCGGCGAACAGCTCATCCGGATAATCCGGCCTGTACCGGTCGTATTCTTTGGCCACCTCGTTGAATGTGTTTTTTCTTTCCATCGGGTTTCCTCCCTCTCCCTCGCCTCGCCGCACTAGCACGTCCTTCTCGGGTATTGAAAACGATGCGGCGCTTCATTTTTCGGAATATCTTACCATACTTTACGCGAAATGACTCTCTTTTTTTGCTCTAACCGGATTTTCGAGGATGATTGCAATCGCCCCCTTTCGTCTTCAAAGGCTATCGCTTAATATAAAGGAAAAGCTCGGTCAATTACCGTCTGGTGACCGGCGATCCCGACCCGATGGCGGTCGAATACTCTTTGTCCCGCCGCTCCATGCCACGGATATCGCCGACTCGCCAGGATTCGATCATGACGATCTCACACGAAAGGAGGGCTTTGTATCGTCGGTACCGCTTCCACGCACCTGTCCTTTCTTTCTCCTCCGCTGCCCTATTACGTCGAATGCGGCCAAGCGACTTATATGCCCGGCGAACAGCATCCGGACCGCAAGCAAATCGGCTTTTTCGATCTCATTCTCGTCGATTGCGGCAAGCTGTATATCGGGGAAAACGGGCGGCAATGGGAGGTCTCCCCGGGGCAAGCGCTCATTTTGCGGCCTGATGGTTCTCATTATGCGGTTCAAGCTTGCGAGGCAACGACCCGTTTTTATTGGCTGCATTTTCAGACCGCCGGCGAATGGGAGGAAGTCGAAGCCCGTCCTGCTTCGCTGCCGGTTCAAGCCAAGGAACGGCGGGCGGCTCCTTATCGCATCGTGCTGCCCAAGTATGCGTCTTTGCCTTCGCCGGAGCTGGCTTGCGATCTGATCCGCCGCCTGATGGAGCTGTCAACCGTGCTGCGGAGCGTTGCGTTCTGGGAGGAGCAGCAGCTGTTCGCCGATTTGCTGAAGTGGGTGGAGGATGCGGAGCGGGATTCGCCGGCGCAGCGTCTTGCGGAAAGAACGGAGGCATACATTAAAAGACATTTTCAATCCGATCTGAGCAACCGCAAGCTGGCCGAGGCGCTGCATTTTCATCCGAACTATATTACCCGCTGCATGCAGGAGGTTTACCGCTGTACGCCGATGGAATATCTTCATCAGTACCGCCTGGATCAAGCCAAGCTGCTGCTGATCAAGACGGAATGGCCGATCGCCCGCATTGCGGAGCATGTCGGCTTTCATCATACGCCTTACTTTTCCAGCTGCTTCCGCAAAAAGGAGGGGCTCTCCCCTCTCCAGTTCCGCAAGCAGTATGCGAAGTAAGCGGCCTTGGCGCGCAGTACGACGATCGGCGCCGCCTGGGGCCATCGGCGCTGCCTGGGGCCATCGGCGCTGCCTGGGGCCATCGGCGCCGCCGGGGGCCATCGGCGCTGCCTGAGGCCATCGGCGCTGCCTGAGGCCATCGGCGCTGCCGGGCGCCGCCTGCCGTTTTTCGAATGGCCGCTCGAGGGGGGCGCTCTGGGCTGTCGCCGAAGTATATCTGGCAGTAGGTGTGCACAGGGTGACGGGACGATCGCCATTCCCGCCCTCCATCGCTGAAGGGCGAACAGGGCGGCGCTACCTGGCAGCCATCTCCGAAAAGGCGCTGGGGCGAGCGAAGCGTTTCCTAGCCCACTCGCCCCCATCCGGTGAAGGGCGACCGGGGCGGACAAGCGTCGGCTGCCCGCGCAGACAGCCGGAGACAAACTGCATCTAGATCGGCCGCTCGCTTCTTTTATCGAAGTATGACAACCGTTAATTCGCCACTCGCTTCTTTACCAAAGCATGACGACCGCAAATCCGCCACTCGCTTCTTTACCAAAGCATGACGACCGCAAATCCGCCACTCGCTTCTTTACCAAAGTATGACGACCGCAAAATGGCAGA
>Ga0207865_101151_pt1 | contig 21678 bp, 19 predicted proteins | sample HigsolmetaAR204D_FD_184836 | JGI IMG/M metagenome (GOLD analysis project Ga0207865, IMG submission 184836) | Ionic liquid and high solid enriched microbial communities from the Joint BioEnergy Institute, USA - AR20-4-D (SPAdes) (version 2) ...
GCTCACATTCTAGCGTTTACTGGCGAGAGTTACCGATTGCGACATGCGCTTTCGGGACCTGAAAACGCGTGGCAAGGTTAGGCACAAAATGGCTGCCAAATTGAGCATTTTCTACTTGCCAAACACACTGCAAAGGAGGGAAGCGCATTCCATGAATGCCAATACTGCCGTTCAGACAGAGTTCCTACACGAAAAAAGCAAATTGCGAAAAGAGCGGCTGCGTTTGTTTGTACGGCGTTTTTTTGCCAACCGATTGGCTGTTTCCGGTGCAGTCATCATTCTCTGCATGTGTTTGTTTACGGTGTTTGCACCTCTGCTCACGCCGTACTCGCCGCTGGAGATCGATCCGGCCAATCGCTTGCAGCCGCCGAGTGCTGAACATTGGTTTGGTACGGACAATTTCGGGCGCGATTTGTTTAGCCGGGTGGCCCACGGGGGACAAGTATCCCTCATTGTAGGTTTTACTGCCGCGTTGTTAACTGCGCTCATCGGGATGCTGGTCGGCTTGTTCGCCGCCTATTTCCGAGTACTCGATCACATTTTGATGCGCATTTGCGATGGATTAATGGCGTTTCCCGATATTCTCTTGGCCATCGCGATTACCGCTGTGCTCGGTCCGCAGCCGAGCAACGTCGTCATCGCGATCACGATCGTCAAAATCCCGGCGATGGCCCGGGTGGTGCGTTCCGCGGCTTTGGTGATAAAAGAGCAAACCTATATCGAAGCGATGCGGGCCCAGGGAGCAAGTGCTTTGCGCATTATCTTGGGGCATATCGCGCCGAATACGGTATCGCCGTTTCTCGTTCAGACCACGTACGTCTTTGCTGTGGCGATCATTATCGAGGCGGGACTCAGCTTTCTCGGCGCCGGTGTTCCCGCGCCCAATCCTAGCTGGGGCAATATTTTGTACGACGGCAAAGCGGTGATTTTCAAGGCTTGGTGGATGACGGTTTTCCCGGGTATTTTCATTATCCTGTCCGTACTTGGATTGAACATGTTTGGCGACGGACTGCGCGATTTGTTGGATCCCCATACGAACAAGGCGAACAAGTAAGGCGCGGCAAACAGACACGATGGGGGGTAGAACGATGGAGAAAGAACAGTATTTGTTGGAAGTGAAAGATCTAAAGACAACGTTCCTGACAGAAAACGGCCCGGTTACCGCTGTAGACGGCGTAACGTTCTCCATCAAAGCGGGGGAGACGTTGGGGATCGTCGGGGAGTCGGGGTGTGGAAAAAGCGTTACCTCCGAATCGATCATGCGGTTGTTAAACGAGAAGACAACCCGGTACGAGGGGGAGATTCGCTACAAGGGGAAAAACCTGCTTGAGCTTTCCGAAGCGGAAATGCGCGACATTCGCGGCAACGAAATTTCGATGATTTTCCAGGACGCCATGACGTCGCTCAATCCGGTCTACACAATCGGCAATCAGATTGCCGAGTCGATCATGACGCACCGCAAGCTGAGCAAAAATGAGGCTTACGAAGAAGCGGTCGAGATGCTGCGCATGACCGGGATTCCTGCGCCGGAAAAAAGGGTTCATGAGTACCCCCACGAAATATCGGGTGGGATGAGGCAGCGGGCCATGATCGCGATGGCACTCGCCTGCCGCCCCAACCTGTTGATTGCCGACGAACCGACAACGGCCCTCGACGTGACGATCCAGGCGCAAATTCTCGAGCTGATTAACGACCTGAAGAAAGAATTAAACATGGCTGTGATCATGATTACCCACGATCTTGGCGTGGTCGCAGAAGTGTGCACCCAGGTCGTCGTCATGTACCTGGGACAAGTGATTGAACAAGCGGATGTGGAAAGCTTGTTTGAAAGGCCGCTGCATCCCTATACACAAGGGTTGCTGAAGTGCATTCCGCAGCTGGACGGTGACCGTTCGCAAAAACTTTACACCATTAAGGGTATCGTCCCATCCTTGCAGCAAATTCCCCAAGGGTGCCGCTTTGCAAGTCGTTGTCCTTATGCTGACGCAAAGTGCTTGCAGGAGGCCCCTGCATTGCAGGACGTAAATCCCCGCCAAAAAGTCCGCTGCTGGCATTACGACAAAATTCAAAAAGGGGAGGTCGCAGCACATGGCTGAACAACGCGTTGAACAGACGAAAGAAACGAATTCACCCGTCCTCCTCCAGGTGAAAAATCTCAAAAAGTACTATCCCATCACCAACGCGCTGGGACGGACCATCGGCCTGGTGAAATCCGTCAACGGGGTCTCCTTCAATTTGCGAGAAAAGGAAACAATGGGCCTTGTTGGGGAGTCGGGCTGCGGAAAAAGTACGACCGGCCGAACGATTTTGCGGCTGACGGAACCGACGGATGGCGAGGCGATTTACAAAGGGGAGGACATTTTCAAATTAAAGGGCAAGGAACTGCAAAAACTGCGCAAAGAGATGCAGATGGTGTTCCAAGATCCCCATTCCTCCCTCAATCCGAAAAAGCGGATTGGCGATGCAATCATGGAAGTGATGAAGATTCATAACATCGGCACGCCAAAGGATCGGATGGAACGGACGCTTGACTTGCTGTTAAAAGTGGGGATCCGGCAAGACCAGTTTTACCGCTATCCGCATGAGTTTTCCGGGGGACAGAGACAGCGGATCGGACTGGCTCGCGCGTTGGCCGTCAATCCGAAAATTATCGTCTGTGACGAACCGGTTTCCGCACTGGATGTATCGATTCAATCACAGGTCATCAATTTGCTGAAAGAGATCCAGGAAAACTTCAAGTTGACTTATCTGTTCATTTCGCATGATTTAAGTGTTGTTCGGCACATGGCGGATCAGATCGGCGTCATGTACCTGGGGCAAATGGTTGAACAGGCGGCCACTGACGAGCTGTTCGCTCATCCGCTGCATCCGTATACGCAAGCCTTGCTTTCTGCCATTCCCCACCCCAATCCGAAAATCAAAAAAGAGCGGATTGTCATCAGAGGGGATGTGCCATCTCCGATCAATCCACCCAGCGGATGCGTCTTCCATACCCGCTGTCCACATGTGACAGACCGCTGCAAAACGGAACGGCCGCAGCCCAACGACGTGGGAGCGGGTCATATCGTCGCTTGTCACCTGTACGATGGAGCATGAAAGGGGCCGATAAAACAAAAAAGGTGGCCATATTCGCTGGCACCTTTTTTTGTTTTTTCTCACGTGGGACGGTTTCAGCTCTTTTCTCCCGGCGGTATCCCTGCTATGATGAAGGTGTGGACATAAACGACCGCTCATATGTTGGGGCAGCCTTTCTGCGTCGTGCCTTGTGATTCCTGGACAATGCCTCTATAATGGGGTAGGGTGATATGGAGACAAACGGATAAGGAGTGCGATGGATTGGCTGTTCGGTATGAGTTGGTGAAAACATGCAAACAGACGGGGGCGAGATTGGGAAAGCTGCATACGCCGCACGGCACAATCGACACCCCAGTGTTTATGCCTGTTGGTACTCAGGCGACGGTTAAGACGATGAGTCCGGAAGAACTGACCGGAATGGGTGCAGGAATCATTCTCAGCAATACATACCATCTATATCTGCGGCCTGGCCACGAGGTCGTCCGCGAGGCGGGCGGCTTGCACCGCTTTATGAACTGGCCGGGTGCGATTTTGACTGACAGCGGCGGCTTTCAAGTGTTTAGTCTTAGCAATATGCGCCAGATTAGCGAGGAAGGGGTGGTGTTTCGTTCCCACCTCAATGGGGAAAAACTGTTTATTAGCCCCGAAGATGCGACGATGATTCAAAACGCGTTGGGAGCGGACATCATCATGGCTTTTGACGAGTGTGCCCCGTACCCGGCGGAGTACGACTACGTCAAGCAGTCGATGGAGCGCACCACCCGCTGGGCGGAACGCTGCCTCAAGGCGCATCAGCGACCGCACGATCAGGCCTTATTTGGCATCGTTCAAGGGGGCATGTACCGCGATCTGCGGGAACAAAGCGCCCGCGACCTGGTATCCCTTGGGTTTCCCGGATACGCCATCGGCGGTCTTTCCGTGGGCGAACCGTTCTCCTTGATGTATGAAATGTTGGAGCACACCGTGCCGTTGCTGCCGGCGGACAAACCGCGCTACCTGATGGGCGTCGGTTCACCTGACGCACTGATCGAAGGGGCGATTCGCGGTATCGACATGTTCGACTGCGTTCTGCCGACGCGGATTGCGCGAAACGGCACATGCATGACAAGCCAGGGGAGATTGGTGATCCGCAACGCCAAGTACGCACGCGATTTTACGCCGCTTGATCCCAACTGCGACTGCTACGTCTGCAAAAACTACTCGCGTGCCTACATCAGGCACTTGATCAAGGCGGAAGAGATTTTCGGCATCCGGCTCACGACGTATCACAACCTGTACTTCCTGATCCACTTGATGAAGCAGGTGCGGCAAGCCATTGCGGAAGACCGGCTGCTGGATTTTCGCGATCAGTTTTTCGCCCAATACGGGTTGGGTGAAGATAGATCATTTTAACCGAGGGGGATTTGACGTGGAAGGTTTGGCTCAGTTTTTACCGATTATTATCATGTTCGCGATTTTTTATTTTTTGCTGATTCGTCCCCAGCAAAAAAAGGCCAAGCAGCGCAATGCCATGCTGGCGGCGCTGAAAAAGGGCGACAAGGTCGTCACGATTGGCGGACTTCACGGAACCATTCAGGACCTGGACAACGATACGATTACGTTGCGCATTGCCCACAACGTTCACGTGACCTTTGAACGCGCCGCGGTCAACACCGTGGTTTCCTCCAGCAGCGAACCGGCTTCCGGCAAGAGCGAAGACAAGGAAGCAGCAAAGGCTGAAGAAAAATAATGCGCCAAAAAAAGCAGGCGGGCTTATGCCGCCTGCTTTTTTGCGCTTTTTCAAGCTCTTTTGCCGGCCGGAACGAACGGTTTTGGCGCTGCGCAGAGGTTGCCTACCGTTTCGGCCTTGCTCCCCGCGGCCTGTGACCGGAGTTGGCGGAGTTGACGCCGAAAATTCCGCCGATGCCGGCAATCACAAACGCGCCCAGCAGGAACAATAGCGTCCTCCAGCCCAACGGGGCATCGAAGCCGAGAAATCCGACGAGCAGAACGAAGAGAAAGTACGCCAGCCCGGTCATGCCGCCGTAGTACCAGCCCTTTTCCCCGGCACGCCGACCCGTGGCAAATCCGCCGACGAGCAGTCCAATCGCGTTGATGACGTACGTAAAATAAGACAGGGAACTTTCCCGCATGCTGGTAAAGTGGAGCAGCAGGGCGGCGAGCAAGGCGCCGGCCAGTACGAGGCCCAGCGTGTACAAAAGACCTGCCAGCACAGAGGTAGAGGCACTGCGCACGTGAAAACCTCCTCAGTGGTCAAGTTTGTACCATCTATATGAAGGGCTTGGTCGCGCTATTCATCTTCTTCGCGTTGAACATCTTCCGGAATTTTCGTATGATGGATGGGGAATCGGATGGGAGTGAGGAAAGATGATCAAAACTTACTTTTACAACCACTCGGAGCAAAAGGTGTATCATGATGTTGACCTGTCGCGAAAGGACGAGTGGCTGAAATCCCCCGAAGACTTGCTCTGGATCGACCTGTACGACGTGGGAAACGAGGAGCTTCCTTACATCGCGAAAATTTTTGACTTCCATCCCCTGGCCATCGAGGATTGTCTGCATGTCAGTCCCCGGGCCAAAGTCGACAAGTACGACGATTACTACTTCTTCGTTTTCCACGCCCTGCGCTACAACGAGGAGAGCGACGATGAAATCACAACCGTGGAGTTGAACGTATTTCTCGGTCCCAACTACATCGTGACGATTCACAAGTCGCCGATGAACCCGATTGGCCGCATCGCCTCCGTTTGTCACCGCAACTATTCCTATCTGAACCGCGGGCCGGACTATCTGCTGTACGCCATTGTCGACGGGATTACGGACGAGTATTTTCCCATCATGGACCGGATCAGCGTGCGGATCGACGAACTGGAGGATGAAATTTTCGAGCACCAGATGGAGGAAATCACCGAAGAGTTTCTGGCACTGAAGCGCACCATTATTCTCATCCGCCGCGTCATTTTGCCGCAAAAACGGATCTTCGCCAATGTCAACGGACGTTATTCCTTTGACATTTCCGAGGAGAATGTGCCGTTTTACTCCGACCTGACGGATCACTTGGAGCGCATTGCCGACTCCACGGAGACGTTCCGGGACCTTGTCAACGGCGCGCTCGACACGTACTACACCATCATCAGCGCCAAGACGACCGAGACGATGCGCGTTCTTACCATTATTTCCACCATCATCCTGCCGCTCACCTTTGTCACCGGATTGTTCGGGATGAACACCTTCAGCTGGCTCGGGGAAAAAGCGGAACCGTACATGCTGATATTCGCCTTGGTCATCATGCTGGGCATGACGTTCATCATGCTGCACATCTTCCGCAAGCGAAAGTGGCTTTAGCGGTGGCTGGATTTGCCGGTTATACTCGCCTTGGATCCGGCACAAGACTAGAACCGTGATACTTTCTGGCGAGGAGCGGAAGTGATGGGTGATCTGAAGACGATTTTGCTGCGCACCGTCCTGTCCTACTTCATTCTGCTTTTGCTGATGCGCTTGATGGGCAAGCGGGAGTTGGGCAAGCTTTCTGTTTTTGACGTGGTGATCTCCATCATGCTGGCCGAGATGGCGGTGCTCTCCATTGAAGATGTGAAAAGGCCGGCCATTCAGTTTTACCTCCCGATGTTTCTCATCGGGCTCATGGAGATCGTGGCGGCCTTCATTTCCATGAAAAGCAAGAAAGTCCGCGACATCGTGGAAGGCACGGCCGACTTGATTATTGAAAACGGTGAAATCCGGGAGCAGGCGCTGCGCCGCAACCGGTTGAACCTGGACGACTTGCTGGTGCATCTGCGGCAGAAAAACGTCAAGAACATCGCCGACGTCGAGTTTGCCGTTCTGGAACCGACCGGGCAGATGAGCGTTTTTTTGAAGCCGGAAAAAGATTTCGTCACAAAGTCGGACTTGAACGTACAGCCGGAACCGCCCGCCCGGTCTGTTGCGTACAAGGGCCTGCCTATACCGCTGATCATGGACGGCAAAGTTCGCCAGGAGGCCCTGAAAAAGATCGGGCAAAACGAGCTGTGGCTGAAGCGGGAGATTCGCAAGCACGGGATCAAGGACATCCGGGATGTCTCTTTTTGCAGCTTGGACGAGCACGGCGTTCTCTACCTAGACAAGGTGGACAAGCCGCAGAAGTAAGGCTTACCGGCGCGGAAAGAATATGGCCAGCTGTTCGCCGATCCAGGGGATGCGCCGGACATCCTGTTTGCCCAGAATGCGCAATGCGACCAAGAGGACCAGGTACAGAACGGTGCTGGCCGAAGCGCTCAGGAAAAGCGCACTGCCCATTCCGTGCTGAAACAGCCATTGCTCGTACACATACCAGCCCGCATAGCCCATGGCCAGCATGGCTGCGCCGATTTTGGCGAACTCCAGGACATCGAGGGAGAAGCCGATTTTTTTCATCAGGCTGGCCAGGTGGAGCAGGGTGACCAGGGTAATGCTTAGGTTGAGGGAAATCACCGTTCCGTGTATGCCGAAACCTGGCTGCGAGGTAAAAAGAAACATGGCGGCGATTTTCACAATCGCGCCGACAAGGCTGTTGCGAAACACCACCTGGGCGAGGTCAAGACCCTGCAAGGCCGCGGCGAGCGGCGCCTGGAAGAACAGGAAGACCGAGAAAGGGGCGAGTTCCCTGAGCAACCTCCCCACGTCGCGGTACTGTTCTCCGTACAGCAAGAAGCAGATCGGCTCGGCAAAAATGGTCAACAGCACGGTGCAGGGTGCTCCGATGACGAGGGTGACCCGCATCGACTGGTAGATGCGGCGGTGCACAAGCGGCGCCTTTTTTTGATAGGCGGCTTCCGCCACGGCAGGAACCAGCGATACGGACAAGGAATTGGTTAAGAAAGTGGGAAACAAGAGCAGCGGCACCGCCATTCCCGCAAACTGCCCATACAAGGCGGTGGCTTCCGCTGTGGCGTATCCCGCGAGCACCAGGGCAAAGGGAGCGATCATGGGTTCCAGCACGTAGGCAACAGAACCGATGATCCGGCTCATCGTGACGGGAAAGGCAACCTTGAACAGCTGGCGAATGCTCTCCGCACTTTCCCTCAGCCTGCTTCCCATTTGCCGCACCGGCATGATGCCGGAGGTGCGTACTCCTTTGCGGTATTGCCAGACGACATACAAGAGTCCGGCAAGTTCGCCGAAGACAATGCTGCCGACTGCCCCGGCCGCCGCGTATTCTACGCCGGAAGACAGAAATGCCGTCGTCATGAGCACGACCACCGCCATTCGCGCCACCTGTTCCACCAGCTGGGAGACGGCGGTCGGAATCATGTTCTGTTTTCCCTGAAAATATCCGCGCAGCACGAGGGAAATACTGGCGATGGGAATGACGGGAATGGCGGCCAGCATGACAATGTGGGCGCGCGGGTCTGCAAACAGCAGGTCTGCCAGACGGTGCGAAAACAGAAGCAGGAACGCGCAGGCGAAAATGCTGATTCCCCCGGCAGCCGCCAGGGAAATCAGCAGGAAGCGGCGCGTTTGCCGATGCTCTTGGGCGGCTTCCGTCTCCGCCACCCGCTTGGCGATGGCGACAGGCAGGCCGAATGTGGTCACGGTTATCAGAAAATACAAAAGTGGAACAACCATCTGGTAGAGCCCCATTCCCTCCGCGCCAATGATGCGCGAAAGCACAACTCGGTGGGCAAAGCCAAACAATTTGGTGATGCCGCCCGCGAGAATGAGGATGACGGTTCCATACAGGAATGACTGTTTCATGGACAGCTCCTTTTTCGCACGTTTTCAGGGTTTACTACACAATATGGACGTGCCGCAACGGGCATGACTAATTTAAGGGGGAAACGTGGATGGATCAGGAAAGCAAACGGGAATGGTTTGACGAGGTTGCCTCATTGTGCCAAAGCAAGGCGGAAGAGTTCGCCCTGCTCGGCTATGACAATGTCACGGCAGAGGAGATCTGGGAATGCGTTTCCCATGTTTACAAGGAAAAGCCGCCGCTGCACCGGATGGTCAACGACATCCTCTCGCTGAAGCCCAACAAGTACATGAATTATTTGATGATGCAAATGTACAAGAATTCCTGATGAAACCCATGTCCGCCTGATCCGTATACAACATGGAAGCATGGAAGCGGAAGCGGTGAGGGGATGGTTACCATGGGTTGGCTTTCCTCCATGAATTGACACTTTTTTTCACACTTCGCTATAATGTGCATATTGGTTTTCGTGAGCAACACGGGGACTGGAAGAAAGAGGGGAATTACTTCATGGTCAAATGGAGCAGGCTTTTCCTGTTCGTGATTGTGGTCGGCGTTTTGGCCGTTCTGATGACCACGACAACCGGAAAGGTCGCAAACAACATTACGCTTGGCTTGGATTTAAAGGGCGGCTTTGAAATCTTGTACACCGTTGAGCCGCTTAATGAAGGACAGAAGGTGAATCTGGAGCTGCTCAAGGCCACCGCGGAGATGGTGGAAAAACGGGTAAACATCGGTGGCGTGACAGAACCGGAGGTCAATGTCGAAATGCCTGACCGGATCCGCGTCCGAATTGCATCCCAGGACGCCGACCAGACCAAACTCCGGGAACTGATCGGGAAACCTGCCGTACTTACGTTCCGCGACAAGGATGGAAACATTCTCATGAGCGGAAGCGATCTTGAACCCGGCGGCGCAGCCGTCGGCTATGACCAGTTGCAGCGGCCGCTGGTCACGGTGAAGTTCTCCGATTCCAAATTGCTGGAAAAAGTGACACGGGAACATCTGGGTGAACCGATGGGCATTTACCTGGATGACACGCTGCAAACTAACCCGGTCATTCAGTCGGTCATCACCGAGGGCAGCGCGCAAATTACCGGTAATTACACGCAGGAAGAGGCACAGGAGCTGGCCGATCTGCTCAATTCCGGTGCGATGCCGGCCAAACTGGTGGAAAAACAGGTGACATCGGTAGGGGCCACATTGGGCACCATGTCCCTGCAAAAAACGCTGAACGCCGGTTATGTGGGCGGAGCGCTGATCTTCCTGTTCATGCTGGTGGTTTACCGCCTGCCAGGTTTTGTGGCCAATATCACGCTGGCCTCATTCATATACCTGAGTCTGCTTTTCCTCGATTGGATGGATGCGACGCTGACCCTGCCGGGAATTGCCGGTTTCATCCTGGGGATCGGCATGGCGGTGGACGCCAACATCATCACCTATGAGCGGATTCAGGAGGAAATCCGCGCAGGAAAGACGATTCTTTCCGCTTACCGCGCGGGAGAAAAGCGTTCCCTGGTGACGATTCTCGACGCCCAGATCACCACGCTGATCGCAGCGGCGGTGCTGTTCTATTTCGGGACAAGCTCCATTCAAGGGTTTGCCCTTATTACGGTATTGACGACGATCCTCAGCATCTTTACCAACGTGTTTTTTGCCAGGGCTCTCCTTGGCTTGCTGATTCGCACCAACCTGTTTAACAAACCGTTTTGGTTCGGGGTAAAGGAGAGTGAAATCAGTGAGCTATAGAGCGCCTGAATACGCAGCGAGATTTAATATTGTCAAAAACCGCAAAAAGTTTTACCTGACGTCTCTCATTATTCTTGTCCTCGGCCTGTTGTCCATGCTGACCCTGGGGCTTAACCTGGGTGTCGATTTCAAGGCGGGCACCCGGCTGGATTTGTACATCGGAAAAGAGTTCGAAGCGGCGGACGTCGAAGCCATCATCAAGAAACATCTGCCGGACACCAACTTCACGGCAGTCACCCCGTACGGGAATTTTCAGGCGTACACGCGTTTCGACCAGACCATCCCGGCGGACAAGCTGAATGAGATTCAGCAGGATCTTGCCGCCAAATACGGTGATCAGGTGACCCGGCAGGAGTCCACGGTCGATCCGATCATCGCCCAGGAACTCATGCGCAAGGCGGGAATTGCCATTCTGCTCGCCGCAGTGGGAATCGGCATCTACGTTGCCGTCCGATTCCAATATTTGGTCGGGATTGCCTGCGTGGTCGCGCTGTTGCATGACGTGTTCATCCCGATCGCCCTGTTCTCCCTGTTCCGCCTGGAAGTGGACCTGACGTTTATCGCCGCCATTTTGACGATTGTCGGGTATTCGCTGAATGACACGATTGTCATTTTTGACCGGATTCGGGAAAACATGCGGACGATGAAGCACAAAACGGTGGAAGACCTGGAACACCTGGTCAACCTCAGCCTCTGGCAGACGATGCGCCGTTCCGTATTTACTGTGTTGACGGTGCTGGTGACTGCGCTGGCCATCGTCCTCTTGGGCAGCGAAGGCATTCGCAACTTCTCGCTCGCCCTGATCTTCGGTCTGGTGAGCGGCTCCTACTCTTCCATCTTCATCGCCGCCCAGGTATGGGTATCTTTGAAGGAGAGAGAGATGAAGAAGAAGCGTTTTGCCCCTGAGCCCAAAAAAGAATAGATCCATAAGCCGCGGCTTTCTTCCGCGGCTTTTTTGCATGAATGGGGAGCAAGCGCGCACTATTGTCAGTCTTGCGCATCTTCAACTATAATGAATGGGGATTGGGGGAACGACCATGCTGAAAGCAAAAACACGCTGGCAACTGGCGGATTGTGACGAACAGCTGGCAGCGGAACTCGCCGCGCAGACGGGGCTGGCGCCGCTGGTCAGCAAACTGCTCGTGATTCGCGGGATCAATACGCCTGACAAGGTGCACAATTTTCTGCAGCCCGGACCGGAACGGTTTCACGATCCGTTTTTGCTGGACGGGATGGAGAAAAGTGTGCATCGCATTCGGCTGGCGATTGAACGCAAGGAAGCGATTTGCATCTACGGAGATTACGATGCGGACGGGGTCAGTTCCACGTCCCTGATGTTTCACCTGCTCAAGCAGTTGGGGGCGGTGTTTGACTACTACGTGCCCAACCGTTTTACGGAAGGGTACGGGTTGAACAACGAGGCGCTGTCCCGCCTGCAGCAGGACGGATTCAGGCTGATCATCACGGTGGACACGGGAATCAGCGCGGTGGAACAGGTGGAACACGCCAAACGGCTTGGGCTGGACGTGATCGTAACCGATCACCACGAACCCCCCGCGGTGCTTCCCGATGCCTATGCGGTCGTAAATCCGAAAAAGCCGGCCTGCAGCTATCCGTTTGACATGCTGGCGGGTGTCGGAGTGGCTTTCAAGCTGGGGCATGCCTTGTTGGGCGAACCCCCGTTGCATTTGGTCGACCTGGCGGCTGTGGGAACGATCGCCGATCTGGTGCCGCTGGTTGACGAGAACCGCATTTTGGCCAAACTGGGACTCAGCCGCCTCAACCGGACGGAAAGCATCGGGCTGAAGGCTCTGATTCGCGTCAGCGGCCTGTCCGACACGGAAATTTCGGCTGGACACGTGGGATTTGCGCTGGGGCCGCGCCTGAACGCCGGCGGCCGCCTGGAGACGGCCGAAGCCGCGGTCAAATTGCTGACGACGGATGATCAGGCAGAGGCGGAAGCGTGCGCCAAAACCCTGGATGACCTCAACCGGGAACGCCAGGAGCTTGTGCAAAACATCACGCAGGAAGCGGCGGAAATCGTGCGTCAACAAGATCTGCTCGCAAACAGCCAGGTGCTGGTATTGGCCAGGGAAGGCTGGAATGTGGGAGTAGTGGGAATCGTCGCTTCCCGGTTGGTGGAGATGTTTTACAGGCCGACGCTGGTGCTGGGCATTGATCCCGAAACAGGAATGGCAAAGGGCTCGGCGCGCAGCATCGCCGGGTTTGACATGTACGAGGCGCTGACGAGCTGCCGGGATTTGCTCCCCCACTACGGCGGCCACACGATGGCGGCAGGGATGACCCTGCCGGTTGAAAATCTTGCGCCATTGCGGGACAGGTTGAACGCTTTTGCCCGCGAGCACCTCAGCCCGGAAGATTACATCCCGCTGACCCATGTTGACGTGGAAATGGAGATGGACAACATCAGCCTGGAAGCCGTATCGCAGCTGGAGCAGCTGGCTCCTTACGGCATGGGCAATCCGACGCCGCTGATCCTCTTGCGGGATGTGCAGGCGACCGGCATCCGCGTCATCGGGCGGGATGAAAATCATCTCAAATGCACTTTGGTCGGCCAGGGAAGTTCACTGGATGCCATCGGCTTTCAGTGGGCCCATGTTACCCGTCACGTTACGCCAAAGGCCAATTATGAGGTCGTGGGTGAACTTTCCGTAAACGAATGGAACGGAATCCGCAAACCGCAATTGATTATTCGCGATTTGGCGGTCAATCACCAGCAGCTGTTTGATTGGCGGGGGTGCCGGGATAAGATAGAGAAATGGAAGGAACTGGTCGGCGAGCTGGACTGCCTGACCGTCACCTTTCGGCCGGAAAATGGCGACTTGCTCACGGAACATGCGGGAGAGAACCGACAGGCTTTGAATCAGATCTGGCCTGCCTGGGCAGAATCGGGAGAGTGGCCCGCGCATCGCGGCAGCGTAATCCTTTACGATCTGCCCCGCCGAAGGGCGGAATTGCAGCGGGTGCTTCCCCTCCTGCACCAGGCGGAACGAATCTACTGCCTGTACGGAGATCCGGATTTGGGAGCAGAGCACATCGCGTTTCCGGGGCGGGATCACTTCAAGCAGCTCTATCAATTTCTGCGGCAGGTCCCGGTCGTGCCAAAACGGCATCTTGACGCCCTGGCCCGCCGGTTGAAGTGGAGCCGGTACATGGTGGACGGCATTTTCGCCGTTTTTGTGGAACTGGAGTTTGTGTGGGAGGATGAGGAGAGTTATCGCCTCCATCACGCTCCTTCCAAAAAGTCGCTGGAGAGTTCCCTGAAATATCAGGCGTGGAAGGAAGAAGCGGAACTTGCGACCGATTTGCTCCTGTCTTCTTCCGAAGAATTGCTGCAGCTATTTCATCAAGTGGCGGAACCCGTCACATAGGAGGAATCTTTCATGGATTTTAAAACGTATATTCGCGTAATTCCGGATTTTCCGCAGCCAGGCATCCGCTTCAAGGACATCACTACCTTGCTGAAAGAGGGAAAGGTGTATCGGGCTGCCATTGAAGAACTGGCTCAATTCGCCCGGGAGATGGGGGCGGAAGTGATCGCCGGACCGGAAGCGCGCGGATTTGTGGTGGGAGCGCCGTTGGCTTACGAGCTGGGGGTCGGGTTCGTCCCGGTGCGCAAGCCGGGCAAGCTGCCATATCAGTCGATTACGGCGGAATACGGGAAGGAATACGGAAAAGACGCCCTGGCCGTCCACGTAGACGCCATTTCCCCGGGACAGCGCGTGCTGATCGCTGACGATTTGCTCGCCACCGGCGGAACGATTCAGTCTACCATCAACCTGATCGAGCAACTGGGCGGCAAAGTGGCAGGGGCAGCCTTCCTGATTGAGCTTACCTATCTGGACGGCCGGCAAAAACTGGGGAACATCCCGGTCAAATCTCTCGTTCAATACTAAAATCGCCGAAAAAAAAACGGGCTTTCTGCCCGTTTTTTTTTTACATATAACAAAACCTGATTCAGTTTACAGCGGAAATCACCTTTACAAGCTGAACGACTTACAAGATAATAGGATGAAATAAACATGATTTATCCTTTTTCCATCCTTGCACACCGATTAAGGTTTTGTGAGGTAACTAACTGCTTGTCATGAGAGGATAAGGGAAGGGATCTATGATTACGGGTGTTGATGAGGTATTAAAAAAAGCAGGCACGTATTTGTCAGAAGCTGATCTTGACATGATAAAACGCGCCTACGAGCTGGCGGAAAAAGCCCACGCGGGTCAAGTGCGCAAATCCGGCGTTCCCTATATTACGCATCCGATTGCGGTGGCAGGTATCCTGGCCAATCTGCACATGGACGCGGTAACCATAGCAGCTGGCTTTTTGCACGATGTCGTGGAGGATACGCCTGTCACACTGGAAGAAATCAAGGAGCAGTTTGGTCCGGATGTAGCCCTTCTCGTAGACGGTGTAACCAAGCTGGAAAAAATCAAATACAAATCAAAGGAAGAACAGCTGGCGGAAAACCACCGCAAAATGCTGATCGCCATGGCTCAGGATATCCGCGTCATCATGATTAAACTGGCGGACCGCCTGCACAATATGCGCACCTTGCGCCACATGTCGGAAGAAAAACAGCGGGAGATTTCCGACGAGACCCTGGAAATTTTCGCCCCGTTGGCGCACCGCCTGGGGATTGCTTCCGTCAAATGGGAGCTGGAAGATACGGCTTTGCGCTATTTGAATCCGCAGCAGTACTACCGGATCGTCAACTTGATGCAGAAAAAGCGGGTGGAACGGGAGGCCTACATCAACGAAGCCTCGGCCATGATCCGGGAAAAGCTGGCGGAAGTGAAGATTGAGGCGGAAATTTCGGGGCGTCCCAAGCACATTTACAGCATATACAAAAAGATGACGCAGCAGAACAAACAGTTTAATGAAATTTACGACCTGCTGGCGCTGCGCATCATCGTCAACAGCATCCGCGACTGTTACGCGGTTCTGGGGATCGTGCACACCTTGTGGAAGCCCATGCCCGGCCGCTTCAAGGATTACATCGCGATGCCCAAACCCAACATGTACCAATCCCTGCACACGACGGTCATCGGTCCCAAGGGAGAGCCGCTGGAAGTGCAGATTCGCACCTGGGAAATGCATCGCACGGCGGAGATCGGGATTGCCGCTCACTGGGCCTACAAGGAAGGAAAGAGCGTCGTGCAGGGCTCCTTTGCGGAGAAACTGGGCAGTCTGCGCGAAATGATCGAGGGCGGATCGAAGGATGCGCCCAATGCGAAGGAGTTTATGGAAAGCTTAAAGCAGGACCTGTTTTCCGATACCGTGTTCGTTTTCACGCCGAAGGGAGATGTGGTGGAACTCCCTAAGGGTTCCGTGCCGATCGACTTCTCCTACCGGATTCACTCGGCGGTGGGGAACCGGACGATTGGGGCCAAGGTGAACGGGAAAATCGTTCCGCTTGACTACCAGATGAAAACCGGGGACATCGTGGAAATCCTCACTTCCAAGCATTCCTACGGTCCAAGCCGGGATTGGCTGAAAATTGCCAAGTCAGCGCACGCCCGCAACAAGATCAAACAGTGGTTCAAAAAAGAGAAGCGGGAAGAAAACGTCGCCAAAGGACAGCAGATGGTGGAAGCGGAGATCAAGGCGCGCGGCTTTGACGCCAAGGAATTGATGACAGAAGCCAATCTGAAGGAAGTGGCAGGCCGCTTCAACTTCCAGGGGTCCGAGGACATGTTTGCCGCTGTCGGGTACGGCGGGATTACGGCGGCGCAAATCGTCACCCGGCTTGCCGACAGGCTTAAACGCGACAAGGAAGAGCAGGCTTCTGTCGTGTCCGAGTCCAAAATGTCCTCCGTGCCGCATGTCGGAAGGAGCGAATCGGGAGTAAAGGTGCGCGGCGTGGATAATTTGCTGGTTCGCATTTCCCGCTGTTGCAATCCCATCCCGGGGGATCAGATCGTCGGCTTTATCACCAGAGGAAGAGGAATTTCCGTGCACCGCGCCGACTGTCCCAACATCAGTTCGGAGGAGTGTGCGGAACGTCTGATCGATGTGGAATGGGATGCGGACATCAAGCAGAACTACAACGTGGATATTGAAATCACCGGACATGACCGGAGCGGCCTGTTGAACGAGGTGTTGCAGGTGGTGGCGGAAAGCAAGACCAACATCACGGCCGTCAGCGGCAAGGTGGACAAAAACCGCGTAGCGACCATGCACATCACCATTTCCATCAGCAACGTGGACCATCTGCTGAAGGTGGTGGACCGGATCAAACGCATCAAGGATGTTTACTCGGTTCGGCGTATTTTCAGCACCTGATCTTTCAAGGGATCAGGTGTTTTTGCGCTGCAAAAGTCCGTGTCAACCGGACAATGCCTGAAAAACTCGCAAGCAACCAAGGAAGGGATCGAAGCAGATGAGAGTCGTGGTACAACGGACGAAGGAAGCCAGCGTGACAGTGGCCGGAGAAGTGGTGGGAAAAATCGAGCACGGCCTGCTCCTGCTGGTAGCGATTACACATGAAGACAGCGAAAAGGATGTGAACTTTGTCGCGGACAAAATCGCCCATCTCCGCATTTTTGAGGATGAGGAGGGAAAGATGAACCGCTCCGTGCTGGAGACGGGCGGACAGATTTTGTCCGTCTCTCAGTTTACGTTGTATGGGGATTGCCGAAAGGGCAGAAGGCCCAACTTCATGGCGGCAGCAAGACCCGAGCAGGCGGAACCCCTCTACGATTTGTTCAACCAAAAATTGCGCGAAAAAGGGCTGCGGGTGGAAACAGGCCGCTTTGGGGCGATGATGGAAGTCCGCCTGCTCAACGACGGTCCGGTTACGTTGATCGTGGAGTCGTAAGGCAGGAAACGGGGAGAATGCAACAAGAAAAGAAGCCTCCTGCCCGGCAGGCGAGTGGTTCGCTTTTAGCCGGACGGGAGGCTTTTTCCCTGTCTTTGCTTATCCGCCCTGATTGTTCAGCATGGCGAAGTACTGCACAATCCCTTTGAAGATGCCTTCTGCGGCCAACTCCTGCTGCCGTTCCGAGCGAAGCCGGATTTCCTCGCTGTAATTGGAGAGAAAGCCGACCTCGGCCAGGATCGCCGGAACCGGGTTTTCCCGCAGGACGTAATAATCTCCGAAGCGGGCCTGCAGATCCTTGTAGTTGGCGGTGTGAACGATCCCGTTTTGGACGAGCGAGGCAAGCTTGCTGGAATTTCCTTCGCTGTAGTAAAACACGATCGTGCCGTTGGTTTCGGGATTGGGATGCGTGTTGTGATGGATGCTGACAAAAATGTCGGCGTTGTTCTGAACGGCGATGTCGACACGCTGCTGCAGCGTCAGTTTGCGGTCATCGGCGCGGGTCATGATGACCTTGGCCCCTGCCGATTCCAGCTTGTTGCGCAGCATCAGGGCCACCTGCAGGTTCACGTTTTTCTCCAGCGTGGCAAAGCTGGAACCGGTCGCGCCGTTGTCGCTGCCGCCGTGACCCGGATCGACGACGATCACCTTGCCGGTCAGTTCCGTGTTTTTGATCACAGCCGGAGCTCCGACGGGGGAGACCAGCCAGCCGGCAACATAACCGGCGGTGCCGTCGGAAAGCCGAATCTGGAACCAGTCTCCTTCCGTTCCAAGGATCGGGTGCTTTTCCCCGGCATTCAGCCGTCTGATGATCTCGTATTCCGTTCCCGGTCCTTTCCGGACGTTGGTGTCCTGATTGAGAATCGTCACGTACGGCCCCTCCGGAGTCGGATAGTTGACGGAGACGAGCCATCCCGCCACCCAGCCGATTTTGCCGTCCGGGGTTTTGACCTGGTACCATTCGCCCTGTTGTTTCAGCACGGTCAACTGCGTGTTCAGGGGAAGCGTCCCCAGAATGGCGCTGGAAGTGTTTCCTTCACTGCGCAAGTTGAGCCCGTCCGTCTTCACGGTGAGGGTGATCGTCTGCGTGGCGTTTTGCGCGTCACCCGCAGCCGTTGGCGTCTGAGCTTGTCCTCCCTGCGTCACATCGGTTGCAGGGGAGGCCGAATTTTCCGGCTCGCCGACAGAAATCCAGGCGTTGATTCCGTTGTAGGGAAACTGAATCCAGGCTCCCTGCCGGGCAAGCACGGTAATGGTCTGGCCCGGATGCAATTGGCCAATGGCGGGCGTTCCCGCATCGGGTACCGGGTAAATGTAAGGAGACGAATTCAGGGTCATGCTTGCTCCCTGCACACTTCCCGTTTTCCCGGCGTTTGCCTGGGATTGCGGGGAAGCCGCCGGCGTTGCCGGCTGGTTCGCTGCCGGGCTGTCGGAAGCGGCAGGGGAATGGGTTCCGCCGCCGGAAGCCGCATGCTCCTTCACCAGCCATCCCGCCACCCAGCCCTTGTTGTCGGAGGGCAGTTGAATCTGATACCAGTCGCCTTGTTTCTGAACGACCGGGTAACGCGTTCCGGGATCAATGGTTTGGATGATGCTGTGGTTGGTGCCGGGACCGGTGCGCACGTTCAAACCGTCCGTTTTGCTTTCCACCTGGATGGCTGAGGCTGCTGATGCTGTGGATGTTGGCGCTGTGGAGCTTGACGCTGCGGGTGCATTGGCGACAGGAGTTACGTACCAACCAGCGACCCAGCCGGTTCTGCCGTCTGACAGCTTGACCTGCACCCAGTCATTTTGCTTTTGCATGACGGTCAGCACGGTTTGTTTCGGCAGAGTGGTGAGAATCGTGTCTTGAAGGCTGGGACCGTTGCGTACATTCAACTTGTCTACGGTAACCTGAACAAAGTCGGCTGCCCAAGCAGTTGAGACAGGGATGAAAACGGCACATGCGACAGTCAGGAGCGTCTTCAAGAGTAATTGTCGAAAAAACAAGATCTACATCCTTTCCGCATCACAATGCTGTGAAAAATTTGGCAGTAAGAATTTTCGCTGATCCTCCTGCATTTTCCTGCATGATTTGACAAACTTCTTTCTCAAATCTGTTTGTTTTTCCGGGCAAACGGCGACAATAGAAACGTGAAGAAGGAACTTGAGGCGCCGGGAGGAGGCGAATATCCCTTGAGACAGTCCGACAAGCAGGAATTTGCGCAGAGAGCGGGGCGAAGTCTTGTCCCTGCCGATTTTCGCGATGTACTGGAGAAAGAGACGCATCTGCGCGAAGCGGCGTTGACACACCTCGGGATCTCTGTGCGGGATGTGCAGGTGTCGCCGAGAACCTGAAATTCCCGGCTTTGGTTCACCGTTGCCGATGTTGACCCGATTTTCGGCGTCCGCTATGATGGGAGGCAGAAGAAAAGCAGGTGAACCCAATGATTGAAATCAAGTGTGAAGAACACGAGTTCCAGCGGGATGTCTCCTTGATTCTCGCCTTGTTTTACGAAGATCCGGAACTGAGCTTCGTGCCCGAATGGAGCCGGCAGCCGGGTCTAAAACTTTCTTTGCGGCTGGAGCGCCTGGACGACGGCGTTCACGCATGGGGAGAGCTGTACGACGGGCAAGTGCGCCTGTCCCGGGAAGAGCGGCGCTCGTATGCGAGCCGCGAGGAAAAGGCGATGCGCAAGACCGCCAGACAGTCGATCCGCTACGTCTTGCTGTTGCTTTTGGAAGAGTACACGGGAATCGAGCAGGGCTGGGGAATTTTGACCGGCATCCGCCCCACCAAATTGCTGCATCATCTCCTTTCGTCGGGAATGGGGAGGGAGGAAGCGCACCGCAGCCTGCAACAGGACGTGATGCTGCGCCCCTACAAGCTTGAGCTTTTGCAGGAAATCGTCGACCGGCAGTTGCAGGTGGTTCCCGATTTTTACCAGATCGATCGCGAACTCTCCATCTATATTGGCATCCCCTTTTGTCCGACGAAGTGCGCCTACTGTACGTTTCCAGCCTATGCCATCCGCAGTCACGCCGATTCCGTCAACCCGTTTCTGGAGGGGCTGCATTACGAGATGGAGCAGCTGGGCGAGTGGTTGCGCGAACGGGGGCAAAAAATTACGAGCATCTACTTCGGCGGCGGTACGCCGACAAGCATTACCGCAGAAGATCTGGACCGGCTGTTTGCGCACATGCAGCGCTCCTTTCCGAATATGGACAAGGTGCGCGAGCTGACGGTGGAAGCGGGCCGGCCGGATACGATTACCCGGGAAAAGCTGGAAGTGATGAAACGCTGGAAGGTGGACCGGATCAGCATCAATCCGCAGTCGTTCACGCAGGAGACGCTCAAAGCCATCGGGCGTCACCACACGGTGGAAGAGACGGTTGAAAAATACCGCCTGGCCATGGACATGGGCATGACCAACATCAACATGGATCTGATCATCGGCTTGCCCAACGAAGGATTGCCCGAACTGGAGCACAGCCTGCGCGAAGTGGAGAAGCTGATGCCGGCTTCCCTGACGGTGCACACGCTCTCCTTCAAACGGGCGTCGGAAATGACGCAGCACAAGGATCGCTACCGCGTTGCCAGCCGCGAAGAAATCAACCGGATGATGCAGGCGGCCTCGGCCTGGACCAGGGCAAACGGCTACCATCCCTATTATCTTTACCGGCAGAAAAACATCCTGGGCAATCTGGAAAACGTCGGCTATTCCCGGCCGGGGAAGGAAAGCATATACAACATCATGATCATGGAAGAAGCGCAGACAATCCTCGGCATGGGGTGCGGCGCCGTCTCCAAGCTGATGGCGCCCGGCAGCGGAAAGCTGGTCCGTTTTCCCAACCCCAAGGACCCCAAGACCTACAACGAGAACTGCAAGGCGTTGGTGGAGAAAAAGCTGGACGCGCTGAACCAGGTTTATGGCGGCGTTTCCGCTGTCCGCTCCTGAACGGTTCGCTCCTGCATTTGGACTGCGCGAACAGCCGCAGCCGGCCCGGCTTTGACCTTTTCTTGAGGCCAAAATGTTTTTGTGCGTTTCTGTTGACGCCGCTTTGCCGGTTTGCTATGATTCTTCAGAGTGAGTTCTCAATGCTGTCGCATGAATGTTGTACGTGATCCGATGACGGGAAAAAGTAACCAGGGGCCGCTGCCCCAGAGAGAAAGCGCCTTTGGCTGGAAGCGCTTTTGCATGACGACCTGGCGAAAGACATCCCGGAGGACCGCAGTGAACGGCGGGCTTTTTGGCTTTCCTATTAGCTGTCAGGCGCTGGCCAGCGTTACCGGCTGAATGAAGCGGA
>Ga0207865_101152_pt1 | contig 21675 bp, 19 predicted proteins | sample HigsolmetaAR204D_FD_184836 | JGI IMG/M metagenome (GOLD analysis project Ga0207865, IMG submission 184836) | Ionic liquid and high solid enriched microbial communities from the Joint BioEnergy Institute, USA - AR20-4-D (SPAdes) (version 2) ...
GAGCCGTGACCCCCGGCCGGTTGCGGCGGCTGCTCATTTTCGGAGGAAGGCCCTGCCGGCGAGTGGCCATGCTTGCCCTTGCCTCCCATATTCATCATATCGCGATGGACTTCCCACGAGTGATTAGCCAGCTCCTCCGCCGTCATCAGCTTGCCTTTTCCCTGTTCAGCGATAAAAGCCTTGGCGTCCGCTTCCTTTTCAAACGAGACGATCCCGTAAGCCATCGGCGTTTTGAAAGAAGCATCGTATACGTAATAGGCTTTCTCGTAACGAAGCCATTGCTTGCTGTTGTAGTCGCGGACGAAAGCCGCGCCGATCGTCTCGGTGCCGTTCTCCTGCTTCCACTTGTTCATGCAGCCGATGTCGTCGAACTTGAGCGACTGCCCGTCTTTGGTAATGATCTGGGTCGCATATTGATCGTCCTTCACTGCCATCTTGCAAATTGCGCATACATCGGTCGCCTCGTTGATCGCCTGCGGCTCGTATTGTTTTCCGCCGCAGGCGGCAAGCAGCAGCCACAGGCCTGCCAGCACGGCGATTACGCTTATTGTTCTTTGGCTCATATGCTTCGTCTCCTCATGCTAAAAATGAATAAAACCGTACCTGCAAGCAAGGCGAACCCTGCCAAGCCGGTTCCGCTGCCGCCTGCAGGGCGCTGCTCCGCCTGCGGGGCGCTGTCCGGCAGTGCCATCAGCGGCGCCGTATCGGCGGCCCACTGGTCCCGCCCCGCCTGATAGAGCCCTTCGAGGAACACCATGCCTGGCGATTGAAAGAACAGCTGGAACGCCGGCCGCTTCTGGGTCAGCCCCTGAAAAAACGGATTGATCGCATACGAGATATCGCTGTAGCCGTCTCCATCCGCATCGATGCCCCGGAAGCTGTCCCAATAGTTGCCCGTTAGCGCGTTGTTTTCGCTGCCGCGCGCCTGCGCATCGGCCACGTTGCCCAGAAACTGATTGCCGGCAACCGTATTTTCGCTCGACTCCAGCAGCTGCAGGCCGATAAAATTGTAGCTGACCCGGTTGTTTTCCAGACGGTTGGCAGTCGATTGCTCCACGTACAGGCCGACCCGGTTGCCGTCCACCGTATTGTCCGCTACGACCGTCTCGTGCGCGTCGTACAGCAAAATCCCTTGTGAATTCACATTTTCGCTTTGCTTTGTGAACGTGTTGCCGGTCACGGTCACCTGCCTTGCGGTCATTACCATCGCGCCGGTTACATTCAAGTTCCCTTCATTGCGCTCGATGACCGTTCCCTTGGTGTACATGCAGTGGACTCCGTAGCGGGAGCGCTCGATCACGTTGCCGGCAACGAACGCCTCGTCGCTGTTTTCCATGTATATGCCGTCATGCACATCGCGAATCGTATTGCCTGCAAGGCGCCAGCGATGCGCGTTGTACAGATCGATGCCGTTGCCCTTGTCGGCCATCCGCACGCCGTCCGCGGCCCATTCGATCGTCGTGCGCGTCACCGCGCCTTCATCCGCATCCCGCGCCGCGATCCCGTCCGCGCCCGTGCGGATGCGCAAGCTGTCCAGCACGGCCCGATGCCCTGTAACGAGCACGGTCGGCTCCTCTTTGACCGCCTCGTCGACGATGCTCAGACCGGCAACCGTCGCGCCGTCGGCTTCGATCGACACAGCCGGACCTATGCCGACGTGGCGCAGCACGGCCGCGCCTTCCTGCTCCGAGCGGAGCGTCAGCGGCTTGTCGATCGTGATCGGTCCCTCGTACGTGCCGGGCTTCAGCACGATCGTTTCTCCCGGTTCCGCCTTATCCAGAAGCGCCTGCAGGCTGGCCAAGTCTTGTTCCGCCCGCCCCTGCCCGGCAGGCAGCGATGCGGCCAGCGCCAACAGCGCCCAGAGGCACCATCTGAAGGCTGCGGCCCTCATCGCACCTCGACCGCTTTCTTCTTGGTCAGATGGATGTCATCCGCGTACAGATGAATATACACGGTGTAGCTCCCTTGCTCCGGGAAGGTAAAGGAGCCGCTGAATACGCCGTCGCCCTGATAAGCCGCGTCCACCAGCTTCGGCTTGCCGTTCACCCGGATATCGAAGGTGACGGATGCTTTGTCCGATACGTTCAACCCCGTGAACGTCGCCTGCAATTCCGCCGGGCTTCCGGCAGCCACGGTCTCCGGCTTGGTCGCGAGCGTCGCTTCCACCGCTTCCAGATCGACCGGTTGCCCGCTGGAGCACGACGTCAGCAGCATAACCGCCAGCGCGAGCGCCGCGGCGAGTCCCGCGATGTTAGGCTTCATTCGTTCACCACCTCTGCAGCTTCTCTTCCGACACCCTACATTGTAGCAATACGAATCGCGCTGTCCTATAACTCAACCGGGCTATTTCAGGCGCTCAACATCGACAGCTTTGTGTCAGCATGCAGGCGAAAGTGGCCCTAAGGAGTCATAGCAAGTCGTCTGACTTTCCGGTAAAATGAGATTCGCTATGAGCTTGAAGTTAACGAGGGGAGATGAAGCATGACCGATGCCCGAAAATCTGCAGTGAGCCTCTATTTGATATTGGCTCTGATTTTATGCGCCGCTGCCGCCGGTTATTGGCTGTATGATGCTTTTTTCCGGCCGAATACGCTTCCGGTCAAGATGGATTCTCCCGGATTCGCGTTATCCGACCTGAACGGGGAGACGGTCACAGAGGCGCGGTTCGCCGGGAAAGTGCGGCTGGCCTCCTTCATCTACACCCGCTGTCCGGATATTTGTCCGGCGACGACCGCCAATATGGTCGCGCTGCAGCGGGAGCTTCAGAAGCAGGGCTTGTTCGGGAAAGACGTCGAATTCGTGTCGATCACCTTCGATCCGGCGAATGATACTCCGGAGGTGCTGCGGCAGTATGCCGAGCGAATGGGCATCGATCCGAGCGGCTGGACGCTGCTGCGGGGAGAAGAAGAGGAAGTCAAAGCCCTCGCTGCCAAGTACAATCTGTCTGTCGTTCGCATCGACGACGGCTTGTTCGCCCACTCCGTCACGTCGCTGCTCCTTATCGACGGCCAGCAGCGCGTGCGCAATATTTACCGGATGGGCGAGGACATGGAAAATGAGCAAATTTTGGCCGATATCAAGACATTGCTGAAAGAGCGGCAGCGGGATGCGTAAATCCGGCTGCCGTCTCCGTTAGACGCTTCAGCCAGCAATATCTCTGTTAAACACACTGCGGCCAACAATATGGCTGTATTCCATCGGCAGCACTGCGGCATCATGAGCGGCATGCAAGGCAGCAAGGCCGATCTGAGCCGGCTCGTCCGATGCACCTTTTTTCCCCGATGCTCCCTTCCGCTACAAATGATCCAGCTCATACAGCCTGCGATAGCGCTCATACCGGCTCATCAGCTCTTCATGCGTTCCGCGCATAACGACCGTCCCCCGCTCCAGAAACACGATTTCATCCATCGCCTCGATGCCAGTGAGCCGATGGGTAAACCAGACCACGGTACGCTCCTCCAATACCGCGAACAACGTTCGGATCAGATCCAGCTCCGCCCGCCGGTCCAGCCCGGTTGTCGGCTCGTCGAGCAGTACGACCGGCCTTGAGGCAAGCAGGATGCGGGCCAGCGCAATGCGCTGCCGCTCGCCTCCGGAAAATCGGCTGCCCGCTTCCTCCATCGGCGTGTCCAAGCCTGCGGGAAGCGCATCGACCAGCTGCTCCAGCCCGACGCGCCGGAGCGCCTGGCGTATTTCTTCGTCGGAAGCGTCGCTTCGCCCCAGGCGAACGTTGTTGGCAACGGTCGTATGAAACAAATGCGGCTTCTGGTCCAGGACGGAGAAGCAGCCCGCCAGTTCCGCCTGCATGTCCTGCATATCCTGCGCGTTCTGCATGCCCTTCGCGGCCTGTGCAAACTGCGCGGACAGCGAACGAACCGTCACCCGTCCCTCCGCCGGGGCGCGCTGCCCGCACAGCAGCTGCAGCAGCGTGGACTTCCCCGCTCCGCTGCGCCCCAGCACGGCCACCTTGCTCCCCTGCGGCAAGCTGAGCGATACATCCCGCAACGCCCAACCGGATGCCGATGCGTAGCGGTAGCCGATGCGCTTCGCCTCAATATGAACCGGTCCTAAGACGGGGAACGGCTCCACCTGCTTGCTGGCTTCCTCCGCCCGCACAGCCTGGCTGTCAGCCTCGACCTGCGCAAGCCGCTGCAGGGAGACCCGATAGTCCGGCAGGCGGACGACCGCATCGTTCACCTTGGCGAGCGTCTCCATCAGCGGAAACACGGCCAGCACGCATGCGGCGGCATATATATGCTCCATCCGCCCGGCTTCCAGCTCGCCCGAAACCCACAGCGCCGTCAGCAATACCGCGCCGGCCGCCGCGCAGCGGGAAAGCCATTGTCTGCGCCATTCCATGCGGCGAAGCGCCTTTTCCCGGATGCCGGCGGCAGCCTGCCGCTGGCGAAACGAGGCGATCGCCTGCGCCGTTCGGCCGCTCAGCGTCCAGTCGGTCATGCCGAACCAGGCGTCGGCCAGCTCGCTGTAGAGCAGCGCGCGGTGCGGCTGGCTGGCCCGCCGCGCCGTATCGGCGCGCCACAGGGCAAGCAGCGGCACAGCCAGCAGCCATACGCCGCCATAGGCTGCGAGCCACAGCGCCGCCAGCCCGGCGGAATCGGCCAGCAGGAAGCAGACGCCGCCATAGACGGCCAGACCGGAAAGCGCCGGGAACGCCACGCGGAGGTACACATTTTGCAGCTGCTCGATATCGTCCGCCAGCAGTCCCAGCAGCTGCCCTGTCCGGTAGCGGCTTTTCAAATCCACGGCCTGACGCTCCAGCAGGCGGTAGAGCTTCACCCGCATGGCGGATAACGCGCGGAGCGCGGCATGATGCCCTGCCAGCCGCTCCGCATACTGCAGCGCCGCTTTGCCGAAGCCAAAGGCGCGGACGAGCACGATCGGGACATAGACCATGAGGACATTGTCCGGACGTAAGGCCGAGCGGGAGATCAGCTCGCCTGACGTGTACATCAGCGCTGCGGCGCAGCCTGCGGCCAATGAGCCGAGCACGACCGTAAGCAGCATCGTTTGCCAAAAGCGTCGTCCCCCGATAAGCAGCCAGCTTATCCGCTTGTCCGTCTGCTCCTTCATGACTTGCGCCACCCCCTGCTGCCGTTCCCCGGCTTACTTGCCTTCCCGATTGCCATTCACCTGCATGCCGGCATTCCCGCTGCCGGTCTCCTGCACGTCGGCATTCCCGCTGCCAGTCACCTGCATGCCGGCATTCCCGCTGCCAGTCACCTGCATGCCGGCATTCCCGCTGCCAGTCACCTGCATGCCGGCGTTCCCGCTGCCGGTCTCCTGCACGCTGGCATTCCCGCTGCCAGTCACCTGCATGCCGGCATTCCCGCTGCCAGTCACCCACACGCCGGCATTCCCGCTGCCGGTCTCCAGCATGCGCGCATATACGCCGCCGCGCCGCCGCAGCTCCTCATGCGTGCCGCGCTCGACGAGCCGCCCCTGCTCCACGACCCATACCTCCTGCATCTCTTTCATCCAATGCAGGCGATGCGTCGCCATAATGACCCGCTTGCCGGCCAGTGCTTGCAGCAATGTTTGCTTTAATTCCCATTCGGTTTCCACATCCAGATGGGCCGTCGGCTCGTCCAGCAGGACGATCGGCCGGCCGCTGACGAGCGCTCTGGCCAGCGCGACGCGCTGGGCCTCGCCCCCGCTTAACGCCCTGCCGCCCTCTCCGATCCGCTCCTCCAGGCCGCGGGGCAGCTCCCGCACCAGATCGCCCAGTCCCGCTGCCTGAACCGCCCGCTCCACTTGCTCAGCGGAAGCCCCCGGTTCATAGAAGCGGATATTGTCGGCGAGCGATAAGCTGAACAGATGCGGGTGCTGCGGAATGTAGGCGATCTGGCTGCGCCAGCGCGCCCAGCCTGCGCCGCGAAGCGGCTTGCCGTCCAGCCGGATTTCGCCGGCGCTCGCTTCGATCAGGCCGCCGATGAGCCCGAGCAGCGTCGTTTTGCCTGCTCCGCTGGCGCCTGCGATGCCGATCCAGCGATGCTGCGGAAGAAGCTGAAGGGAAACGTCGCGCAGCAGCATCGCCCCTTCGGCATTGGCGACGCCGGCGCCCTCCAGCGTCAGCACGCTGTCCGCCTGGCAGGCGGCAGGATGCTCCGCCGGTTCGGGGGCGACGCGGCCGGACATATCGCCGCAAGCGGCCTGCATCGCGGTCCAGGCCTCCTTGCCCTCCAGCGAAGCGTGGTAATCCGCGCCAAGCTGCTTGATCGGAGCGAAAAACTCCGGTGCCAGCAGCAAAACCGCAAGCGCCGCGCCGAATTCGATGCGGCCCTCGATCAAGCGAAGCCCGAGCCCTACCGCAACGGAAGCAATCGCCAGCATGCTGAGCACATCGAGCGCCAGCGAGGACAAAAAGGCGACCCGCAGCGTGCGCATCACCGCCTGCCGATAGCGATCCGCCGTCCGGGCGACCGACTGGCCGAACGCCCGGCTTTGGCCCAATGCGGCCAGCGTCTTAAGCCCGCGCAAGGAATCGGCAAAATGGCCGGCCAGCTGGCGAAACGTGCCCCATTGCCGATTGGCCTGCTTGCGCGCGGTTGTGCCGAGCACAATCATGAAGGCGACGATGAGCGGCAGGGCTGCCGTCAGAATGAGGCCGGATATCGCATCAAGCCGATAGACGGCGAGCAGCACCGCCAGCGTCACGATCGGCGTATCGATCGCTCGCGGGATCGCCATTTCCAGATAAGCGCGAAGCCGCTCCGCGCCTTCCATCGCCAGCGTCACCAGCCGGCCGCTGTTTTCCCTGGCCGCAAACTGCGGCCCGCGTTCAAACAGGCGGACAACGAGCCGCTCCCGCTCTTCCCCGCTCCTCTGCTCCGCAAACGAGCCCGCCGCGCGCTGCTGCAGCCAGACCAAGGTTTGGCGAACCGCAAGCACGACGGCAAACAGCATTAGGGAAGGAAGGGCATCGCGGAAAGCCTGACCTTCGAACAGCAGACGAATCGCTTCGGCCAGAAGCAGCGCCTGCGCCACGACTGCCGCCGCTTGCAGCAGCGACAGAGCCGTCAGCTTCAGCGCAAGCTGCCGGATTCCGGCAAGCGCAAGCCATCTCCTGTCCATCAGTACTCCAGATGATCGCGGTCCGTGATTCGCTTATGGAACACGAAGTAGCTCCACGCCTGATTGGCGAGCACGAACGGCAGCAGCATCGCGGCCACAACGGTCATCGCCCGCAGCGTATAATCGCCGGAGGCGGCGTTATAGATCGTCAAGGACAGGTCATCGCCCATGGAGCTGACCATCAGGCGCGGGAACAAGCCGGCAAACAGCGTGGCGAACAGCAAAATGATCAGCAAGCCGGTCATGGCAAATCCCAGGCCCTCCCGGCCGCGGCGCAGGAAGTAACCGGCCAGCAGCACCGCGAGAACGCCCAGGCACAAGGCGGCGATTAGCCAGGCCCCGCGGCGCTCCGCCAGGTCGGTGACGGCGACGGTCCAGACGGCCAGGCCGCCCAGCAGAGCCGCTTGCCACGGCAGCCAGCGTCTGGCTTTCGCGAGTGCTCGCTCGCGCAGCGCCCCTGTCGTCCGCAGCCCCAGGAATACGAGACCGTGCAACCAGCACAATCCGACGAGCGCGATCCCCGCAAGCACAGTGTAGCCGTTAATCAGGTCGGCGAAACGCGCGCTCATCTCCATATCGGCATCGATGGGCACGCCCGCCAAGAGTGCGGCAAGCACGGTTCCCAAGAGGAACGGCGGAAAGAAGCTGCCTGTCCAAATCGCGGCATCCCAGATGCGCCTCCACGCCCGGCCTTCGGCTTTGCCCCGGAATTCGAACGCGACGCCGCGAAAGATGAGGGCCAGCAAGATCAAGGTCAGCAGCGTATAAAAGCCGCTGAACATCGTCGCATACCAATGGGGAAAAGCCGCAAACATCGCCCCCGCCGCCGTGATCAGCCATACCTCGTTGGCGTCCCAGAACGGCCCGATCGTATTGATGATCGCACGGCGCTCCCATTCGTCCCGGGTCAGGTGCTGTGAGGCCATGCCGACGCCGAAATCGAAGCCCTCCAGGAAGAAAAATCCGGTAATCAATACAGCAACGAGCACAAACCACAGCTCATTCAGCGCCATGCCGGCCTCCCCCTTCCAAACGGTAAGGATCGAACGTGTCCGCCGCGTCCGCCCGCAGCTCTGCCGCCGGCCCCTTGCGCGCCGTGCGATAAAACAGCCAGACGGTAAGAGCGAGCAGGATCAAATATACGGTCGTAAACGAAAGCAGCGAAAAGCCTACCTGCCCTTCGCTTACGCCGGGCGACACCGACTGTTCCGTACGGAGCAGCCCGAACACCGTCCACGGCTGGCGGCCGATTTCCGTCATAATCCAGCCTGCCGTATTGCCGATGAACGGAAGCGAGATCGCGGCCACCAGCAGCGACAAATACCAGCGGGGGAGGGGCATCAGCTTTTTGCGCGCCATCCGGTATATGCCGTATAGACTGAGCAGAATCATCCCGACCCCAGCCGCGATCATGATCCGAAAGCTCCAGAAGGTCGTCTTCACTGGGGGAATATAGTTTCCCGGTCCGTACGCCGCTTCGTATTCCGCCTGCAGCTCCTTCATACCGGGGACGGAGCCGCCGAACTTGTTGTAGGACAAAAAACTGAGCAAATAGGGCACTTTCCATTCCAGGCGGTTGGTCTGCGATTCGGTATCGATCGCCGCAACGATCGTCCATGGGGCGGGGTCTGCACTCCTCTCCCACAGCCCTTCGCTGGCGGCCATCTTCATCGGCTGGGTCTTCACCAAATATTGAGCCTGACCGTGCCCGAATTGGGCGATGGCCAGCGACGATATGCAGCCTACGATCAGACCGATGCGCAGCGACGATTGAAAAAACGGCACCTCCTCTTGCCGCAGCAGCTTCCAGGCGCTGATGCCGATCACCAGAAAAGCGCCGGTGGCGTAAGCGGCAAACACAGTATGCGGAAATTCCCACAGCAATTGCCCGTTCGTCAGCAACGCGACAAAATCTGTCATTTCCGCGCGGCCATTCACAATCGCGTAGCCTACCGGGCGCTGCATGAACGAGTTGGCAGCCAAAATCCACAGCGCCGACAGCATCGTGCCGACGGATACAAGCCACATGCAGGCCAAATGCAGTCCTTTGGACAGCCGCTCCCACCCGAACACCCATAATCCGATAAAAGTCGATTCCAGGAAAAAGGCCAGCAGCGCTTCAATCGCCAGCGGCGCGCCGAACACGTCGCCGACAAACCGCGAAAAATCGGACCAGTTCATGCCGAACTGAAATTCCTGCAAAATGCCTGTCACAATGCCGACCGCAAAGTTGATCAGCAAAAACGTGCCCCAAAACTGAGCCATCCGTTTAAACTTTCCGTCCTTCTTCACCACATACAGCGTCTCCATGATCGCCACGATCAGCGACAGGCCGATGGAGATCGGCACATACACATAGTGGAAAATCGTGGTGAGCGCAAATTGAAGACGAGCCAGATCGACGACTTCCACCTTGTCACGCCCTTTCTCGATGCTTAAACGCCTATGACGAGCGATTCCTTCGTCATCGGTCGTCACCTGCGGTGTTGAAAATTCATCCTGTGGATGCCGCTGAATTTCCAAACCAGTAGCTAGCTAGTCGCTCCGGAGTCGTCTTCATTATAGTAAACCGGCAGCGCCGCTCGTATGACTCGAAAGAGGGATCAAAGTGATCGTTCTGTGACTGGCTGTCGACAACTTTGTGAAATTTAGCACATTTATGAAGCTGGCTTCCAACCCGGCCGTGCGCTATGCGTCACACCGGTCGGAACGCCCGTCAGCGAGCAGCCGATCAGCCTAGCGGACAAGCCGACGGCGGCGCTCCCGGTTGCTTATTGCTCCCCGCGCGATTGCTGCTCCGCCAGCCATGAGGCGACCGATGAGATTTCCTCCTCGCTCAGCCGTTTGCCGTAAGCCGGCATGCCTCCTTTTCCGTCCCGAATGAGTTGAACGATTTCCTCTTTGCTCATCCGGCTCCCTACCGTTTGCAGACTCGGACCGACTCTTCCTTGCAATTCATTGCCATGGCAGGACATGCAGTTCTGCCGGTACACGGCCGGAAGCGCCTGCTCCTGATCGGCTGCCTTCCCTTCAGACTGGCCGCCGCCTCCGCAGCCTGTCAAAGCTGCGGCCATGCATATAGCAACTCCAAATTTCGCCCAACCGTTCATGTTTGTTCCTCCCGTTTTATAATTGACACGGCGATGGCTCAAAACCGCAATCCGTGCTTGACCAGACAGCTCTGGATATCAGGCCCCGATTTTGGTGGACCGCTTTCTATTGTCAAGCAATCCCAAATCTTTTTAAATAGCTCGTTGGGGCTACCGGAAAGGCGAAAATGCCCTTCGATTTTAACAATTACTTTATGCAACAATGAGCGGCAAGTGCGGTTTATCCCTCCGTGTTTGTTGTTCAGAATACAACATTTGCTGACTCTCCCCGAAGGCCGCCCCTTTTCATCGCGTGTGGACCGCTCAGCCCGATTCAGCATATCCTGGCTTCGCACGATACGGCTCATCCTTCGGCTACGTGCAGCTCGGGCATCCAGCGCTTCATATGATCGGCGATTTCGCTCCAAACCGCATCCGCTTGGGGGAGCTGGTCCTTTTCCACCGTCCGCAGCGGCTCGACTTTATATTTCCGCCAGTTGACCATATGGATCCAGGTCGGGATGAACGTAGGCCGCTTCACTTGAATACAGGCATCCTGGCCTTTGACTGTTTTTTCCACGTCCAGCTGAAGGATGCCGCCGATTCGTTTGCGGGTCCCCTCCTGGCCAGCCAGAAAATTGCCAAGCGAATAGACGACGAACGCTTTCCGGCCGTCCTCCGTCTCGATCCATTCCGCAGGCTGCAGCACGTGCGGGTGATGTCCGATAATGATCGTCGCCCCGGCTTCCGCGGCGGCGCGGGCAATCCGTTTCTGTTCGTCGTTCGGCATATTGACGTATTCCTGGCCGAAATGGAGGCTGACGACCACCACATCCGATTGGCCGCGCGCTTTCGCGACATCCTCCCGAATGGTCGGCTCATCGATCAAGTTAACCAGATAGGGCTTGCCCTCCGGCACCGGAATTCCGTTCGTTCCGTACGTGTAAGACAGGAAGCAAAACTTGACGCCGTTCTTATCCATCGTGCGAAGCTGCTGACGGTCTTCCTCGGACAAGTAGGCGCCCGTATATTGGATGCCGAGATCGCGGTAATGCCGGATCGTGTTTTCGACAGCTTCCGCTCCTCGATCCAGCGTGTGGTTGTTTGCCAAGTTGACGACGTCGAAACCGGCGTCCTTGAGCGCGTCGCCGACCTCCGCCGGGCCGTTGAACCGCGGGTAATCGGACAGGCCGAGCGCCGTGCCGCCGATCATGCTCTCCTGATTCGCCAGCGCGATATCCGCCGCCTCGATGTACTTCTTGACCGGCTCGAACATCGGCCGAAAATCGTAACCGTCCTCCGTCTTGGCGTCTTTGTATATCGACCTGTGGATGAGAACGTCCCCGACAAAAGCGAGTTTAACTTGATATACGCGCTCCTGCTCATCCGGTTCGGCTCCCTCCGGCTTCGCGCCCGAATCGGCTCGGTGCCCCTGCAGCGAATCCGTCTTCGGGGCGGACAAGCCCGCAGGAGGCAGAGGCTGCGCTTGCTGTTGCGGCGGATTCGCTGCTTCTTTGGGCTGACAGCCGGCGCCTGTCAAAGCCAAAAAGACCGCCATAACGAGAAAAAGTGCATGCCTTCTCCAGTTTGCCATTACCAAGTGACCCCTTTTCACCGCCAGGCGGCGCAGGCTGCGGGAGCATGCGCCGCCTGGCTTGCCATTATTTGTTGATTTAAGCATTCCCAGCTTACCAAATTCAATGACTCTTTTCCATAATTATCATATAAGCATGAAAAAACTCGCTTTCCAATACCATGTAATGGCCGGATCGCGAGTTGCAAATGGATTTACTAGTTTCGGTCCACGGATACCGCGCGCGTGCCTTGGTCTGACGTTAAGTCTTAGACTGCCGCCGCTTTCCCCTCATCTTGCGGACTCCCTGGTGTACATGCTCTGATCCTGCAATCGAATCAGCACCTTGCCGAAGCGGCCGCCCTGCCGGATTTCCACCTTATCGTCCGGATAAGTCCGTTCCATATAGTCGGCGACGATGCTCCGGTTCCGATCGTCTGCAGGCAAACCATATATTTTCAACCAGTCCATAACCTCCTGGAGCGCCGCTGCCTGGCTCATCTCCGTCGTTTTCATTTCCCGGGTGACGAGCGACTCATAGGAATAGCCTTTGAGATATAATAAATGGAGCAGATAAGCCATCTCCAGATGCTTGCTCTTCATAGGCTGATCCGCAACCAGAGGCCAAATCTCATTGAGCAGACTGTGCTCTCTGGAGCCGACCGACATGCTGATATAGCAAAACTGCCGCGCGCAGCTCAGCACCCTCTCTACACTCTCCCAATCGACAATCACCGGGCACATGGAGACAAAGACGAAATCGAAGGCATTCGTCCAGCCTTTGGCTTCCAGATCGATGTTCTCGAACGGCTCAGCCACGACCTCGACCTGCCCGCCCGCTATTCCGTTAATGTTCTCTTTCAGCAGCTCGACCAAAGGAAGGCTGGGCTCTACGGAGGTCACACGCGCTCCTCTCTCCGCAAAAGGCACCGTAAATCCGCCGGAAGCGGCTCCAATGTCTAGAATAGATGTATCCTTGAACGATACGCCTTGTCCTTCCAGCCAACCCATAATGCGTCTGGCTCTTCGTCTGCCCTCTTCGCTAAATGCCTGTTCATTGAATGTCTTGGCCTTATGATCAAACGTGCGGGCCGGATCGATACCGGCTCGTTTCATCTTCTTCACTGCGGTATGCGCATCTTCCTTCCAGGCTTGTTCCCAAACGGCTTCATTAAAAAAATCGTTCCTCATGCTTCCTATCCCCTCCGCCAAAGTATTGTAATGCTGGCTTGAATGTACTTATAAAAGATTTTAAAGACTCTTTATATCTCTAAAAACTTTTTAAAAATAGACGCCTATGACGTATGAATCCTTCGTCATCGGTCGTCACCTTCGGTTGCCGATCATTTGCTGACGATCATCATCAAATGATCGGGATCGGTCGTTCTTCACAGAACAACCGTCATTTTCTTGGCGAGCTCGGATATTTTTTGGTTTCTTAAATAATTCTCCATCTGCTCCTCCGCCGATACCATCACCTGCTGGATCAAACATTCCGGACTATGGTTCAAATCGCATTCGAACAAGGAAGCCGTGCCTTCAATGGCATGAATAATATCGAGGAACGAAATTTCTTCCCAATTCCGCTTCAACCGGTAGCCGCCATGGGCGCCCGAGGTGGATTCGATCATGCCCGCCTTGACCAGCTTGGTAAGGATTTTGGACAAATACGTCGGCGAAACCTGTTGCCGTTCCGCCAGCTGCTGTACGCCGATCAGCTTGTTCGGAGTGGCTGCGGCAAGAAATAGCATGGTATGAAGGGCGTAGTTCGTCGCTTTGGAAAACTTCATCCCGCAGTATTCACCCCCGATCAAAGACTTTATTTATCCATGATAGCTTTTAAATCGGGTTATGTCAAGTCGAAACAACTCAGGCGCAATCACCTCAAGCTGAAGTTTGAACATCCTTCCAGTTCTAGTATAATAGAAGGGCAAGTGCTTTTGCAGGATGGGAAAGCCACAGCGATGGCCCGGCGAGCCTGAAAAGCTGTGTGAAGAAGTTATTTCAACGAATAAGGGAGAGTGCGGCGGTGTACACTACGGTAAATGGTTTTTTAAACGATTGGAATCAGGAAGCTTCGCTTACGCTGCAAGTGCTGGACAAGCTGACGGATGCTTCTTTGAGTCAGGCGGTGTCAGACGCGCAGCCGCGGACGCTCGGCGATATCGCATGGCACCTTGTTCAAAGCGTCGGCGTCTTTTTCAATCAGATCGGTCTGCAGCAGGAGATCCCGGCGGCCGAAGGAGCTTCCGCGGCGGCCATCGCGCAGGCGTACCGTCGGGCAAGCGATTCCGCCATTGCCGAATTCAGCGCAAAGTGGGCGGGTAAGGACGACCAGCTGGACCAGCCGATCAAAATGTTCGGCTTCATCGACACGACCGCTGCCGGCGTGCTCAATATGCTTGTCCGCCATCAGATACATCACCGCGGTCAAATGACGATATTGATGCGTCAGGCGGGACTGGCGGCGCCGGGCGTGTACGGGCCGAACGAGGAAGAAACGGCGGCGATGAAAGCGGCGCGCAGCCAGTCGTAAGTCGCAGCACTCTGAGTCCGCTGAGCGAGCGTGTGCTATGCCCGTTTTACGGCAGCGGGCAGCTTCGCCGCTAGCCGTGCGGAATGGAAGCCCGGGAAAAGCCCAGTGAAATCAAGGCTTTTTCTCGGGCTTTATTGGTTCTTCCGACTCCGGACGTCATCGCTCATCGCCTTCGGTTACTGGAATATTTGCTGACATTAATCAACTAATGATCGGGATGGTCCGGGACGGTCTGCGGGGATCGAGCCCGACAGCAGCGCTCCGCCCTCCGCATGGTTGCCGGCAGCAAGCTCCCCGCCGTGACGCCTAATAATGGTTTGCGAGATCGTCAGTCCCAATCCGCTGCCTCCGGTGGAACGGTTCCTCGATGCTTCTCCTCGATATAATGGTTCAAACACCCGTTCCAGTTCTTCCGCTGAGAAGCCCGGCCCGGTATCGCGTATCGCAAACGTGACTCGGTCGCCGGCTTTATCACATTGAACGACAATTTCCCCACAAGAGGGCGTATGCCTGACGGCATTGTCCAAAAGATTGTTCATGGCACGCTCCAGCAGGTGCGTGTCGCCGCGGACGATGCAATGGTCTGCGGTGCGGTTCGAGATGGAGATGCGTTTTTGCCGTGCCAGCGGACGGATGCTGTCGATCGATTTCTCGAGGATGAGCTTGAGATCGGCCGTCCCGTAGTTCAGTCTCGTTTCCACATATTCCATCTTCGTAAAGGTGAACAAGTCCTCGACGAGCCGGTCCAATTGCGCCGATTTTTCCTTGCATACCGCCACATATTTGCTTATTTTCTCCGGAGATTGAGCGATTCCTTGCTCCAGTCCGTCCAAATAGCCTCGCAAGGCGAACAGCGGGGTCCGCAAATCATGCGCAACCGCGGCGATCACGAATCGCCGTTCTTCCTCCAGTCTCGCTTGTTTGCGGAAAGATTGGCGAAGTCCTGTCACCATCGTTTCGAATCCGTCGCGCACTTCGGAGATTTCGGCGATTCGCGACCGCGGCAGCTCCGCATCCCAATCTCCTGCGGCGATTTGTCTGGCGGCCAGGCTCATCTTCTCGAGGGGCTTAAGCAGGAACCTTCGCATTTGAACAGCGACAATAAGAAATGCAAGCAAAAGACCGACAATCATCGACACAGCCAGAACCGTCTTTGACTTCGGCAAGTAGATGACGATCTTTCCGAGCAGCTGTCCGTCCTCCATGATCGTGAATCGTTCGGTGGACGATAAGGCGCTGCGCGGTTCCGGGTTCGAGCGAAAAATATCCTCATCCGACGCCGATACAATCGCCGCCTCCAGCTTCGCCTCCCGCAGCGCTTGCTGCAGCTCGGTTTGCCAATTCGGATCGCTCCACTTATCCGCGTTCGTTTCGATCAGACGGACGATCCCGGTCAACCGTTCCTGCAGCAGCTCGTCTTTCGGCCCGATTTCCGTGAAGCGGATCGTTCCTGTCTGCATGTAGTGAGCGGCAATATAGCCAATCCACGGCACGAGCAGCAGGAAGAAAAAGCACAGCATCGTAAACGTGCGAATGCGAAGCGTTCTCATGTTATCCTCCCTCGAAGCGATACCCTACGCCCCATACGTTGACCAGGTACTGCGGCCGGTTCGGATCGGCCTCGATTTTGTCGCGAAGCCGGCCGAGATGCACCCGAATCGTATGCTTATCGCCCACCCCGTCCCAAAATTTATCCAGCAGCTGCTCATAGGTAAAAACATGTCTCGGATGTTCGGCAAACAATCGCAGCAGCTCATATTCCCTCGGCGTGAGCGATACATTCTTCCCATCCACGATTACTTCTCTTGCGGACAGATTGAGCCTGATGCGGCCGAAATCCAAGCTCCTTCCGTCCGATTGCCGCTGAGCGACGGAACGCCTCAATACCGCTTTGATTCGCGCTATGATCTCGCCGGGCGAAGCGGTTTTGACAATATAATCGTCGCCGCCGAGCGTCAGTCCGCGAATCTTGTCCACATCGTCGCTCCGCGCGCTAAGGAAAAGGATCGGAACGCTGCTCTCCGCCCGAATCCGGCGGCATAGCTCGAAGCCGTTTTGCCCCGGCATCATGATGTCGAGCACAATGCAGTGAACGGCGTTCTGCTCCAACGCGGCCCACGCCCCATCGGCATCATAGGCGGTGATCACATGAAATTGCTCGTATTCCAAAAAGTCTCTCAACAGCTCGACGATGCTAGGGTCATCGTCGACAACCAGTATTGTTGCTCCTTCGCTCATGAATATCCCACCTTTGCCTCCTAGTTTATCATTTTTCCGGCAAAAACCTAACGCAGCCGCCCGATTTGTGATGGTTTGTTTATTGTTTTGTGACCTTTTTGCAGCGCTATTTGAGATATTGATTTGTTATTATTCTTGCCAGAGTGCACGGACGGCAAATACCGCGCGGTGACCGTCCTGCACGGAACACTCACTTTGGATACGAGGGAGGATTTCGATATGTTATCGGTTCAAATCGTGCTCTTTGACGGATTCGACCTGCTGGATGCCATTGCGCCTTACGAGGTTTTTAGCGCTGCGGCGATGAATGCCGAAGGCGCGCTAAGCGTAGAATTCGTCACCGCCGAAGGGCCGCGTTCCGTTACCAGCGGCATTAACGGGGTAGCCATTGAGGCAAGCGGCCGCTTGAATCCGGAACAGGCGGGCATCATTCTCGTGCCCGGCGCGGCGGGCGACGTCGAGGGAGACGGCCCCGACTCGATTCCGGCGATTTTGGGACAGGCCATGAATACCGAGTTGACCGGCATGATGAGGCAGGCGTTCGCACAGCAGGACGTCGTCGTCGCAACGGTATGCGGCGGCTCCCTGCTGCTGGCTATGGGAGGGCTGCTGGAAGGCAGACCGGCGGTCACCCATCATATGGGTATGGATGTGCTGGGAGCAACCGGCGCGATTCCCGTTCCGGCTCGCGTCGTGGATGACGGCAACCTCGTTTCCGGCGGCGGCGTCACTTCCGGCCTCGATGTCGCGCTGTATCTGGTGGAACGCGAGCTTGGGCCGCGCGTCGCGCACGCGGTAGAGCGGTTGTTTGAATTTGAACGGAGAGGGACCGTTTGGCGGGAATCCGGAATGGCGCCCGGCCGTCAACAGGCACGCGCAGGCGCCGAAACGAACGCCGCGGCGGACCAAAGCTTAATGACGGATGACCCTTCGGATCTTACGCCCGCAGAGTCGTCTGCCTTCGAGGGGAATTGGGAGGCGACGATCGCTACGCCGGTTGGGAAACTGGAGGTCAAGCTCTCGATAGGAGCAAGGAACGGGATGATCCAGGGCATAGCCGAGCAAGGAAATGAAACGGTCGAATTCGTAAACCCCGCGCTGCAGGCAGGCAAGCTTGTCTGGCTGCTGCCCGTCACGAAACCGATGCGCTTGAACTTGAAATTTGAAGTGACCGCCGACGGGGATCGCATGACCGGAACCGTCAAGGCCGGCATGCTGCCGGCATCCAAATTAACGGGCAGGCGGATTTCCTGACCGTGCATTAACCGTGCATTGCGTGCCGCAATTCATATGAAGCCATGGGGGTTTGGAATCGCATGAACAAACGGAAAACCTTATACGGCCTGTTGGCCGTTGTCACCATTCTCTTTATCCTTCACTCCCTGGTGAAAAATTATATCGTCGATCCCGGTGCCGAAGGCTTTTTAAGCCACAAAACAGGCCTTAAGCGCGAGCTGAATCTCCCACTCTGGCTGAACGTGATGTACGTTCATGTCGCCTTCGCCTGCATTGCGATGGCGTCGGGACTGCTCAACTTTTCCAAACGAATCTTTGAAAAAAGTCGCACGTTCCATCGCGTCAACGGCTACGTATATCTTGTGTCCGTACTGCTTGTCGTGCTGACTTCCGGATATATGGCGCCTTACGCCACCGGAGGCAAAATCAGCAGCATGGGGTTTAATCTGCTCAATCTGATCTGGCCGTTTATTACCATCATGGCGATTATCCAGATCAAAAATAAACGAATGGCTCAGCACCGAAACTGGATGATGCGCAGCTTCGCCTTTTGTTTTACGAACCTGCTCATTCATCTCATTACTTCCGTTGTTCATTCCGGCTTCGGTCTTATGTATGCGACCAGCTATACCATTGGCGTATACGGATCTATTGTGCTGCTGCTGTTGATTCCCGAAGTCATCATTCGAAGGATCAGTCCATGGAACAGAAAGGAATGGGGATAAGGATGAAAAAAGTTGTTGGCTGGCTCATGTCGCTCGTGCTTGTTCTAAGCTTAGCGGTTACCCCTGCAGCAAGTGCGATCTCCAAGGAGAATGACGCGGCGCCGGGGAATAACAAGCTGCATGTGCAATTCGTCTTGTTTGACGGCTTCGATCTGCTGGACGTTATCGCGCCCTATGAAGTATTCGCCGCCGCGGAAATGTATTCGGAAGGAGCCGTGACGGTGGAATTGGTATCCGCGGAAGGCAAGCGCTCGGTCCCGAGCGGTTTGAACGGGCCCTCCCTCAAGGCTGAAGCCAAACTGGACCCGGACCGTCCGGGAATTATTGTAGTGCCCGGCGCTTCGGGCAAGCCGGCGGGCAATTCGAAAGATGCCATTCCGAGCATATTATGGCGCGCCAAGGAAACTTCATTGACGGATTTGATGAAGCGAGCGATGGATAATGAGGACGTCACGGTAGCTACCATATGCGGGGGCTCGCTGCTGCTGGCCATGGACGGCTTGCTGAAAGATCGTCATGCCGTAACCAATTCGATCGGCATGGACGCGCTGAAAGCTGCGGGCGCCATTCCGGTAGATGCCAGAGTCGTCGAAGACGGTCCTCGCCTCGTGACCGGCGGAGGCGTGACGTCGGGACTTGACGTGGCCTTGTATTTGGTCGAGCGCGAGCTAGGGCCGCAAATCGCGAATACGATTGAAAAATTATTCGAGTACGAGCGGAGAGGCACAGTGTGGAAGGCGGAAGGCATGGCCCCAATCGATTTTACAAGTCAAGAAGCGACGAAACAGGAACAACCGGCATCCTCCGCAAGCAACTCCGGAAAGTAAGGACGAGATTTCAAACCAGGTTATGTATTCGCTGAAAAGCCATCCTTGACGGGATGGCTTTTTTCTATTGCTCCAGTAATCCGTTTCCTAACTCCCGAAGTTCCTCTACTCGCTTTTCCGGAATGCCAGTCGCCTGGACAATGGACGTCGTGTCCATTCCCATTCTGATCATATTTTTAGCGATTTCTTCTCTGGCTTCACGCTTGCCTTCGAGCTTGCCTTCGAGTATTCCCTCGCGCTTGCCCTCGAGTATGCCCTCCAGCCTGCCTTTGCGTTCAATATCATCCAGGATTTTTTCCAGTCCCATAACAGACACCTCTCCTTTCACATTCCGGATTAATTTCTGCAAATGCGGCTCCTTAGCCGGCAATTTTTGACTTAAAATATTCGCCATCCAAGCGGTAAATTGCTGCTGACTTTCTTCCGGCAGCTGTCGGATCGTATGCATCAGCTTGCCGAGCCGGGCCAGCAATTGATCCTGGTCTTCCGTTTGGTCCAGCAAAAACACGGAACCGATCGTATTGGACAACGATAATAGCTCTTCTTCCGTATATCGGGCAACATCAATCAGCAAATATTCAAAATCAAGCAGTTCCGGACCGAACAGTTCTTCATTGGCCAGCATCCCTCGAAATTGACGGCTGGCACTCCACGGTCTCTTTCCATTATACAATACAATCGGCACTATGGGAGGAAGCCGAAACGATTTTCCGGCAACCTTCTTCTTGTCCTGTTCTTTCATCAGGTAGCGCCAAATTTCAACTTGATAAATCAGCAGACGATACGGCATGAGGAAATCTACTTTGGACTGCATCTCCAGCAGCAAATAAAACACCACATCTTGACCGTTGAGTTTCACCCGATAAACCAGATCCGCTTCCTTGCGCTTGAAGTCTTGGAGAATAAACGAATGGGTAATTTCTTCAACGTTCGTTTCATCGATCCGTTCTACCCATCCCTTATGGATAAAGGATCGGAGCAGCTCGACAAAGAGCTTCTTGCTGGACAACAGAAATCGGTATGACGTATCGTGCCGCGGATGAACCGCATCGCGTTCGTCGGACTCCATTTTGCATCTAGTTCTCCTTCCCATTATGTTTTCCTTAAATGTATCGGCTGCGATCGTCGACCTTTCCACCAGTGATCCGGGTAATATATTTCAATCGTACCGATCGTGATTTTCATCTAAAACAGTAATAGATCCCTCTGAGCACGGCAGTATTTGGACTCGCCCCATCGGTATGATATAGTTGAAGCTTGAGAATTAATCACTCAAGAGCCAGAAGGAAAATAAGACACTTTTCTGCGAAAGGATTGTATTTATGCCTGCAAAAACCGAAAAAGAAAAGATGCTGAGCGGCGAGCTTTATCAGGCGGCGGATCCGGAGCTGGTGAAGGATCGGTTAAATGCGCGCCGATTGACCAGACTGTTCAATGAGACGCTTGAAACGGATGATGAACAGAGAAAAACGCTCATTAGGGAGCTGTTCGGTACAACAGGAAGCAATTATTATATCGAGCCGTCGTTCCGCTGCGATTATGGCTACAACATCCATGTCGGCGAGAACTTCTTCGCGAACTTCGATTGCGTGTTTCTCGATGTATGTGAAATTCGCATCGGCGACAACTGCTTTCTGGCTCCCGGCGTCCATATTTATACGGCAACCCATCCTTTAGAGGCTCGGGAGAGAATCACCGGGGCGGAATTCGGCAAGCCGGTCACGATCGGTCATAACGTATGGATCGGCGGCCGTGCGGTAATCAACCCCGGCGTGACGATAGGCAATAATGTCGTAGTCGCCTCCGGAGCGGTTGTGACCAAGAATGTCCCCGATAACGTGGTTGTAGGCGGCAATCCGGCTAAGGTCATTAAGCAAATTGACAATGGACTGGCTTAACCTGTTTTTGGTCCTGGATTCATATCCATGTGCCCTCTTGAAATACTTCTGGGACATCTCTCCTCGGTAAGCTTCGCAGCAAAATGATGGGGGTACTGCCGGATCTCCGATACGGCCTGCTTTTGGAGGGGACTCAGCTGCTCTCCTTCCTGCTCATCACGGAGGCTCGCTGTTAAGCTGCCTTCCGATGGAGGAAACATTGAATAAGCACGAAATTCGATCTTATTCTTGAAAAAAATCAGCAAAACGCCAAAATAAGGTTAAATTTCGTGCTTATCCCGGGTGAAATCGCCCGTTTCCGGGGTCAGCAGCTCGAATAAGGTTGTTGTTCGAACTGCTATGAACGTAAATGTCAAGCTCCACATTTTGAGCACATAGGTGAGACCTGGATTTTCATTTTTAAAATTTACGTGCGCTAAAGGAGCTCGGCACGGAGGCAAAATGTGAGCGACGGTCGGCAC
>Ga0207865_101162_pt1 | contig 21512 bp, 31 predicted proteins | sample HigsolmetaAR204D_FD_184836 | JGI IMG/M metagenome (GOLD analysis project Ga0207865, IMG submission 184836) | Ionic liquid and high solid enriched microbial communities from the Joint BioEnergy Institute, USA - AR20-4-D (SPAdes) (version 2) ...
ATTGTGGACATGGATACGGTTATCCGGTACATGGTGCTGGATATGGCGGCGGATCTTCATTCGTTTTGATCGTAGTATTATTTATACTTTTGATCATTGTCGGCTGCGCTTATGTAAAATAAAAAAAGGGGCAGTTCAAAAGTCAGAGTAACTGACTTTTTGAGCCCCTCATTTTTTCACTTTTAAAAAAAGCACACAAAAAAATCGTCCTTTCTAGTTCTAGTAAAATGAAGTTGCCACACAATATTACAGAAAGGACGATTTTTTATGAGCAATCAAATGATTACTACTGAAAATTATAACAAACAAATGACACTTTTTCCCCAGGTGCTGTTCGGCTTTTCTTCACTTCTACTATAAAAAAATAGTAGCACAAACCTTGGCCTAGGTCTGAACTACTAATGTTAGTATGTTTGATTTACTTGTCTTATTCAATTAAAGCGCCCGTTAGTTGATTAACAACGGTATACGTGATGGAATCAACGATGACCGCCATGACCGCCATAACCCATACCGTAACCAGGATAACCTCCATAACCCATACCGCTTCCAAAGAATTGTCTTTCCATTTTTTTATCTCCTCCTCAAATTGTTTCAAAAATAGTGTATGTGTCCATGTTCAAGGAGGAATAGACGTCTGCCTATTTATACGTGTTTTCTCGGCTGTTATTTAGCGTATAGTTATATTTCCTCATTGTACTACTGTTCAAAAGAAAATTAGATACAGTCTACGATTTACTCTCTTCTTGTTGTACTAACCTTCCCCTTTAGTTTAAGAACATTTTTTCACAAACTCCATATTTATTTTAACAGATGGACAAGCTCCAGCGATTGTATTTGAAGCTACTGGCGTTTATTCCAAACCATTAGAGCGCTTTATAAATGATCACGGTTATTCATACTGTTTACTGAATCCATTGGAATCAAAGCTTCAAACAGCCTCCATGCGCATGCACAAAGCGGACAAAAGTGATGTGCATCGATTGGCACAAACTCACTTTAACACTGAACGACGTGTAAAAAAAGGACAAGATGCTTATTTCGATCAAATGCGTGCGCTTTCCCGATACTATCATGAATTAGACGAAGAACTAGCGATGCTTCGAAGTAGAATGCACACTTTACTACAACTGACTTTCCCAGAAATGGAATCGCTGTTCACACAAAAATCCGATAAGCACTGTACGAATGCCATACGCTTCTACTTGTTTAGCTTTGTTTTCCCAGTCATATACAGTCTTACCTAAAAAATCATTTGATGTTTCTAACGAAGCTTCCGTATATACATCATTTATTGATGGTGGATAAATACCGATTGCACTTGCATTGATAAATATGGCTGGTTTTTTAGGCAATAGTAAGATTATTCGTATTAACTCATCTGTTGCTACCATCCGACTGTTATAAATTTTTTTCTTATGGTTCGTATTCCATCTTCCATCGTTTATTGAAACCCCTGCTAAATTAATAAATACATCGGCATCTCTTATTTCATTTTCAGGAGAAATCCCTTCTTCAAGCCATTGTATATAATAAACATTCCCTGAAGTTTTTTTGCCTTCCTAGTTAAGATAATAATTTTATGCCCTTCATTAAGAAGAAGCTCAGTCAATTTCTGTCCGATAAATCCTGAACCACCAGCAGTAACGATCTTCATTTTATCCCTCTTTTAAGAGTAAGTAATGATTTTAGTACTGGTAGTTCGGGAATAGTTTTATTTTTAGATAGATTACAAAACAATAAAGCCAATTTCAATTTTACATTAGATGAATATATAAATAATAAAGTCTCATCACCATATTCTGTGATGTTCACACAATTCCGGAAATAAGTTAGCGAGATTGATACTCAATCTAGAGTAGCTCCTTCGTCAGCTTGCAGACCACTAAGTTGGTAGACGGAAGCGGTCAAGTGCTTTCCTTGACGGCTTCCATTCTACCAACTACAATGCGGAAAGCTGATGAAGGGCATGGTTAAGCAATCTGATTTTTATAAGTTTTACCTGTACATTCCAAAAATACACGTAGCCGAAATCTTTCAAGGTTTCTGAAGCCAAAAGCACGCCTTTTGATGTTCTTAATCTTATGGTTTGTACCTTCAATCCGGCCATTCGTAAAGGGGTAAGAAAATATTGTAAAATTTGTGCCTTCCAATTTTCTATCGTCTTGGCAACTTGATGAAATGAAGGAAATGGGCTGCTCCATGCGAGTTGAATCCATTCTTCTAAGAGTGAATCAGCTGTATCATAGTCATTCACTTGGTATATTTCTCTAAAGAGTTCTTTTAGAAAATAGGCATATGACAATTCTGAATGCTCTTTGAGCATCTCGTCTATACGAAGCTTTTTTTCCAGCTTTCCTTCCTTGACGGCTCTCCTTAACTGAGTAACCAAATCATGGGCAGTAATAAAATACGTTTTATACCCTCTAGCAATCGCCTCCATTCCTATCGAAATCGCGAGGTGTGTCTTTCCAATCCCCGGTGGACCGAGAAAAAGGATATTTTCTTTTCGATCAATAAAAGACAGGGTAAGCAGCTCTCGAATTTGACGCTCACTCACTGAAGGCTGTGCGGCAAAATTAAAGGTATCAATTGTCTTGTGATATGGCAGCTTGGATAGTTTGATGAGTGTTTGGATCGATCGTTCCTGTTTTTCGACGATTTCTGCCTCTAATAAGCGGAATAAAAACTCCGAATAGGTATATTATGAGTAGCCGCGTATTCTGCCATGGCGGCCCATCATTCCGCCATGACAGGCAAATGAAGACGGTGGCAATACTTGTGTATTTGTTCTTTCATGAGCTTTCCCCTCGCAGGAATGCGTCATAAACGGACAATGGACGGGTATCCACTTCCACCGAAACAGGCGAAATGGCGGTCGCCATTTCCGTCTGTTTCTTTTTTATTTTTTCGGTGAATGCAATCACTTTTTCTGTTGGTTCAAGTAAGAAATCTCCTCCCCTCGATCGTACAACCGAATATCCCCATTCAATCGCTCCTTTACCAGAATTTCTTTCCCCGCATACTCCGCCGATAGGAGCCATTGTTCCCCTTAGTAGGAAAAACCGCCATCACTTTCCGATAGGAAAGATAGCTTGTATCGTAATCTTTTAACGGGAGAGGTTTGAGCGGTTCCTCGGCCCAACGATCTTGCGGAGGAATGCCGGTAGTAGCGTTTGGTTTCCGATTCGCCACTTGATCGAGCCAGCGTTGCAAAAGGAAATTCAATTCTTCGATACTTTCAAACGATGTTCCTACATAGAAGTGATCCATAATATACTGAATGGCTCGTTCGACTTTCCCCTTTGTCTGGGCCCGGTAGGGCCGGCACGCTTTTGGAATAAATCCGTAATAGCCCGCAAATTCAGAAAACCGTTGATTCCATTTCACCACTCCTTGTTCCCGGCCGTCTGTAACGGTCCTCATATTGTCAAATAACACTCTCTTTGGAATCCCTCCAAAGTACTTGAAACTTGAATCAGGCATTCCATTAAGTGCTCCTGGTCCTGGCTGGTCGTAAATACCGCGTATTTCGTCCGCGAATAGCCTAACGTGGCCTCAAATAGCGATAACTTGACTTTTTTCCCTTCGATCACGACCTCCCCAACTTTTTTCCAATCGACTTGCATTTGTTCGCCAGGAAGTGTTTCATAGCGAACCGTGTATTTCTTTTTCGCCGTCTCTCGGAAAGGCTGCATATAGTCCTTTAAAATCGTCTTTCCTCCCGTGTAGCCCTGTTGTCGAATTTCCAAAAACAACTTTTCGCTATTAAATACCCCATCCTCTAACATTCGTTTTTGAAGATACGGCTTAAATGGATCTAACTTGCTTTTTCTTTGGTTTCGCTTGGATTTGGAAGGGGGATTGGGGGAGTGAATATATTTTCGGACGGTTTTCCGATCGATCCCCAATTCCCTCGCAATATCGGAAATACTCATTCCCCTTTCATACATCTCTTTGATCATGAAAAATTCCCCTCTCGTAATCATGAACCATAGCTCCTCTCATTGACACTATGGTTCTATTGTAAGTGGGGAATTTTATTCCGGCTATATTGGGGATTTTATCATCGGCTTTAACACCGACGGCAGAAAAGCTGGGAACAGTGCTTTCTCAACTGGTTTTTATTGGTTAATCAACACGCCTGAAAAATGCTCCTCTTTTTCGCGAATGGCATCCGCGTTGAGAGGAGCACTGGTTGATCATTTTCCCACCTTATCGAGCTGCGGAACGACCGGCGTCCCGTAAGTATGGAATGTTTCCACTGTTTTGTTTCTCCACGCTTGGCCGCGTTTTCGTTCTTCTTCCGTTCATGTAATCGGTTTCCAATCTGGCGCGAGGACGAGATATCCTCTAGAACAAACTTCAATCCGGTTGCAGCCTGGTTCGTATACATAGGTCGTGTATGTTTGGTTAATGGCGTGCTTGCTTGGGGATAGCTCAATGTAGACGTCAGGGTCGACAAACACATTGGCCGCTTTGACGATATCTGCCATGCTCTCGACGGCGAAGGCGATATGATGAAGCCGCCCTTTGGCGCCGCGGTGGCGTCTTTCGTATACACAATGTCATAGGATTTGTTCGTCGCCCGGTACCAAATGCCGTTTTTTCGGCCGTCGTTCATGACAATTTGTTCCGTCAGGCGAAGGCCCAGCACCGTTTCCACAAATTCCCCATCCGCTTCCGGATTTGAGGAAAAAAAGTTAATATGATCCAATGTTTTCACCGCTGCTCCATGTCCCGTAAACTTTTGCGGTTGGTTTTTCCAATATGGCTTTAAATGATCCGGTGCTTCGTAAAAATTCGATTCATTGTACAGCTCCATGAGATGGCCGTCCGGTCCATAAAAACGATACGCTTTTCCATGGCCTTCGTCCCTTCGATCCAGCCTATTCCACGTCCTGTTGCCTCGATGGCTCTTGCTTTTCTCTCTAACGCTTCAGGACTGATCGTCCGCAAAGCGGTATGGGCGACGCCGGCTTGTTCCGCTTCGGTCACCTTGAGCGAATAGTCTTCATAGTCGCCCCAACAGCCCAAATATGCGGAGCGACCCTTTCGGTACACTTCTTGCATTCCAAGGATTTCGGTGAAAAAAAGGACGCTTTCTTCAAATTTTGGCGTCAACAGTTCTACATGGCCAAGATGGGCAATGTCGAAATCGAGCTCTTTTTGTTTTGTCATTGTTTCTCCCTCACGAATATTAAACATTATTGTTTAACAAATTTATTATACAAAATACATACCGGAAAGATAAGTTTGAAGCGGGGGCTTCTTTCGAAACTATGATAAATTGATGAGGTCTATGAAAAGAAAAGTTTTCGAGAGCATTGACGAATTCGTTTTCATAGATAAAAATAAATGTATAATCATATTGTTAAACAAAATGGCGACGGAGCGATGAGAATGATGAAGAGACCAATGGATATAGCTTATGAATACATTAAAGAGCGAATTATCAATGGCACGTTTTTTCCTTCGCAAAAGTTAAATGAAAGCGAGCTTTCCGCGCAAATTGGCGTCAGCAGGAATACAGTCAAAAAGGCGTTGTTTAAATTGGAACAGGAACATTTGGTCGATATGGAAGAAAACAAAGGGACAACAGTAAAATCGTTTACTGTCAAAGAGATTGCCAACTATTTTGAAATTCGTGAAGTGTTGGAAGGATTGATTATACGTAGCGCGGTGGAACGATTGAGTGAGGAAGACCTCAAGGAAATGGGAGACATTTGTGAAAAGATGGAATCTTATTTGGATTCGGGGCATTTAGAAGAGTATTCCCAACTGAACAAACGGTTTCATGAGATCATTTATCGAGCGAGCGACAATCAACAGGTGGTGGAGATGGTCAATTTGATCAAAGGACAGCTCCTTCGCTACCATTTGCGGACGATTTTAATTCCAGGGCGGAAGGAAAGTTCTGCGAAAGAACATGAACAAATTTATCTTGCTTTGAAAGAAAGAGATGTCGATAAGGCGCAAAGAGCCATTCGCCTTCATATCGCCAATATCCGTCAAACGATTGAGGAACACTTTCCCTTTCTTGTTTAACAATGAGAACTTCGATAATCACCGACGCGAAAAGCTGGTTTATTCAGCGGAATTCAACGCTGAATCCAGCTTTTTTTTCTTTCATTAAGCAAAATGTAAATTTTGTTTCATTGTAAAATTAAATGCAACAAAATAAATATACAAAAGCCACGGTAATTCCGCTATGAGGAAGTCGACAGAAACCCATCCATAACAGGAGGAATACCATGGCTCGCTCTCATCATAACACAACTCGTACCTTTTCACATCTCACCGTTTTTGATCGTGGTCAGATCCAAGTGCTTCGCAATCAGGGAAAGTCTCTACAGGAAATCACGGACATCATCGGCTGTCATACGTCTACGATCTCCCGTGACTTGAAGCGAGGAACCGTGACGCAAGCGACGGTCTGATCTGACCGAGTATCAAGCCTACTTTGCCGATGTGGGTTAACGTGTCTATGAAGCGAACCGTTCCCGTTGTGGTGCGAAGTATAAGCTGATCCAGACCACGGATTTCATTCCTTTCGCCGTGCAGAAGATCCGTGATGATCACTGGTCTTTTGACGCCGTTTGCGGCTATGCCAAGACTCGGCACTTGTTCGATGGGAAAAGAGTTTGCACGAAAACGCTGTACCGCTATATCTGACCTTGTTCTGCTTCCAATCAAGAACATTGATCTGCCTTTAAAAGTGCCCCGCAACACCAAGAAAAAGCGAACACGGCAACATGAGAAGAGGCTGGACACAAGCATTGAACAGCGTCCCCAGCATATCGATGAACGTCTGGAATTCGGCCACTGGGAAATCGATACCGTCTTTAGGCGCCAACAAAAAAGGAGCGGCGCTTCTCCCATTGACCGAACGCAAGACGCGCAAAGAACACATCCTGAAGATCGATCGCAAGACGGCGGAATGCGTGAAGCAAGCCTTACAGGAATTGAAGCAACAGTATGGATCCGTATTCTCAACCGTGTTCAAAACGATCACATCAGACAACGGAGCTGAATTCAGTAAACTCAGCCAGTCTATCGAATCCGAGGTGTGTTACACCCATCCTTACACATCATGTGAACGAGGAACCAATGAATGCCACAACGGACTCATTCGTCGATTGATTCCAAAAGGCAAGTCCATTCTAGGATATCGATCCATCGCTCATTATCGATGTAGGGAACTGGTGTAACATCCCAGGAAGATCCTGGGATTAACCAAACGATGCGTTTCATGAAGAGTTACGAAACATCACTTGATCATAACCATATTTTGGATTACTGGGAGTTGTTGTTACATTTATTATTGCAATTTAAGAAATGAAAATTTTTAAACAATTTTGTTGACATATTCGAGAAAGGTGCTCTATTATTTAATTGTAAACAAAATTGTTTAACAAGAATGTTAAAAATGAAAGAAGGGCTATCACATGTATGAAGAACTGGTAAAAGACGCTTATGATCTTCACGTTCATACGGGACCAGATGTGTTGCCACGGAAACTCGATGATTTTGAGATGGCCGAACGGCTTCAGCGGTTGGGAATGAAAGGGTATGGAATCAAGTCGCACTACTTTTGCACAGCCGAGCGGGCAGCGCTCGTCAATCGGAAGTTTCCAGAGTTTCAAGCCATTGGCGCCATTTGCTTGAACAATACGGTTGGCGGGTTGAACGCCATTGCTGTAGAAATGGCGGCGAGGGACGGAGCGAAAATTGTCTGGATGCCGACATTTGATGCTGCGAACGAACAAGAGCATTTAGCCAATAGCAACCCCACGAAATTACCGCATTGGGCGAAACTGCGTCAAGAATTTGAAGCGAAAGGGAAGGCATTGCCGACGATCCGCATTTTGGATCAAGACAATCGCTTGAAAAAAGAAGTGTACGACTGTTTGGAAGTGATGGTGAAATACAATTTGATTTTGGCCACGGGCCATTTAGGCAAGCAGGAAATTTATGAGTTGGTCAAAGAAGCGCGCGACGTCGGCGTACGCAAAATCGTCATCACTCACCCGAACTTCCCCTCAATTGCCTTATCCAAAGAGGAACAAAAAGAACTGGCGGAAATGGGGGCGATCATGGAACATTGCTTTACGACGCCAGCTTCCGGCAAGGTGACGTGGGAATCCGTGTTTACGGAAATTCGGTATGTCGGCCCAGAACATTGCATTTTGTCCACCGACTTAGGCCAGCCGAACAACGTCTATCCGGACGAAGGGTTGCTGGAGTTTGTCTGCCAGCTGATTGAACACGGCGGCTTCACCCGCGATGAGGTGAGACGGATGACTGCCGTCAATACAGCGAACCTTGTAGAAGAAGTCGTTTCGAAAGTGTAAGCGTAATCAATCAGGATGTTGTGATGGATAGGAGGAGAAACGATGGACCAACACACTCGTTTATTAGTCGTCAGCGCCCATGCCACTGATTTTGTCTGGCGGGGCGGTGGGACGATCGCGAAATACGTTAAGGCTGGGGCCGATGTGTCGCTTGTGATTTTAAGCTACGGAGCGCGCGGGGAGTCGAACGGTCTCTGGAAAGCTGAAGGTCAGACACTTGAAAACGTCAAAACGGTGCGCAGAAGTGAAATTGAAGCCGCGGCGGAATGTTTAGGAGTGAAAAATTACGAGATATGGGATTGTGAAGATTACCATATGACGATTACTCCGGAACGGACGCTGCAACTGTTGAAGAAAATTCGCGAAGTGTGGCCGGACATTATTTTAACCCATGGTCCGCGCGATGCGTTCAATCCCGACCATGAAACCGTTTCACGGTTTGTGTTCGAATCATCCGTATTGGCGACGTCGGCGGGCGTGCGCGATGTGGACTTGCCGACAATCAAGCAGCCGAAGCTGTTTGGCTTTGAGCCGCATCAGTCGGAAATCAGCGATTTCAAGCCGGAAGTAATCGTTGATATTACGGATACGTATGAACAAAAATATGCGGCGATGAATTGCTTTAAGGCGCAAAAGCATTTAATCGACTACTACGCGGCGAAACAGCGTTGCGCGGCAATCATGCGCGCCGTTGCTCCGGCAACCAAGAATACAAATATGCAGAAGCGTTCAGCCACTTCTTCCCACTCGTAGGCGGTGAGCTCATCTAATGGAAAGTACGTCATTCGCAACATTCAACGCCCTGATCCGCAAATCGTCTAGGAGTTAAAACAGTACGATGTGTCGATTGTATATGAAGCGCAGGGAAAGCAAGGGCTGCTTGGATATGGACTAAAGCCGATCCAACAAGGGGCATCGATATGCGGGCCGGCGGTGACTGCGGTTTGTTATGCAGGGGATAATTTAATGATACATGCGGCGATTGAAGTGTGCCGACCTAGGGATGTGCTTGTCGTCGCAACAATCGGGGAAGGGATTCATGGCATGATCGGCGAGCTCATCGTTCGCGCTTTAATGAAGCGCGGAGTGCAAGGGCTTGTCATCGATGTCGGCATCCGCGATGTAAAGCAAATTCGCGAACTCGGATTTCCTGTTTGGTCCAAATCAGTCTATCCGGAAGGGACGACGAAAACGAGAGGCGGTTGGGTGAACACCCCGGCTGTATGCGCCGGTGTTCTTATTCACCCGGGCGATCTCATCATGGCCGATGATGACGGCATTGTCGTCATTCGCAAAGACGAAGCGGCACTGTATTAGAAGCGGCGAAAAAGAGGGTGGAAAAAGAAGAGAGAACGAAGCGGAAAATTGAGAACGGCGAATTGAGCCTTGATTTTTACCACCTAAGAGAAACGTTGCAAAAGGAAAATGTGATGTATTACTAGAGCGAAGACGCATTGCAAAAACGAAATCCTCTTCCAACTGAGGCAAAACGAATCACATGATCGATGGAGAGATGACGAATGAAATCACCAGTCATTGGATTTATCGGCTTTGGCGAGGCGGCTTTCGCGATTTCAAGCGGTTTGCTGGAAGAAAAGAAGGTCGTAACCATTTATGCGTATGATGTCAACCGTGATCACCCGACAGTTGGACAGGTAATCCGTGAGCGAGCGGCGGCGCTCGGCGTCCCGCTCGTCGCCTCCCTTGAAGAACTTTGCGACAAGGCAGTGTATCTTTTTTGTGCGGCGAGCGCCAAAGTGGCGGAGGCGATTGCGAAAGACGTTCAACCGTTTTTGCGGCCGGATCATTATTACATTGATATGAACGCCGCTTCCCCTATGACGATGGAACGAGTGGCGGCGCATATCGCCGAAACGGGAGTAGCGTTTATCGATGCGGCGGTGATGGATTCTGTTCCGCCGAAAAAGCATAAAGTGGCGATCTATGTCAGCGGTTCTGAGGCCCGCCGTTTTACAGAGGCCGCCAATGGGTGGGGAATGAACATGATGTTCATTAGTGAAACCCCTGGCAGCTCCTCTGCCATAAAAATGTTCCGCAGCATTTTCATGAAAGGGCTTTCGGTTTTGTTGCTTGAGACGCTTCATGCCAGTCGAACATATGGGGTAGAAGAAACGGTGCTGGCGTCATTAAACGAATCGTTAACCGTGCGGCCTCTGCATGAAACGACGGATTTGTTGCTTCCACGGACAGCCATCCATACCGAGCGGCGGGTGGCAGAAATGAAGGAAGTCGTTTCCACACTCGACATGCTAGGCATTGATGCGACGATGTCTGAGGCGGTGAAGGCAAAGTTGCAATGGCTGGCCGATCAAAGAATACGTGAACAATGGAACGGCCAGCCGCCTAAAAGTTATGATCAATTGCTGACGATGCTCAAGAAGGAAGAGAAGAAAGAATCATAAGCAAAGGAAAATAAAAGAGAGTTGACTGATGGCGTGAAGCCATGGTCACAAAAAGCGAATTTTTCAAAGGGGAGAGAAAAGCGATGAATCACGGAGCAGTGAAATGGTGGCGATATGAAAATATCATTATGGTATCTTTTGGATTGTTATGGGGGTTGATTTTTTTAGATCGACTTGGTATTACGTATATTTTTCCAAATATAGCTGCTGATTTACAGCTTACCAATGCGCAGCTGGGTTTGACAATGTCCATTGTTGCCTTTACATGGGGGATTAGTAGTGTAATTTTTGCGTTTATCTCTGATTCAATTGGAAAGAGAAAAAACTTTCTTGTTTTCTTTGTCTTTATGTTTTCTATAGCGACATTTGGAGTAGGGTTGGCTCAATCAATTATTGCGTTACTTGTTGCCCGAGCCATCATTGGTTTGGCGGAAGGACCTTCTATTCCTCTGATTCAAGCTTCGATGATGGCTGAATCCACTCCTTCTAGAAGAGGTTTTAATGCGGGGTTTATTATCGCTATGTCTTCTTTAATAGGTGGGCTAACTCCCACATTGATTGTAGCGATTGCCGGTCACTTAGGTTGGCGATATGCTCTGTATTCCATGTCTATACCAGGCATTTTGTTAGGTATCTTTCTATGGATTTATATGCGAGAGCCGCGTCTTTCTAATGAATCAGAGAAGGATGTTAGTCATGTTTCAAAAATGAAGTGGAGTGACGTAAAGATAGTTTTGAAAAGTCGAAATGTATGGCTATGCGTAATAGGTGCTATTTTTCAAATGGGGGGGCCAATTTTAACGTTTTCAAGTTTTGGACCTTTATACTTAATGAAAGAAGGAGGGTTTTCACAAACAGCAGCTGCAGCCATTTTCAGCATTTATGGTATTGCCCAGTTTGTTTGGTCAGCATTAATGCCGTGGCTTTCAGATCGCTTTGGTCGTAAACCTGTTGTGTTAACGGTGATGTTTGTGCAAATGTTGCTGCCCATCTCATTTTTGCTTTTCCACAATATACACGGAATGATCGTGTTAGCTGTTATTACATTTAGTTGTGGATCATGCCTAGCTCCCTTAACATTTTTTACCATTCCCGGAGAATCTGTTCCCCCTGTTTCGGCAGCGACGGCTATGTCTCTTGTGAATCTTGTTGGAGAGGTAATTGGGGGAACGTTAGGACCAGCGTTAGGCGGCATGTTTGCTGATCGCTATGGTATCGCTGCACCTATATGGATCGTGTTGTTAGCAACAATTGTTACATTTATTCTATTTTTAGGGTTAAAAGAAACGGCCCCTGCCAAAAGGAATTTTGAATTTTCGAAGACAATTGCTCAATAATGGTGTATCTAAGGAAAGAATTTTTAGTCTTATTGCAATTTGTGGGAGGGAATGAATATGACAAAGACGTATTTTGACATTCCATATGCTTCGTTATCTGAATCACAAAAGTTAGACATCTATTTACCGGAGAAAGGGGAAAAGCCATTTCCAGTCATTATTTCTATCCATGGAGGAGCATTTGCTTTCGGAGATAAAAAGGGCCCAGATTGCGAGGCTGCATTGCATGGATTGGAGCGAGGGTATGCTATTGCTTCTGTGAATTATCGTTTGAGCGGTGAAGCTACGTTTCCGGCCGATATTGAAGATGTAAAAGCTGCGATTCGATTCTTGCGTGCCCATGCTGATGAATTTTCGCTTTGTTCAGAAAAATTCGCTGTATGGGGCGGATCGGCAGGAGGGGCTTTAGCGGCATTAGTTGGAACTTCAGGGGATGTTCCGGAGTTTAAAAATCCTACTATAGGATATGTTGAATACTCTGACCGAGTGCAAGCGGTTGTTGATTGGTATGGGCCTATCAATTTTCTGACTATGGATGACCAATTTATTGAAATCGGTATCGAAGGTCAAATTCATAATTCCTCAGATTCATTTGAATCGAAATTGATGGGGCAACAAATTACTCTCATCCCAGATTTAGTTGCCAAACATAATCCAGAAACCTATATTACGCCAGATTGTCCTCCATTTTTGATTCAGCATGGGATGAAAGATGATATCATTCCGTATTTACAATCTGTTGAATTTGCTAAAAAATTGGAGTCAGTTATCGGAAAAGAAAACGTCATTCTCGAGCTGTTTGAAAATGCGGGGCATGGTGGGCCGGAATTTCATTCAGAAGAAAATATTAGAAAAGTATTAGATTTTCTTGATGCGCGTTTGAAATAAAATCGCATCTTTAAATCGATGAAGGATGTTATGCGATAAAGTAGGCTTGTCTGTTCATGAAGGAAGAGGGTGTCCCAAAAAGGTCGGGACACCTTTTCTATTGCAGCATATACACATAAAAGGTTTCACGCACGAAGAAAGGCCTCCATATCTGCCTAATTGGTGCGAGGCGGCATGGTCAACAGCTCTGTTCAGTACCTATCTCCTGTCTCGAAAGTTTTGGTCATTTTTAACAAATGCTCATGGACGAATGTGAGATCATTTTTTACACTTTCGTCGAAATACAAGAAAGGAAATCTGCGAGAGAAAGAGAAAACAGAAAACAAAAGCAACCACGGAGGTGAACATAAGATGGCCGTGACCAGCGAGCAAGTGAAAATCATGTGGGAAAAGTTCGTATTTCATAACGAGCTCGATCCCGATTTGCTATGATTCGAGACTCTTGGCTTCGGTCGAAAAAAGTGATGGTTGATCCGTTTCGTCCTACGGGTGGATTAAAGAAATTGACAATGAAAAGTACCGCTCCTTGATCGATTGGTCATTGCCGTTAATGGAGGGGTTTTATTCGATTGTCTAAGGATCTGGATTTTTGGTGATTCTGTGCAATGAAAGCGGACAATTGCTTTTGTCGATTCGTGATCGCGAGCCTTTAGCGAGGGCGGAAGAAATCGGGTTTATCGCCGGGGCGGACTGGAGGGAGCAAGTGATGGGAACCAAAGCCATCGGTATATCGATCGCCATTGAGCAGCCTGTTCAAGTGTTTGCTGAGGAACATTACACCCAAATATGCCAGTCATGGACTTGTTCTGCTTCTCCCATTCATGATCCCGACGGCCGAATCATTGGTGTATTGAATATGTCGGGACCCTATGAAAAAGTGCACTCTCATACGAAAGGAATGGTTGTATCGGCCGTGAAGGCGATTGAGTATCAACTGAAATTGCTCGAGAATGCTGAAAAAAAAGTGATGATGCAACGGTTTTTGGAAGCAACGACGAACAATATGAAAGAAGGGATTTTAATCATCGATCGCGATGGGAAGATCGTAAAGGCGAACAACCAGTTAAAAAAGCTGTTTCGTATACCGCAACTGCCACTGGAAGAAAACAAGATCGACGATATTTTCAGTGATTCCTCCATTTGTTCAGACCATCCGCTTCATTTGCAAAATCAAGAACTGCATCTAAGCATCAAGCCTTCCAATACAGTGCAGCATGTGTTAGTGGACAAGATTCCAATTTACGAGAAAAAAGAACGAATCGGATCGATGATCATTGTAAAAGAAATTGAAAAGGTACGCCAGTTTGTCAACCACCTATCGGGAAACCAAGCGAAGATCACGTTTGCGGATATAATCGGGCAACACCCGTGTTTCATTGAGAAAATGAACGAAGCTCAGTTCGCCGCGGCGACAGATTCCAACGTGTTAATATAGGGGAAAGCGGAACAGGGGAAGAGATGGTGGCTCAGGCAATTCATAATGAGAGCAAGCGGAAAAACAAGCCGTTCATTGCGATTAATTGCGGGGGCATACCGCGGGATCTTCTTGGCAGTGAATTATTCGGGTATGTGGATGGCGCGTTCACGGGGGTGAAAAAAGGGGGAAGCGCCGGAAAGTTTGAACTTGCCAATGGGGGAACGCTTTTTTTGGATGAGATTGGCGAAATGTCATTGGATATGCAAGTGCTGTTTTTTCGCGTCATTCAGGAAAAGGAAGCGATTAGAATTGGCGGGCATAAAGTGATTCCAGTTGATGTAAGAATTATCGTAGCGACCAACATAGACCTTCGTCAGGAAGTGCAAAAAAGCAGCTTTCGCGAGGACCTGTTTTTCCGATTGAACGTCATGCCGATTGTTCTCCCGCCTCTTCGGGAAAGAAAAGAAGATATTCCGCTTCTCGTCCGTCGTTTTATTGAAAAACAGGCTTACAAACGAAATCACCGTCTCTTGAGAAACGGTCCGATTTCTTATAGGCGCTGATGCAATACGATTGGCCAGGAAATATTCGCGAACTGCAAAAATATGATCGAGCGGGTGCTGAATCAGTGCACCAAAACTATGTTGACAGCGGCGGATTTGCCGGAAGAAATCTTTCGGCCTCTTCGCTCGCCTCAAGTTAGGGAGAACGTAGGCATCTCCCGAAATGAGATAAAAAAGCAATCCATCATCGAGACGTTAAAGCGGTGCAACGGCAACATTTCCAAAGCGACTCGTTACTTAGGCATATCGAGAAGTACGTTTTATCTGCAACTGGACAAATGGAATATTCGATATTGACTGTCCCATTTTGTATCAAAGAGTAGCAACAAAGTGAATCAAAATGAAACACTTTGTCGCTGTTTTTGTTTAAGGTGGATCAAAAGATGGCTTTGGACAAATCACTTGGGGGATGTAGAAAAGGAAACAAGCGTTGGAACGATTTTTGCAATATATAAAATATGAAAAAGTGTAACCAATCAAGAAAAGGGGGAGAGGAAGTTGGCCATTCCTAAGGACCATCTTCTTTGGATGTACGAAACGATGTACAAAATTCGATCAAGTCCAATTTTGTGTGTAAATTCTCCCTCAGTTAGAATCCCCCCTTCCGTCTCCCGAAGGGGGAGACGCAGGGAGCACGCCCCCTGCCCCCCGTTAATCGCCATGTGGCAGACCCAGCACGGGATTTCTGGACAGATCAAAAGTGTGTGGTAAGAGCCTGTCAAGGCTAAACGGAACGCTTTGCGGCCTTGACAGGCTTTGTATAGCATCTGTTAGCCGATGCGTGTGACTTTGGCAAAGGCGGTATCGGCTTGCGATTCACGCCATTCGAGGTATTCGGTCATTTCCCAATCCTTTTTCCCGCTTGCCCATTTTTCGTCTATCTCCATGAGCAAAACCCCGATCAGGCGAATAACAGATTCACGGTTAGGAAAAATGTGAATGATACGTTCTTGTCGGCGAATTTCTTCGTGGAGTCGCTCCATGCATTTGTTGTCCGACGTCATTTACGATACTTTTCGGGCAGCAGAGAACGGCTGTGGCATCATCCGTATCCTGAGCTTGCAACATCTGATTCAATACCTATTCCAGTAGCTTGGATCCCCCCGAATCCTGCGAATTTCCGAGAAAAAGTTGCCGCAAAAGTTGTGCATCTACAGTAATCGGGTATTGAACCATTATCAAAATCCCCTCTCATGGAATGTGGCCTGGACAACTTCACTCTAACCGAGGGTTTTTGAAATGGCTCTCTTATTTTAAAGCCGTTTTTACACAATTATATGGACTCAACTTAAAAGTGTAAAATATGATATATCGAAAACTGTCAAAATTAGTTTATTATTCACACCCTTCTCCTTTTTGAAAAGATCCACCTTATCCGCTTCCATTTCTTACGGTTATACCCACCCCATGCTCCTTTCTTTCTCATCCGATCTGTCGCCCAATACAGAGACCGGTAATAATGAAACCAGTCGGCGATGACGTGCCGGCCCATCCGTAAATCGTGGGAAAAGCGGTTCCCTGCAAGCATGAACATTGGCCAAAAGGAAAAGGCATCCCGGAGATTTTCGGGATGCCCAGAACGATGCCTTTTGCAAAAACCCTTTTCCGAAGTTATACTGGGCCGGCGGGGGCGAAGGGATGCCATTGCTTGCGGAAGGGGAAGGCAGCCGACACCGGCAAGAGCTCCCGCATCATCCTTCTTCCTTCCGAAAACCGGGATTCCCGCCGCCCCATATGCCGACGGCTTTTCCTCAGCAGAAACGGGAAATTTTTCCGCCTTAGGCGTTGTACCGTTCCTCGAGAAATTCGCAGAAAAACTCTTTCCTCGATTTGATCGGTTCTCCGGGATGTTTTTCCTTCATATGTTCCACATAGGTCTCATAGCAAGGCACGCCGACGAGCAAACTGATGAACTGTTTCCGGTAGCTCCAGGCATTTTTTAACCATGCCCGCATGACGGTCCCTCCTGTTTTACTTTCATTTCGTTCAAGTGTTGACATTCCGCGGGACATATTCCGCTTCAAACAGGGTGACTTCCTTATCCCTCATGACATTCAGCCACAATCGGAGAGCGGAGAAAAACACGATGACGACCACGAGGATGAAGATGGCGCACAGGGCGGCGTCCACATAATCGTTGAAGATCACTTGCCGCATTTCCGCCATGGATTTCGACGGCGCCAATACTTCCCCGTTATTGTAAGCCTCTTTAAACTTGACGGTGTGGGACATGAAGCCGATGGCCGGATTGGAATGGAAGATTTTTTGCAAGCCGGCCGTCAGCGTGACGAGGAGGAGCCACCCCGTCGGCAGCAAGGTCACCCACGTGTACTTTTTCTTGCCCATCTTAAACAGGATGGTCGTGCCGAACAATAGGGTGATTCTCGCCAGCATCTGGTTCGAGATGCTGAACAGCGGCCACAGCGTGCTGATGCCCCCCAACGGATCGATGACGCCCTGGTAAAGGAAATAGCCCCAGAAGGATACAGAGGGCGGTTGCGATCACATTGGGGATCCACGCTTCCGTATTGGCAAAGGGCTTGTAGAACGTCCCGATGATTTCTTGGATCATGAAACGGCCCACCCTTGTTCCGGCGTCGACCGTTGACAGGATGAACAGGGCTTCGAACAGGATGGCAAAGTGGTACCAGAAGGCCATAAAGCCGGGACCGCCGATGACATCGGAAAAGATTTGGGCCATACCGATCGCAAAGGAAGGCGCTCCGCCCGTCCGGGACAGGATCGTTTCTTCTTCGATTTTGTCGGCCACGTCGGTGATCATCTCGGGGGTAATGGTAAAGCCCCAGGAAGAGATGGTCAATGAGGGAATGGAATCCGGATACGGCGCCGCAGGCGATGGTGATGAACAGGAACAAGAACAGGTTGCCTGAAAAGACCGGGCCCGTACCGTCGATGAATTTGGTGACGGCCGGCATGTGCAATTCCGGCATGGCGATGAAGATCCCGACGGCCAGCGCCGCGATCGTACCGATTTTTAAAAAGGTGCTCAAATAATCCCGCGGTGCGAGCAAGAGCCAAACCGGCAGGACGGAAGCCACAAAGCCGTAGATGATCATCAAGATGGCGATCGTTTCCCCGCTCAGGCTGAAGATTTCCGAAAGCTGGGGATGTTCGCCGACGTACCGGTCGAAAAGAAGGGCTAAAAATAATAAAATGATGCCGATCAATGAAGCTTCCCCGATGCGCCCCGGGTGGATAAACCGCATGTAGATGCCCATGATGATGGCGATCGGTATCGTGGATGCCACCGTAAACAATCCGCAGGGGCTGCCTACCAGCGCCTTGACGACGACCAGAGCGAGAACCGCGAGCAGGATGATCATAATTCCCAAGATGCCGATCATCGAGACGATTCCGGTCCATTTCCCCATTTCTTCCTTGATCATTTCCCCGAACGACTTTTCCGTTGCGACGGATAATGCGAATAAAATGATAAAATCTTGGACCGCACCGGCCAGGACGACCCCGACGATGATCCAGAGCGTTCCCGGCAAATAGCCCATCTGCGCGGCAAGCACCGGTCCGACCAAGGGGCCCGCGCCGGCGATGGCGGCAAAATGGTGGCCGAAGAGAACGACCCGGTTCGTCGGCACAAAGTCTTTCCCGTCATTATTGACTTCCGCGGGGGTCTTGCGGTTGTCGTCCAGCTCTTTGGAGCGCTTCACGTGCATCGGGTTTGTCATCACGAGAGGGATGCCCTTCTCGTCAAGAAAGTAAGCGAGATTGAGCCAATAATGTCCCGTTGGCTCGATGCCAACGATCACTTCCGTTTTTTCAAATTCCTCCATCGCTTTCACGATGCACTGGTACAATCATTCCAACCCTTCTCTGGATTGCGGAACGGGAAACGATTTTTTCAGCACCCTCCCTCGCTCATCCACAAAGCAGGCATAATGTTTCTTTTTCGCGATATCCATGCCAACGACGAGCGTTTGATCGGTGACTTGATTAATCTTCTTGTTTGAGATAGAATTCATGTATAGTCCTCCTTGGTATCCAAATTAGGGGTCAATTCATCCGATTGACAACCCCGAATCATACCATGAGGGCTTTTTTTATTCAAGTCCTCGAAAAAACTTCTAACAGGAATGCTCCTTTCAAAATTATTTAAATAATTTAAAGTAAAAAAAATCTAATTCTCTTACTTTTTATGGAAATATTTAAATCTTATTATAGCCTTTTTCCTTAATCATCAAGATTTTAAGACATATATATGGTATTATTAGGATAAAAATAAAAATTATTTACTTTAAAGAGGTAAAATCATGGTATTAGAGACCATCCCTATTTTATCCGTATTATTGATTGGATTTGCCACTTTTCTTATCCTGAGTGGAAGAAAGAAAAGAAAAGATTCACTTCCTTTGTTATTTCTTATTTTAAATGGGGTATTGCTTGTAGCAATGCTAACCTTTTTTGTTAACTACCTTAGGAACACCAATATCTTTTCTAATACTCCAGCTTGGTTTTTCTGGTCTTTAATCATTCTAGGTCTTGTAATCGAGATATTCTGTCTATACAAAAAATATGTTCCTGGTCAGATCATTGCTTCTGCAACTCATTTATTCGTCGTGTTTCCAACAATCTTTTCAATTGGAATCATCTTGTTACTATTAGCTGTAATTGAGTTAATCATAGCAATTATCAATCTAAAAAAAAGAAACTATGGATTAGCAAGTTGAATGGAAATAAATAACAATCATCTTTAGATTTCATAAATAAAATAATAAAAAATCGCCCTGTCACCGTGACATTGATATTAACAAGGCGATTTTTTTACCTGACAAGAGGTTAATTTTCTTAAATTAGAGCAGTACTATAACTTAACCAACTTGAACATCCATAACTTGCATAGGTTGAAACATTACCGGATGCACTTCCATTGTAATAAACAGTTATGTTATTCGTATTGTAATATACGAAGGTAGTCGGTTGACCTACGCAAAATGCACTATTACGCATAGTAGCAACAATAGCTCTATCTTCCTCAGCGGTTTTAGTTATCGTGTAGTCATACTTATATGTTTTATACTCGTCAACATATTCACCTTGAAATTTGTAATATCGAACCTCTTCTTTAATTTCAACCTTCCCCTTTAGTTTAAGAACATTTCTTCACAAACTCCATATTTATTTTAACAGATGGACAAGCTCCAGCGATTGTATTTGAAGCAACAGGCGTGTATTCCCGACCATTAGAGCGCTTTATGAATGATCACGGTTATTCATACTGTTTACTGAATCCATTGGAATCAAAGCTTCAAACAGCCTCCATGCGCATGCACAAAGCGGACAAAAGTGATGCGCATCGATTGGCACAAACTCACTTTAACACTGAACGACGTGTAAAAAAAAGGACAAGATGCTTATTTCGATCAAATGCGTGCATTTTCAAGATATTATCATGAATTAGATGAAGAGCTGAAGTTAATCCGAAGTCGAATGCATACTTTACTACAGTTAACTTTCCCAGAAATGGAATCATTTGTTCACTCAAAATCAGAACTTTTTTAAAATATTTTACAATTATTTCCTCATCCAGAATATGTTAAGAATCTTTTGAAGACTGTTGTACGGAATCGGTTATTATCCAATACGGATAAGAAATTAGCACCGAAAACAGCAGAAAAAAAGCCGTTCAATTAATAAAGGCAGCGCAGGACTCTTATCCAGCTGTTGATTAAAATGATATTCGCTGTGAACAACTAAAAGATTATGGCAAACGCTATTTAGCCATCTTAAAAAAAAACGAGAAGAACTCATCCGACAAATGGTGGAACTTTCAAAAGACCGAGATGAATATAAAGTCCTAACTAGTATCCCTGGTATCGGAGATAATACAGCAGTTCGTTTAATTGGAGAGATAGGCGACATGACACGTTTAGAAAATCATAAACAACTGAATGCTTATGCAGGTATTGATATAGGCGATTTCAATCAGGGAAATTGTTTTACAAGGATAAATTAAATAAGAGAGGAAACGGTTACTTGCGCAAAATTTTTTATTTTACAATTCAAAATATGATCCGCCAACGACACACTGGAAACAATCATTTTGTAGAATATTACGACAAATTCAAAACGCAACCTTATAACAAATGTCATAAAGTTGCGTCCATCGCTTGTGTGAATAAGTTATTGAAGTGCCTCTTCCACCTTATTACACACAATTTAACTTACAATTACGAAATCGCATCAGCAACTTCGTAATTGTGTAGGAAAAGTATAACATATTTGACCTAGCGAAAAAAAGCAAAAAATTTATTTAGGAGGAAAGGGTACCCCTTCCTCCTAAATAAATCCACTTCCACTGAAACAAATAGTTTTACTAAAAACTCTTGACTAATTGTAAATCCTGCCTGTTCGGGCAGGATTTTTATCTGTGTGCGCCCGGCATGGGTGTAATCTATAGGGTGAAAGTCCCGAGCTGCGAAGGCAGAAGTAGCAGTTAGCTTAACGCAAGGGTGTCCGTGGTGACGCGGAATCTGAAGGAAGCGAGCGGCAAACTT
>Ga0207865_101179_pt1 | contig 21019 bp, 17 predicted proteins | sample HigsolmetaAR204D_FD_184836 | JGI IMG/M metagenome (GOLD analysis project Ga0207865, IMG submission 184836) | Ionic liquid and high solid enriched microbial communities from the Joint BioEnergy Institute, USA - AR20-4-D (SPAdes) (version 2) ...
GTTTGATCACACTGAACCGTCCGGAAGCGGCCAATGCAATGTCCCTTCAACTATTGAAGGAACTGAATGAAACTTTGGTTGCCATCTCCAAAAACCGGGAAATCCGTGTGGTGTTGATCACAGGCAGCGGTGAAAAAGCGTTCTGCGCCGGTGCAGACTTGAAAGAACGGAAAACCATGAATGAACAGCAAGTGAGGGAAACGGTCAAACTCATCGGCAGCACCGTCAATCAGGTGGAAGCTCTTCCGCAACCGGTTATCGCTGTCATGAATGGCGTCGCTTTTGGCGGAGGACTCGAACTCGCGTTAGCTTGCGATCTTCGCATTGCCAGCAGTGAAGCCAAAATGGGACTGACGGAAGTTTCCCTCGGCATCATTCCTGGTGCAGGTGGAACGCAGCGTTTGCCTCGCATCATCGGGGTCGGAAAAGCGAAAGAGCTTATATACACGGCACGAAGAATTTCCGCGAATGAAGCCCTTGAAATCGGCTTGATCAATTCGGTGTACGACAAGGAAATTTTGCTTGAGAAAGCGACGGAACTCGCTTTGGAAATTGCCAAAAACGCACCGTTATCATTGATTCAGGCAAAGGTGGCCATCAACAAAGGCATCGAGGTGGATTTGACAACCGGTCTTAAAATTGAAGAGCTTGCCTACAATGAGCTTTTGCATACGGAAGACCGGTTGGAAGGTTTGGTGGCGTTCCAGGAAAAACGACAACCACAATATCAAGGAAGATAGCCGCGACACATCACAAATCAAAGGAGGATTCATCCATGAGTGATACGGTTACAAAAAAGGCTCACGCAGATTTAATAGAAGAAATCAAAAAAGGTGGCCATGAAAAGTACCATCAAAAAAATAAAGAACAAGGAAAACTGTTCGTACGCAACCGTTTAAAGCTGCTTCTTGATGAAGATGTGCAAATCGAAGACGGCCTATTCGCCAACTGTGTGGCTGGCGACTTGCCTGCGGACGGCGTGGTGACAGGGATTGGAAAAATCAATGGCCAAACGGTATGCTTTATGGCCAATGATTCCACGGTAAAAGCCGGATCCTGGGGGAAAAGAACCGTAGAAAAAATCTTGCGCATTCAAGAAACGGCCGAAAAACTGGCTTGCCCGATCATTTACCTGGTGGATTCTGCCGGTGCCCGCATTACGGACCAAGTGGAAATGTTCCCGGGACGCCGTGGAGCTGGCCGCATTTTCTATAATCAGGTGAAACTTTCAGGAAAAGTGCCGCAAGTTTGCTTGTTGTTCGGGCCTTCTGCAGCGGGTGGTGCCTACATACCGGCTTTCTGTGATGTGGTCATCATGGTGGAAGGAAATGCATCCATGTATTTAGGTTCACCGAGAATGGCGGAGATGGTGATCGGAGAAAAAGTGGATCTGGAAACAATGGGTGGAGCAAAAATGCACTGCTCCGTATCCGGCTGCGGCGACGTGCTTGCCAAAACGGAAGAAGAAGCCATTGAATACGCAAGAAAATATTTGAGCTATTTCCCGAATAATTACCGGGAAAAGCCTCCGGTGGAAGCGCCAAAACTGCCTGCGAACTTTGAAAAAACGATTGAGGAAATCATTCCAAAAAATCAAAACGTGCCATTCAATATGTATGATTTGATCGATCGAATCATTGATGAAGGTTCCTTCTGTGAAGTGAAAAAACTGTTTGCGGCGGAACTCATTACCGGCTTTGCCCGGATTGATGGACAAGCGGTCGGAATCATTGCGAACCAGCCAAGGGTGAAAGGCGGCGTGCTGTTCCACGATTCTGCCGATAAAGCCGCAAAATTCATCAATCTTTGCGATGCTTTCCATATTCCGTTAGTGTTCTTGGCAGACGTTCCAGGGTTCATGATCGGAACACAAGTGGAAAGACAAGGCATCATCCGCCATGGAGCAAAAATGATTTTTGCCATGAGCGAAGCAACGGTGCCGAAAATTACGGTGATTGTGAGAAAGGCCTATGGAGCCGGGCTTTATGCAATGGCAGGCCCTGCATTCGAGCCGGATTGCGTAATTGCGTTGACAACGGCACAAATCGCCGTAATGGGACCTGAAGCAGCAGTGAATGCGGTTTACGCAAATAAAATTGCCCAGCTTCCAAAAGAGGAGCAGCAGGCCTTCATCGAGCAAAAACGCCAAGAATACCGGGAAGAAATCGATATTTATAAGTTGGCTTCCGAATTGATTGTCGATGATGTCATCGAGCCGAACGATTTGCGTCAAGTGTTGACGGCAAGACTGCATGCTTATGCTTCCAAATATCTTGTATTCTCGGAACGGAAACATGGCGTAAGTCCGGTATAATTGCACGAAAACAGAGCGGGAAGTGTACGCTCTGTTTTCTTTTTGGAAAATCGAAGGATATGAAATTTTTCGTTCGGCGATTAAATTTCGAATTTCGGCGATTAACGGCCACAGCAAGTGCCCCTTTTTCTCGTGCAGGCGATTAAGTTCACAACTTCGGCGAATATTTTTCCAAAAGGGGCGATTATTCCATCAGCTTGGCGATAATCGCCCTCAGCAATTGCACTTTTTCTCCACTGGCGGTCATCTTTCCGGAGTGGCGATAAGTTCCATTCCACTGGCCATTAATCAATGCCTCATGCCGCCAATGATCCAAAAATTACAAATACACCGCCACACAATACACCATGCAAACACAACCCGCAATCACAAATAAATGCCATATCGCGTGATTATATGGAAGCTTTCTCCATGCATAGAATATAGAACCGATTGTGAAAAACAATCCGCCGGCAAGCAAGACACAAAACCCTTCCAAATGGATGAATGCATAAAGCGGTTTAACCGCAAAGATGATCAGCCAGCCCATCACCAGATACAACAATAAGGAAAATGCTTCAAACCGGTGAATAAATAAGCTTTTAAATACGATCCCGAAGATGGCGATCCCCCAAATGATGCACAGGAGAACGAGTCCGAGGGTTCCGCCGATGGCTATCAATAGAAACGGCGTATAGGTTCCTGCGATTAATACATAAATGGATGAATGATCGAGAATGGAGAAAAACTTTTTATATTTTTCGGGCATGCTATGTAATAAAGTGGACATGCAAAACAAAATAATTAATGAAGAACCAAAGATGGAAAAGGAGACAATTTCGATGGCGCTTCCCGAATGGGCGGCCAACAGAATTAACATCACACAGGCAGGAATACTGAAGAGAAATCCGATTCCGTGGGTGATGGCATTCCAACATTCTTCTTTCCAGTTTTTATAATCGAATGCTTCGATGTTGTTCATTTCATCAACCTCCTAATGACTATAACGATATACCAATACTTGCAGCGGCAACACTATCATTTGTCATATATTTGAAATTGTGTTGAAAGTGATGACAGTTGTCATCTTTACAACCATAAAAACCATTTATATAATGATTCAAATTAAGCAAGAGGAAGTGTATCAGTGGGAAAGATTCATATCGTCACGGATTCTTCATGCGACATCTCAATGGAAGAAGCGGCAAGAAAAAATATTCATATCGTGCCACTCTCTTTGCACATTGACGGGAAGACCTATGTCGATGGGGTGGATATTTCTCCGGAGCCTTTCTTGGATATGATGGATCAGGCAAAGGAATTGCCGAAGAGTTCCCAGCCGGCACCTGGCCGATTTCAAGAGGTGTATGAACAATTGGGGAACGTTGGGGATGAAATCATTTCCATTCATGTGGCCGGGAAATTAAGCGGCACATTGCAATCCGCCCGCCAAGGAGCAGAGATGGCAAATGCCAATGTAACGGTGTTTGACTCCCGGTTCATTTCCACCGCTATGGCGATTCAAGTCCGGGAAGCCGCCCGTTTGAGGGATGCCGGAGCATCTGTCAATGAAATCATCAAGCGGTTGGAACTTGTCCGGGCCAACACAAAAATGTATATTTACTTGGAGACGTTAAAAAATCTTCTCAAAGGCGGACGGATAGGGAAGGGGAGGGCGCTTCTCGGTTCCCTATTGAACATCAAACCCATTGCGGTTTTGGAAGAAGGCGAGTATTTGCCCGTTTCCAAGATGAGAAGTTATGGCCAAGTGGTTAAATATATGTACAAAGAGTTTACAAAACATACTTCCGGGAAAACGGTCAAAGCGGTTTCTATTTCCCATGCCGGTGGAATGGACAATGTCGGAACTCCGTTGAAACATTTGATTGAACAGTCAGGATTTGATAATATTGAAGTCACATTCACTTCGCCCATCATCAGCACCCATGCAGGACGGGGCGCCATTGCTTTGGTGTTCTTTGCGGAATAACCGGCCAAAGAGCACTGCCCAAAGTGTCGATTCCCATTTTCGGAGGGATGGACACTTTTCTTTTTTCTCGGAAGCGTTTTAATTTATTTAATTTATTCCAAAATTTATAATAAGTTTAAAAAAGCAATCATATTTTATAGAGTTTGGTGCATAAAAAAAGATAATGTTAATAGAAATCTTTTTTGCCCATTGATAGGAGTGTCATAGAATGAATGTTTGGAAAGTCGCCTTTTTCACATTATCCGGCGCGATCGTCTTATTGTTGGCTTTACTCATTTACTGGGCGACTTCGCCAGTGAAAACGGCCGTTCCTTCTGCGGAAGAACCGGAAGCCAAGGAAACGGATAGTGTCCTGTATGTGGAGACGACAGCGGATGATTTTGAAAAATTGGCGATAAAATATATCAAACGAGAATTAAAAAATTCCGCTTTGCCGGTGGAAATCGAGGTTAATGATTCAATTCAGATATCCAGTGAAATTGTCGCATTTGGATACAATGTTCCTGTTTTGATGAAATTCAATCCCGTTGTGAATGAACATGGGAATATCCATTTGGTCCAATCGGAAGTGAATGTAGGAAGTTTAAATCTGCCTCCTTCGATGGTATTGAAATTATTGGATCAGGCAGTCCAATTTCCTGAATGGATGGTTATCAGACCCGATGCCAAAGAAATCTTTGTCGATCTGTCCAATTTAACCCTTTCTTCCGGTGCAAAGGTAAAAGCGAAAGAGATTGACTTGAAAAATAATCAAATTCAATTGGAAATCGTAATACCAAATCAATAGGAGTGAGTATGATGTCAAAAGAACTTGCTACATTTGCTGGCGGGTGTTTTTGGTGTATGGTCAAGCCTTTTGATCGTCTTGAAGGGATTGAAAAAGTCGTTTCAGGTTATACAGGTGGACATGTGGAAAACCCTACATATCAACAAGTTTGTTCCGGTACAACCGGGCATGTGGAAGCGGTGCAAATCACTTTCGATCCGGAAGTCATTCCTTATGAACAACTGGTGGAGATATACTGGAAATTGATTGATCCGACTGATCCGGGCGGCCAATTCCATGATCGGGGAGAGTCTTATCAAACAGCCATTTTTTATCATAATGAAGAGCAAAAAAACATTGCCGAACAATACAAAAAATGGTTGGAAGAATCGGGGAAATTCGACAAACCGATAGCGGTAAAAATTTTGCCCGCAAAACCCTTTTATCCTGCGGAAGAGTTTCATCAGGATTTTTATAAGAAAAAACCGCTCGATTATGAACGATATTTTGTCGGTTCAGGGAGAGCGCAATTTATCAAGCGGCATTGGGGGGATTTATATGAATAAAGAGGAACGTTTGAAACAGTTGACGCCGATGCAATATTATGTGACGCAGCAAAATGGCACAGAACCCCCATATCAGAATGAATATGACCAGCATTTTGAAGAAGGGATTTATGTGGATATCGTTTCCGGAAAGCCGCTGTTCAGCTCAAAGGACAAATTTGATGCGGGATGCGGCTGGCCGAGCTTTGCAAAACCCATCGATCCGGATGAAATTGTCGAAAAATTGGATACATCTTACGGCATGCGCCGCATTGAAGTCCGCAGCAAAACGGCGGACTCCCATCTGGGCCATGTATTTCCGGATGGACCGCGGGCGTTGGGGGGGCTCCGTTATTGCATCAATTCCGCCTCGTTGCGGTTTATTCCTAAGGAAAAATTGGAAGAAGAAGGCTATGGTGAATATTTAAAGCTGTTTGAAAATGATAAAGAATGAAAAAAAAAGATGATCCGCAAAGTGTATCGGATCATCTTTTCATTTTGAATCAAGGATGATCGATTGTATTTTTATACATCGTTCTTCCCGCTCTCACTTTATCAACGATCACATTCACATTGACGGAATCTTCGGTCAATGGAATGACGCCGTTTTTTTGGAGTTTTTTCCAAACGCCCACATGTTTCCGGTAAAGAACTTCTGAAAGGCGGTAAACATCGCTGTTTTTTTCCAATCCCAACTTATAAGTTTCCAATACTTCTTTTTCGATTCCTTTTTTAACCGCTTGCCGGATCGCATTCTCCGATACGTTCACATCAAAACTGTTCACTATGGTGCTCACTGAAATGTTGATGTCGAACTTGACGTTAGTTCCATCCACTTTCGGAACGATTTTCACTTTTTTATTTTTATTCGAAAAGGTAAAGTCGCTTCCATCTATTTTTGTTGACAAATAATTGGTGATGGATTCGTTTGTTATCCATTGCAGCCCATTGGCAGCATCCTTTTTTAAATACCCTTTGAAACCTGTTGGGGTGACAAGGGCTACCCCTTCAATATTATAAGATGCATCAACCCCTCTTTCCGTATGCCAGTTTTCTTTTTCCGTCACATACGGCATCAGGACAATATGGCTTGGTTCATTTAATTGGATAATTAATTTCCGGACATTGATCGGTTCGATGAAAGAATCCTGTTCATATGAATTTAAAGGGTTGGCCAATTTCGTCAGCGTGATGGCTTTTCGTAAAATAGGGGTTTCAATAAAGATTTGTTCCAATGGCTCATCCGTTGCGTAAACCCATGTTTGATAGCGGGTATTGATATATCTTGTAAACGAATTGAGGACTTCATTCAAATGCGCTTCTTTCAGTAACTCTTCACTAAAAATCAAGAAAGTCAAATGACCGAAAAACAATTTCTCATCAACGCTTCTGTACAATTTTTCAAACGCTTCATCAATGGTTTTGCCTTTGATGAACCCCACTTCGGACTGCATCACATCCTGGTTGATTTGTTCGGATCTTGCCACATTCGCAAAACTGACGAGTTGTACGTACACATGAAATTCATCTTCCTTATAATCGATTCCAACCCCATGAACGTAAAGCATCCGTACACTTTCTTCCGAATCCCAACAACCGGAAAGAAAGATCAAACTTGCGATAATCAAAATCATTTTGAGTTGCTTCATTGTTTTCCCTCGTCATTCGTTCTTGTATTATCAATTGGACGTAACATTTCCGGCCTGTCTTTATATTCTTTAGGAGACAAACGGAACAAAGATTTGCCAAGTGTGGACCAGTCCAAATCCGCTGCAAAATTCAAGTAAGGGACTCCGAAAATCCGCATATTCGCAATGTATATAATAAGCAGGAAGATGCAAATGAAAAATCCGAAAAGGCCAAAGAAGGATGTGAAAATAATAAAAATAAAACGGATAACGGTAATGATTGTAAGCAATGACTGGTTGGCAATGGTGAAAGTGGCTACAAAGGATAAAGCAATCACCACAAGCATCGCGGGACTTGTAATTCCGGCACGGATGGCGGCATCTCCGATAATTAATCCGCCCACCACGCTGATCGTGCTTCCGATGGCTGTAGGAAATCTCATCCCCGCTTCCCGGAACATTTCAAACATCAAAAGCAGTATAATCATTTCCAGCGATGCAGGAAAAGGTAATCCATGGCTTGAAATAACAACGGTTGCGAGCAGTTGAAGGGGCAACTGGTTTTGATGAAAAGTGGTCAGTGCAAGCCAAAAGGCGGGAAGTGTAACCCCCATGAAAACGCCGATCAAGCGCATCGCTCTCTCAAATGCGCTGAACAAAATAGGGTATTCAAAATCCTCCCCGGCTTTTAACAAATAAGGGAAGTTCACCGGCGTGATAATGGCGTAACTGACACCATCCACTAAAATGACGATTCTTCCCCGGATCAATGATTGGATGGCGAAATCCGGTCTTCCGGTTTCATTCGTCCATGGCATCATCCATCGTTTTTTATCAATTCGTTCAATTAACGTATCGCCGTTTAAAAGGATATCCGTCTCAACATTTTGAAGCAGTTTTTTCACTTCTTCGACAATTTCCTTATTCGTAATATCTTCCATGTATAATATGGCCACGGTCGTTTTCGATCTCTTTCCGATCACGATTTTTTCCACACATAAAGAATTGGTTGGGAGACGTTTACGGATCAAGGCAATATTCGTAGCAACATTTTCAATAAAGTTGTCCCGCGGCCCTTTTATCAATACTTCCATTTTGGTCTCTTCCGGATTGCGGTTCGGTTTTTTGGCGATATTGCAAGTGAACAGCACCTGCAATTCATCCATATAAATCGCCAGCTTTCCGGTAAAGACATCCGTAATGATCTCTTCTTTTTCAACGGTTTTTTTCAGTTCGGGAAAAGGCAATTTCCGCAATAGATCTTCATTCAGTTGCTGTTCCACTTTTTCGATGAACTTTTCCATCGATGGCAAAATATAATTGAACAGGATTTGTTGATCGATCATTTCTTCGCAAAAAATCAAAGTAAATGGAACGTTTTGGATTTGGAAAGGGTAAAAAATCACATCTTCGGATTTTTGGAACAACTTTTTCAAGGTATCGAGATTGATGGCCGCTTCATCCATGTTCATTCATACTCACTTCTTTCATTTCGTATTTTGCTGGGTGTCGCGACGTACAGTTTTTTTATCCAACATGCTGATCAAAATGAGTATGATCGATAGCAGGAAAAAGAACAGAAATGTTATTTCCAGAAAATAATAATTGTTCCATGTCAGGAAATTTTCATCCTGAATAAGAAACAGGGAGAAATTCAATATCACGAAGGGCGGCACCATATATAGCCAAATTTTCTTTGGCTGCCCTGTGAAATTTAGTATGTCGCAAACGATGAATAATATGATTCCGACACGAATGAACGTTCCTGCCAACCACTGATAAACGGATAAAAAATCCATATGTTCAATGAAGCGGCCAAGGGACACCAATGTCCATTCTTCATAAGCGGGATAATGTTGCTTTGCAGCCTCTTCCGGCCCGAATTCCACGATGGCGCCAATCAATGGCCCCATCGTCAAACCGATGAAACAAAACATGATAATACCCAGATGATACCATTTCAAAGGTTTTTTAAAATAATGCTGCAAAAAGAGCAATAAAAACAATTCTATGAATCCTGAAGCGGGGAAAATCATGGATATCAACACTGGACGCAACCCGTGTTCCAGCATGGGAAGCAGAAGTTCATAATTTTTCACTTGCATGTTGGTGAAAGCTGCGTAAAAACCGAATATAATGACGAAAAAGAGTATGAAGGCATTCACAGTGACGATTGTTTGAATGTTGGTTGAAACCAGCAGGAAACATACGATGATATAAATCAAAATCAAAAAAGTGATGGGAGTGTTTTCTAAAAAGGTGGACGACATCCAAAGAATGGTTTCTCTCAAAGTGAAAGCGGCAAGGAAATAGGCAAAAATGACAAGGCCGAATAATAGGATTTTTGCCCCCACTTTGCCGATTTTTTCAGTCAGCCAAGTTTTCAACGGTTTCATCCGGGATTTTTTTTGTATATAAAGAATCCATAAGATCCATGGAAATATGGCAATGCCGGCCAAAAGGACAGTGATCCAGCCATCCCGTTTCGCCGTTTCCAAAACCGGTGAAATGACGGTTATATGATTTTTTAAACCGATACAAGTCATACAGATAAAAATGATGTGCAAAATCCCAATTTTTATTGAATTGCTCACCTTTTCCATCTCCCACATTTTCCTGTTGTATATAAAGTCTATCCAAAAATAAAAAAAATTCGCTATTTCTGAAGAAAATAGCGAATTTTTTATGTTGGCAGGCGGATTAAATTTTAAATTCACTCACAAGATTCCGTAAATCATCCGCCTGTTTCGCCAATTCCACGGCGCTGGCGTTGATTTCCTGCATCGACGCCGAACCTTGCATCGCCGCTTGGGCGGATTTTTCCGTAGCGTGGCTTGTATTTTGGCTGAGGGCATTCACTTCATTGAAAGATGAGGTCAACTCGTTCACAATTTCCAAAGTGGAACTGATTTTTTCCACCATTGAAATGATGATGGTTGTTGTCTTGTTTGTTTGTGTCAGGATATCGTTCAATACTTCGTTCGTCTCATCCGTCACTTTCACACCGCGGGAAATGGATTCAGCCCCTTTTGCATTTTGGGAAACGATGGTGTCGATTTCATTTTGGATGGAGTGGACGATATCCGCCACTTGTTTTGCCGCTTCCTGGGATTGGATGGCCAACTTCTTCACTTCATTACTTACAACGGCAAAGCCTTTTCCATGTTCGCCAGCCCGGGCCGCTTCAATCGCCGCATTCAGCGCCAATAGATCCGTCTGCTCCGCGATGGCGGTGATGGTTGAAATGATGGAATTGATATCTTTTGATTTTTGTCCCAATGTTTCAATCGTTGAAGTCGTGCTTTTCATTGTATTTTCAATGAAATGTATGACTTCTGTGGAATCTTGTACCGATTTGCTGCCGTTTTGTGCGGCCAGTTGCATTTCTTTTGCCGCTTTTTGAACTTCAAAAGCTTCCTGGTTCAATTCCACCATCGACTGTTCCAAAGCTTTCATTTTCATTCCCGCTTCATTCATTCGATGGATCGTTGTGCTGGAATCATTGGCAATTTCATTGGTGGAGCTGGCAATTTCATCAATGGCGATCGCATTTTCTTCCGCCAAAGCCATCAGTTCCTGCGAGCTGGATGAAACGTGCTCAGCCAAGTTTGCCACTTTTCTGACTAATGTTGATATGGATTCAATCAACAGGTTTGTTGAGTTGGCAATAACCGCAAATTCATCCTTTGTCGCCACTTTCACCCGACGAGTCAAATCTCCGCCGGCTTGGGCAATATCCAAAATCGAATCATTGATTTTGTTCGTATTGATGCGGATGGAACGCAATAGAAGGGAGCTGAAGATGATCGCGATCACCAATGCCAAAGAGGACAGTCCGATGAATGCGACCCGGGAATAATTGGCAAATGTTTCAATTTCCTTGATAGTCCGTTCATTTTTCGACTCCAATAATGTTAATAATTCATCCGCGTGTTTTTCGATGTTTCCTTTGATCGCTTGCCCTTCGCTTCTCTCCATCAAACGGACGGCTTGTTCATAACTGTAATATTGCCGTGTCTCAATCACGCCGCTGGAAGCGTATAAATATGTACGGAAAAATTGATGTATGTATTCGACCAGTTTTTTTTCTTCAGGACGGTTTTCAAATGTGGTGAGAAGTTCTGTCAATTTTTTATCAATGGTTTGTTTCGTCTCACTATATTTATTTAAGTTTTCTTCATCGCCATAAATGAGAAAAGCCTGTTCATAAATCGTCAAATTTGATATCTCGGTGGATAGTTGGTATATTTCCCTTTGTTCTTTCAAGTTCACATCCGAGAAATCATTTAAACTTTGTTGTAGTCTGGTGATGTTGATATAGGATAGAATAAGCATAATCACGATGATTGCAATGAGAATCGAAAAGGTGAGCAAAATTCTGCCACGCATCGTGTGGTAAAAACGGCCTTTCACAGCACTTTTCGATTCCGTTTTTCCACCCTTTGGCTGAACATTTTTCCTGGAGCTGTTTTTCAGTGTCTGCACATTTTCAGTCATTTTTGTAGTCATCCCCTTTAAAAATTCCTGTTTTCAATGTAGCATAATCACGAAATCTATTCTACTATGAAATGTAAAAAAAGTCCTATAGAATGATAATTTGTTTGTATAGGTAGGAGGTACCGAATGAGTCAAAGTTTTTATCAATTTGCACTATCTTTTCGCGGTGGGGATTTATCCGATCCAAAGACCCGATTTGCAGAAAAAATGTTCAAAGATCACAGTTTTCCCAAAGTCAGCGATTCCTTTGAAGAGCTGTCAAGTTATATTGAAACTTTGGCCGATGATGATTTATCGGCAAACGCTTTCGACGAACTTTGGGAAATCTACCGTACGAAAGAAAATTTGGGGGAATGAAGAGGAAAGTATCATTGCATAATTTTTGAAAAAAACGTATATTTTAGTTTGAATACATTGAAATGAGGGAAAGCCATTGAGTATTCATATTAATGCGAAACAAGGTGAAATTGCGGACATTGTGCTGCTTCCCGGAGATCCGCTGCGGGCGAAATATATTGCGGAGAACTTCCTGGAAGACGCGGTTTGTTATAATGAAGTGCGCAATATGTTCGGATTCACGGGAACGTACAAAGGTCACAAAGTTTCCGTGCAAGGGACAGGCATGGGAGTCCCATCGATTTCCATTTACATTACGGAATTGATGCAGGAATACGGTGTGAAAAAATTGATCCGGGTGGGCACTTGCGGCGCTTTGCAAAAAGATGTGAAAGTGCGGGATGTGATTTTGGCCCAGTCCGCTTCCACCGATTCCAAAATGAATGAAATCATTTTCCGTGGAATTGATTATGCACCAACAGCCGACTTTGATTTATTATTAAAAGCATATCAAGCCGGGTTGAAAGCCGGGTTGAATTTGAAGGTCGGCAATGTGTTCACTGCGGATATGTTCTACTCCGAAGAAAATCAAAACGAAAAACTGGCCCGTTACGGTGTTTTGGCGGTGGAAATGGAAACGGCCGCACTCTACACGTTGGCGGCAAAATTCGGCAGACAAGCGCTTTCTGTATTGACCGTTTCCGATCATATTTTGACCGGTGAAATTACGACTGCAGAAGAAAGACAAACAACATTTAATGACATGATCCATGTTGCTTTGGAAGCTGCAATTGAAGCCTGATTTTTCGCCGACGAACCAGGTTTGACAGAATCATTGGCCACTTTTTCCGCATCCAATCAACGAAGCCGAAAATATGTCGACTGTCATAAAATGTTGACAGTCTTTTTCTTTTCGTAATGGCTTGAAACTGTTAATATGAAATATGAAATGTTCGTATAAGAAAGTGTATATGAGAGTGGTGAAATTTATGGAAGAGCAAAATCAACAAGAGAAAGAGACGCAACAAGAAAAAGACCCGCAACAAGAACAAAACAAACCTGCTAAGCGATATATCCGGTTAAAACCGTTCAATTTTATCATGCTGATGGTCTTTACTATATTATTTACTGCCGGTTTGACAATCTTTGCTTTAACTTTCGGAGACAAGAAAGTGGTCGAAGTTCCGACTGAAAGGCAAGAATTTTCCCAACTATATGATGCCTATGATGAATTGAAAGAAAAATATTATACGGATATCGACGATAAAAAGATTATCCATGGCGCCATCAACGGCATGTTTGAAGCCCTTGATGATCCATATTCCGATTATATGGAGAAAGAAGAAGCGGAACAGTTCAACTCCGAACTCTCATCCAGCTTCCAAGGCATCGGCGCTGAAATCCAGGAACGAAACGGGAATATTGTCGTTGTTTCTCCTATCAAAAATTCTCCAGCGGAAAAGGCGGGGCTGTTGCCGGAAGATATCATTGTTTCCGTTGATGGACAAAGCTTGCAAGGCATGAGCGCGACGGAAGCGGTGCTCTTGATTCGAGGGAAAAAAGGGACTCCGGTAACGTTGACGATCAAACGTGGAAATTCCGAAGATTTAATTGAAATGACCATTATCCGTGATGATATTCCGATTGAAACGGTTTATGGAGAAATGGGGGATGACAAAATCGCCCACATTCAAATCACATCATTCAGTGAAAATACAGCCGACGAATTGAGAAAACTTTTGGATCAATACGAATCGGAAGGCATGAAGAGCATCATTTTGGATGTTCGCCAAAATCCTGGCGGTTATCTGAATGCGGCCATTGATATTTCCAACCTATTTATTGATGAAGGAAAAACGATTGTCAAATTGCAGAGCCGCAAAGGGGAACCGGAAGTCGTTTTAAGCGAAGGCGGCAAAAAATACAAATATCCAATTATAGTATTGATTGATAACGGAAGTGCTTCCGCATCGGAAATTCTCGCAGGCGCGTTGAAAGAATCGGCAGGCGCAACGCTTGTAGGTTTGACATCCTTCGGTAAAGGGACTGTCCAAACGGTGACGCAACTTCCGGACGGTTCAAACTTAAAATATACGACAGGCAAATGGTTGACACCGAAAGGCAATTGGATTCATGAAAAAGGAATCAAACCGGATGTGGAAGTGCAATACCCTGAATATTACAGTGCAACTTATATTGATCCAAATACGGAATTGAAAAGAGGCGTCGTTTCCAACTATGTGAAATCAGCGGAATTGATGCTTGATGCCCTTGGATACAATGTGGGCACAATTGATGAAACCTATGACGCATCAACTGAATCGGCGGTCGTTCAATTCCAAAGAGATCATGGTCTTGAACGTACCGGTGCAATTTCCGGTGATACAACCTATAAATTAATGGATGCTTTGCGTGAAAAAATCCAGAAAGACGATCCGCAAGTTTTAAAAGCGAAAGAGTTATTACAAAATCAATAATTGATGCAATGGGAGGGCTGCATTCAAACTTTTGAATGTCAGCTCTTTCTTCTGAATTGGAGGAATCATGAGTGAAAGATGTCTATTTATTCAGCGGTTTTTTAGGAAGCGGAAAAACTTCCATGCTGGTGGACGTATTAAGGCAATTGAAAGAAGAAGGTTTGAAGCCGGCTGTCATCATGAATGAACTGGGGGAAATCCCCTTTGACTCCCAAGCGGTGGATGAAGATGTTCCATTGAAAGAAATCCTTGACGGTTGTATTTGTTGCACGGGCGGGGAGAAGACGGAAGCCCAAATCCAAACATTGCTTTATGAAGCGGATTTTGACGTGCTCATCATCGAAACAACCGGAGCCGCCCATCCGGTGGAAGCGTTGGATGCAGTGTATTCTCCTTTATTTGCGGACCAGTTGAACATAAAGGGGATTGTGACTGTTGCGGACAGCAGACGTTGGCTTGGTCGGGATCAACTCTCTCCTCAGGCACGGAGCCTCTTTCTGGAACAAATCCGCCATGCCCATCTCATCCTCGCCAATAAAAGCGATTTGTTGACGGAAGAAGAAAAGGCGAGAGTGGTATTTGAATTGCAAGGGCTCAATCCGAACGCCTTCATTCTGCAAACGACTCATGGACGGGTGCCATTGGCAAGTTTGAAAAGTTTACAGGCAACAAAAGGGGATAAAGAAATTCAACCTGCCCAAATTGGACGGCATCTGCACTTGAATTCAAGAGTGATTGAATTCAACCGCAGTTTCACCCAGGAAGAATTTGAGGAATGGGTAAGAGAGCTTCCGGCAACGGTCTATCGGATGAAAGGCTTTGTTCCCATCGAAGGGATGCAATACCCGATGTTATTCCAATATGCATACGGTTTGGTCCAATGGATTCCGGAATATATGAAGATGCCGCCAAAAATCGTCATGATTGGAGAAAATGTACAGTCCGTACCTGTAATCGGCGAAGAAAACCGGTTGTAAATTTCGTAAAGGAAATGACTTATATCTGTGAATCTCAACTTTTGTCAATAGTTTATTGTTAGCAATATATTTTTCAGTTGTAAAACATTGTATTTTTTTCTTCTGAAAACTCTTTAAATGATTGAGCCGAAAATGATTTGGCGTTTTTGGCAATAGCTGGACCATTTTTTTCAAATTTTCTCCCTTATCATGGATATATTGAAAGGAGAGAAAAGTAATGAAAAAATGGTTCATGACTTTTTGTGCATTATGTTTATTTGCAACGGTGGTTCCCCAAGCAAGTGCAACAACCATCAGTAAGGAGAACACGGGGCAACCTCCAGGAACGATACAAATCATCAAATTTGAAAATCATAACGGAATCATCGTCAAAAAAATTGAACGATGGGCATTAGGAAATGATGAACTTCTGAAAGATATGACACAAGCCGCCGAATTGGCAAAAAAGACCGTAAACAGCATTGTTTCCGATCCTTTTAAAGCCTTCAAGCAACCAACTGCGACCCAGGAAGAGGAAAAAACGGCTGTCAAAGTTCCGGCAAATTCAAACGCTGACAATTCTTCAGGACAGACAAATGCCTCTCAACATGCCGCAAAAGATGAAACAGAAAGCGGCAAAGGGACAAATAACGGAACGTCCAAACAAATCAATCACTATTTCAAAGGAAATCCATCCAGCCCGTCAAAAGGTGGGGAACAAGCGGCACCTGCAGTTCCATCAACACAAAATGCAGAGCCGCAATCGGAAAATCCTGCAACAAAAGAGAAACCGTCAACTTCTGTTACCAACCAAGTTTCAGAGTTTGAAAGACAAGTCGTTGAGTTGACAAATGCGGAACGGGCCAAAGCGGGTCTGAAACCTCTTACGATGTACAATCCTTTAATGGCCGTTGCCAAAGCAAAATCACAGGATATGGCGAATTTAGGTTATTTTTCCCATACAAGTCCCACTTACGGCAGCCCGTTTGACCAAATGCGTGCAGCCGGTATCCAATACAGAGCGGCTGGTGAAAATATTGCCCAAGGCCAAAGAACACCGGAACAGGTGGTAAATGCATGGATGAATTCACCAGGGCATCGGGCGAATATATTAAATGCGAATTATACCCATATCGGCGTAGGCTTTGTTGAAAATGGATACTATTGGACACAACAGTTCATTCAAATGTAAGGGAAGAAACAAATCACCCATCTCAATTGGTGGGTGTTTTTGTGTGGCTGTGGGTTGGAGGGTTTTTTGGAAAATTAAATGGATTCAGGCTTGCCTGGCAAATAGGCAAAATCCGGCCCGCCTTCTGCTTACACCATTGTTTCTATGGCGCTTTATGATAAAATCAGTGTTGACGGCATAATGTAATCATCAAGAATGCAGTTTCATGAGAATAGGAGAATTATCGTGGACAAAAAAACAATCGTTTTAACAGGTGGGGGAACTGCAGGGCACGTTTCATTGAATGAAGCGATTATTCCTTCTTTGCAAGAGGAAGGCTATTCCATCCATTACATCGGATCCCATGATGGAATTGAAAAAGAATTGATTACAAAAAATTTCCCCGACCTTCCATACCATAGCATTTCAAGCGGCAAATTGAGACGGTACTTTTCATTGAAAAACTTTACGGATCCCTTCAAAGTGCTGGCAGGGATCGGCCAAGCTTTCGCGATTTTGAAAAAAGTCAAACCATCCATTGTATTCTCAAAAGGCGGTTTCGTGTCCGTACCGGTCGTGATTGCGGCGAAATTGTCAAATATACCGGTCGTGATCCATGAATCCGATGTGTCGCCCGGGCTTGCCAATAAGTTGGCCCAGCCTTTTGCATCCCATATTTTCACCGTGTTCCGGGAAACCTTGGAATATTTGCCGAAAGAGAAGTCGACATGCACCGGCTCGGTGGTTCGTGAACAGCTTTTTAAAGGAAATAAAATGCGCGGATTCAAACTTTGTCAATTTGAAAATCGAAAACCTGTGCTTCTTGTCATGGGAGGCAGCTTGGGATCAGTCGTTCTGAATGATGCCATCCGGAGCAATTTGCCTGAACTGTTGAAGGATTTCAATGTAATCCATCTATGCGGAAAAGGGAATGTCGATTCGTCTTTATTGGAATTGAAAGGATATAAACAGTTCGAATATGTTACAACGGAATTGCCGGATCTGATCAGCGCGGCGGATTTCGTCGTATCCCGTGCAGGCTCCAACTCCATTTTTGAATTCCTTGCATTAAAGAAACCGATGCTGCTCATTCCTTTATCATCATCGAAAAGCCGCGGGGATCAAATATTGAATGCAAGATTGTTCAAAAATCAAGGATTTGCGGAAGTGTTGGAAGAGGAACAATTGACGAAAGAAACGTTCCTGAAATCCCTGCAAACGTTAATCCGGAATAAAGATTCCATTTTGGATGCGATGTCGAAAGCGGAAAGACCGAAAACGCCGAAAGAGATGATCAAATTAATCCTGCAATATGAAAAATAATAAAAAAACACCAAATCATTTTTTGATTTGGTGTTTTTACTTTTTATTAAATAACTTGTTCTTCTTCATTTTCCTGTTCATTGGCGGTCACCAAGTAAAATAGATCCCGAGGGATTTTATATAAATCGTATTTCGCTTCACCGGCATTGATTTCCTCATATAAAGTCGGATGCAATTCATTCGCGTTGATAACATATTGCAACTTTAAGGAGGCACGTTTCGATTTTTCGTTTTCTTTTCGGATTCTTAGAAAAACTGTGTGAAAATTATATTTGAAAAAAATCTCGTTCAAAAACTCTTTTTTCGCTAATTGATTATATCCTTTTCCTTGGAATGGAATTCCAATCCAAGTCCCCAGAAATCCAGCACCGTCTTGTATATCGTATAGACTGATTGTTCCGATCGGTTGACCCCATTCATCAAGAATCGTTCTTGAAATGGTTTTTCCCAACGCCTCTTCTTCGATTATTTGCTTTGTGATAAACAAATATTCCTCCGGGCTTGCCGCTTTGTGGCGTACATAAGGGAATACCGTTGGGTGGATCATCAATTGGTACAATTCATTAGTTTCAAATAAGTCACGAGGTTTTAGCATTAAAACGCCTCCTTTTTTTAGGATATCTTCAAAAAAATTCCAATTAACACAGAACATATCTGCAACCGAATAACTCGTAAAATTAAAAAGGCGCATCCAACGTTTTCTGAAAATAATTTCGTTGTTTGACCAATATATCTTATAATAAATATAATCGATTCTACAAGAATTTGTTTAAAAAAATACGGTATTTTCTGTGGAAAGTTTGTGAATGTAATAAAACAATTTTATTAAAAATCAGAAGACAGCACAACTAAAAACCACAATATGATACAGTTGAATAATAAGCGGAAAGAATTAGGAAGGATTTTGTCAATTTTAGAATGATTTACATATATACTACCAACATCGAAAAGAGCCAAAACTGGGTACATTTTACGAATTCAATGGATGTTGCACAAAAATAAAATATGCAATTTTTAAAAAATGTTACTAACCAAAATGAAATTATTTTTTCTTCATCATCAAAAGCCGAAGGACAATGCTTTTTCAAAAAAAAAATGCGCCACAATTCAAGGAAATTTAATTGTGGCACCAAAACTTTAAAAATATAGGATGATACACTTTATGAAAAAAGTGTTTAGGGGTGTCATGTGTATAGTTATTAAATAACCACTTTTATATAAGTTTAAACCTTTTTTAAGGTTGATTTAAAAAATATTGTAAACAATTATGGAAATAATGATGAAAATTTGTTGAAAATTCGGGAGGCAAGTGATTCTATCCAGGAAACCGCCTCCAACCTGACATTGGATGAAAAGTGCAGATCGGATGTTTCCTTTGCAAAATTCGTGAAGAAAAAAGGGGTTACCTTTTCCGGATGGCAGAGAGTGTACCCATGGAAAGCGGGGAAAAAAGAGGGTGTTAATTTTACTTAATTATTGAAGATAAATTGCTTGAAGTTGTATTTTCAAATGTTACAATTAGTTAGGGCGCCAAATGGGTGTAAAATTTGTAAATCCATCTCCCAAGATTTTTTACATATGATTTGAAAATGCACATGGAAAAACATAAAATTCCCCATTTTCAAATTTATTTTTTTGCAGATAATATTTATATGATGATAAAAGAAAACAAACTTGGCATTTTGAAATAGGTGCAATTTTGTTTGGAACCTCAAAAAATATTGCTGCGGAGGTGGATTGGAATCAACAATCAACGGAAAATGATGGAACAAAATGGATGTATCATATCCTGATGGACTGCCAAAATATGTAGAGGAAAAAATTTTCTTAACACAGAAAATTTTTCATTTAATTTTGTGAAAAATAGTTGTATTTTTTGTGAAGAGTAGTAAGATTGAAATGGAAAAAAGGTTCTTCTCAACAAATTATATAAATGAATATTAATAGAAGAATTCGAAAATTAAAACGGATTGCTATTTAGCAAAATTTGGAGGTTTTTCTCATGTCAAATAATGTTTTTACTGCTGGAACTCCTTGGTCAGCATTTTCTGGTCCGAACTTGGGGTATTTGATGGAACAATATGAACTATTTTTGCAAAACCCTGAGGAAGTGGATGCGGATTTAGTTGAATTATTCCAACAATTCGGTGCTCCAGTATTAGAAGAAGCTTCAAGTGGTGCTCAAGCGGCTCAAACAGGAGATGTGAAAAAAGTATTGGCAGCGATTCGCCTTGCTGATGCGATACGCGCCTTTGGCCACTATGCGGCAGATGTTTATCCATTAAAAGATCGCCCATTGGATTCCGCGAAAATCGAGCCTGCAACTTATGGTTTGACAGATGCGGATCTGGCTGAACTGCCTGCTTCTCTATTCTTTAATAATGTTCCTGCAAACGTTTCCAATGGTAAACAAGCCATTGAATATTTACGTTCATTATATACGGATAAAATCGGTTTCGAATATAGCCATATTGAAGATGAATCTGAACGAAACTGGATTCAATCAAAAGTTGAATCAGGATTCTTCAAAGCGAAATTGACAGCCGAAGAGAAAAAAGCGGTGTTGGAACAACTGACACGCGTTGAAAACTTTGAAAAATTCCTTCATAAAACATTCGTTGGACAAAAACGATTCTCCATCGAAGGTTTGGATACACTTGTAGTGTTGATTGATGAAATTGTTAAATCCGCAGAAACTAATCAAATGAAATCCGTACAAATCGGTATGGCTCACCGTGGCCGTTTGAATGTGTTGACTCACATCGTGAAAAAACCGTATGAAATGATGTTTGCGGATTTTGCCCATGTACCGAATGATTACTTCTTCCCGGAAGACGGTTCAATCGAAATTTCCAAAGGTTGGACCGGCGACGTAAAATATCATATGGGTGCAACTTATCATAAGCCATCAGGTTTAACTGTAAAACTTGCATACAACCCTTCACACTTGGAAGTGGTAAGCCCTGTTGTCGCAGGTTCTACAAGAGCGGCCCAAGAAGAAACATCCAATGCGGGTGAACCGGTGCAGGACACTTCC
>Ga0207865_101188_pt1 | contig 20925 bp, 20 predicted proteins | sample HigsolmetaAR204D_FD_184836 | JGI IMG/M metagenome (GOLD analysis project Ga0207865, IMG submission 184836) | Ionic liquid and high solid enriched microbial communities from the Joint BioEnergy Institute, USA - AR20-4-D (SPAdes) (version 2) ...
GATTGATTGTCAAAAGAAGCGTGCTGCCCTGGCTGCGGCTCGTCTGGGATGCAGCACGCTTCTTTTGACAATCAATCTGGACGCCGTTGCCTATATGCCATGCAATCCTTCTGTCGGGGGACCGGCAAAGGGACATGTCGTGCGGGAAATTGACGCGCTTGGCGGAGAAATGGGCAAAAATACGGACAAGACGCATATTCAGATGAGGATGCTGAACACAGGCAAAGGTCCTGCCGTCCACGCCTTGCGGGCACAAGCGGACAAGGTTGCGTACCAGCGGGAAATGAAGAAGACAATTGAAAACACTCCCAATTTGCTGTTGCGTCAGGCCATGGTGGAAGAACTGATTGTCAACAACGGCGTGTGTGAAGGTGTCGTGACGCAGACGGGAGCCCGTTACAAGGCGAAAGCGGTCGTCCTGACCACCGGAACCTACTTGCGGGGAAAAATCATCATTGGGGACTTGCAGTACGAGAGCGGCCCCAACAACATGCGTCCGTCCGTGCGTTTGGCCTACCACTTGCAGGAACTGGGCTTTGAAATGACGCGCTTCAAGACGGGTACGCCGCCTCGTGTGCACAAAAGCAGCGTTGACTTCAGCCAAATGGAAATTCAGCCGGGCGACGACGTGCCGCGTGCTTTCTCCTACGAGACGACGGAATTTATCATGGATCAACTGCCATGCTGGCTGACGTATACAAATGAAAAAACACATGAGCTGATTAACAGCAATTTGCACCGCGCCCCCATGTACTCCGGTGCGATCAAGGGAATGGGGCCGCGCTATTGTCCGTCCATCGAGGACAAGGTCGTCCGGTTCCACGACAAGCCTCGCCATCAGATTTTCCTTGAGCCGGAAGGGCGCAATACGGAGGAAATGTACGTGCAGGGGCTGTCCACCAGCCTTCCGGAAGATGTGCAACTGGCCATGCTGCGTTCGATGAAAGGCATGGAACAGGTGCAAATGATGCGGCCGGGGTATGCGATTGAGTACGATGCCATCGTGCCGACACAACTGTGGCCGTCGCTGGAAACAAAGCTCTTGCCCGGTTTGTTTACGGCCGGACAAATCAACGGGACTTCCGGTTATGAAGAGGCTGCCGGCCAGGGATTGATGGCCGGGATCAACGCCGCACGCAAGGTGCAGGGAAAACCGCCGATCATTTTGAGACGGGATCAGGCGTACATCGGCGTGCTGATTGACGATCTGGTCACCAAAGGTGTGCGGGAACCGTACCGGCTGCTTACTTCCCGTGCGGAGTACCGCTTGTTGCTGCGGCATGACAACGCGGACCTTCGCCTTACCGAGTTGGGGTATGAGATTGGTTTGATTTCGCCGGAGCGCTACCAGCGATTCCTGAGAAAACGGGAACTGATTGAAAAGGAAAAAGAACGCGTGATGAATACGCGCGTCCGTCCCGATATGGAACACGTTCAGGCAGTGTTGCGCGCAGCCGGCTCGCCGGAACTTACGGAAGTGATGGATTTGGCCCAGTTGCTGCGCCGGCCGGAGCTTTCCTATTCCCACATTGCCCAAATGGTGCCGGCTCCCGAGGAGTTGCCTTCGGAAGTATGCGAACAGGTGGAAATTCAAATCAAGTACGACGGATATATCCGCAAGGCACTGCAAGAAGTGGAGCGGATGAAAAAGATGGAGGAACGGCTCATTCCGGAAGATCTCGACTACAGCAAAATTTCCGGGATGTCCAAAGAGGCAAGGGAAAACATGAGCAAGGTTCGTCCTTTGAATATCGGTCAGGCCGCGCGCATTTCCGGCGTGAATCCCGCGGATATTTCGGTGCTGATGATTTATCTGGAACAGTACAATCGCGTGGGAGTGGCCGAGTAAGGAGACAAAGGGTATGACGAGAGAAGAATTTGCCCAGGAACTTTTGGCACGGGGAATCGAGCTTTCCACGCAGCAGCTGGATCAGTTTGACCAGTATTTCCGGCTGCTGGTGGAGTGGAATGAGAAGATAAATCTGACCGCGATTACGGAAGAGGGACAGGTTTACCTCAAGCATTTTTACGATTCGCTTACCCCGGCTTTCTTTTTTCCGTTTGATTCGGTCCGCACGGTGGTGGATATCGGGGGAGGTGCCGGTTTTCCCAGTATCCCCTTGAAGATTTGTTTTCCCCATCTGCAGATGACGATTATCGATTCGTTGAACAAAAGGATCGGATTTTTGCAGCACGTCGCCAGGGAACTGGGTTTGCAGGAAGTATATCCGGTTCACGGAAGAGCCGAGGAGTGCGGTCAGGATCAGGCTTACCGCGAGGCATTTCAGGTTGTCGTGGCGCGCGCCGTCGCCAGGATGAACCTCCTGTCCGAGTATTGTCTTCCGTTTGCCCAGGTAGGCGGGCACTTTCTTGCGCTCAAAGGCTCCAACATCGCTTTCGAACTGAATGAAGCGAAAAAGGCGATCAAGACGTTGGGCGGCAAGACGCGCAAGGTGGAGACGCTGGAGTTGATGGAGGAAGCAGGCGAACGAAATATCATCATCATCGAGAAAGTGGAAAGCACACCGCGAAAGTATCCGCGGAAACCCGGCATCCCTGCCAAAAAACCTTTGCTGTAAGTTTCGCATGGTTTTCATCAGGCCGCAGCATGACTGGCTGCGGTCTTTTTTCATGCAGAGATTTTAATGGCCTCCGGCTGATACATTTGGAGACGCAGGAAAACATCAACCGGAACGCATTTCTTGAAAAGGCTTCGGTGAGAGGCTTTCTTTTGTGTGGATAAGGCTTCGGGCTGCCAGATTGCGGAAGGGAGCGGGATCCACGGGAGCCAATCTGTTGTCAGGGCTGAAAAAGTCATCTTTTTGAACTGTCGGGAAAAGTTGTTTCATATCATTACTGCATAACGGTCAGCAGAAAGCTTACTGGACAGCATTTTGTCGTGCAGGGACAGGGAAGGGATGTGACGGATGAAATGCGGGAAACCATGGCCACGTTTTTTCCTTCGGAGCTTTTCGTCATATTGTTGCGGTTGTTTCTTGCCTTTGTGGCGGGAGCGGTCATGGGATGGGAGCGGGAGCGATTCAACAAGGATGTGAATCGTCAGAGAGGAGCCGGTTTTCGCACTTACAGTCTGGTTTGCTTTGGTTCCTGTCTGTTTGGATTGGTCTCCATTTACGGTTTTCCAACCACCGGGGCGAATTACGATCCTGGAAGGGTGGCTGCACAGGTTGTGACCGGGATGGGATTTCTGGGGGCGGGAGCCATTATCAAATCGAATGGGAGTGTGAAAGGACTTACGACTGCTGCCGGAATGTGGGTTGCTTCAGCGATCGGCCTTATGTTCAGCGCGGGCATGTACGTAACGGCCATCATTGCGTCATTGCTTGCCTATTTGATCCTGGATCTGCACAAGTTGTTTCCCCGCCTGTTTTCGGATGCACGGCCTGGAAAAGAGAAGCGCGAAGACGGGGAGAACGGAAAATCGTTTGGGCAGAGAAGGCTGGAGAGCGGGCAAACGTCGGGAAGAGAACGAGATTAATGTTTCACGTGAAACGTTATTGATTCGATTAGCAGGAATTGCACTTGTTTCGCAGAATACCAAATAGTAGGCGAAAAAGTTTATCGGGTCGGTCAATCGTCTCTGCGGCAGGAGAAAGTTGCTGGGATGAATGGAAAGGAATTTGTGAGTATCATGGGATGACGTGAATTTTTCTGGGCCAGGCTGTGGAAGTCCGGAAAATTCAGTTCGGTTTTGCCAGGTGTATATACTGGCGCACAAAAAATGGACAGATCTCCCTTGCTTCTGCCGCCGGAAGCGGAAGTTGGGGTTTTCATTGGTATTATGGAAAAGCAGTTTTCTTCCATTTCCATGCCTGGCGGTTGATGGGCATGCGAGAAAAGGGGCATTTTGTGCTTCAGATCAACAACGAACAGCCGGTTATTTGCGTAAAGCGAAACATATTTGGAGCAACTGTTTTCATTTTGCCTTTCTGCCAAAGCATTCGTTCATGGGATGATGGCGCCAAACTTGCGCAACATTTGTGTATGTGCATGAAGAACGGCAGAAACAGCGGATGGACCGGTTAGAAGTGGGGGAATTTCAATGGCAGTTAAAGACTCACTTTCACGTATTTTTGGAATCAATGAGAAAACAGAAAATGAAGAAGTGAAGCAGATACCGGTTGATCAGATTGTGCCCAATCCCTACCAGCCACGCACGGTATTTGATGATGAAAAATTGGATGAGCTTTGTCAAACCATTCGCACACATGGATTGATTCAGCCAATTCTGGTGCGCATGAAAAATGGCAAGTATGAGCTGATTGCCGGTGAACGCAGACTGCGCGCGACGAAAAAGTTGGGGATGGAGCGGATCCCTGCGATTGTCAAAAATTTCAACGATGCGCAGACCGCTTCGATTGCCTTGATTGAAAATCTGCAGCGGGAAGGTTTAACCGCTATTGAAGAGGCACTGGCCTATCAAAAGTTGATTGATTTGCACAATCTTACACAGGAAAGCCTCGCGCAACGGTTGGGAAAAGGACAATCCACAGTCGCCAACAAACTGCGGCTGCTTCATCTGCCGCAACAGGTTCAGGACGCCTTGCTGAATCGGCAGTTAACCGAGCGGCATGCGAGGGCGTTGATTCCCCTGAAGGACAGCGAGCTGCAGATTAAAGTGATGAACGAAATTCTGGAGCGGGATTGGAGCGTAAAGCAAACAGAGGTGCGTGTGAAACAGCTGTTGGAAGCCGCCGAAAAGCCGAAGGAGGAGAAAGAAACCAAGCCCCGCTGGAAGGCGTTTTCCCGGGATGCGCGAATTGCCATCAATACGGTGCGCCAATCGATTGATATGGTGTTAAAGACAGGCCTTGCCGTTGAAACGAACGAAGAAGATCACGAAGAATACTATCAGTTCACCATACGCATTCCCAAATACAAGGGAACTGGTAAAAACGATAGCAGTAGCTGAAAAGTCGGTGGCACCCAGGCCACCGTTCTTTTTGAAAACCAGCCAATGTTTTCAAGCTTTCTGCTATTCCGGATGTGTGGAAGCGTTTTGGATGCAGCTGTTCCCTCCTTCCTCATCAACCAGGCGGCACTTGCGCCGGTGTGCCCTGGCTGGCGGGAAGTCGCGCCACGAACCGACGGGGGAGAGGGTGCGGTGAGAGTTCTTTTCATGTGCGGCATGCAAAAAAATTACGACGACATGACGAGTTATCTGGTAACATAAGAAGTAAATACGGTTGTCATACAACCGTGACAGGAATTTGAAAAGTACCGGGAAGGACATAAGTCTGCTGTAACTTTAACACTTTTCAACATGAAACGAATGAGGTGGAGAAGTTGGGAAAAATCATTGCGGTAGCAAATCAAAAAGGCGGCGTGGGAAAGACAACTACATCTGTTAATCTCAGCGCTTGTCTTGCCGCATTGGGGAAAAAGGTGCTGCTGGTGGATATCGACCCGCAGGGGAACGCAACCAGCGGAATCGGGATAAATAAAGCAGATGTAAAGTATTGCATATACGATGTCCTCATTAACGACGTCAGCCCTGTGGATGCCATTTTGCCGACAGGGATCGAGGGGTTAATGATTATTCCCGCTACCATTCAATTGGCAGGCGCCGAAATTGAGCTTGTCCCCACCATTTCCCGTGAGGTTCGTTTGAAAAAAGCGCTTGAAGTCGTAAAAGACAATTACGATTTCATCATTATTGACTGCCCTCCTTCGCTGGGAATCCTGACAGTCAACTCCTTGACAGCAGCCGATTCGGTTCTCATTCCCATTCAGTGCGAATATTACGCGTTGGAAGGCTTGAGCCAACTGTTGAATACGATTCGGCTTGTGCAGAAACACTTGAATTCGCAGCTTTCCATTGAGGGTGTCGTCCTGACCATGCTGGATGCGCGAACCAATCTTGGCATTCAGGTCATTGAAGAAGTGAAGAAATATTTTCGGGAAAAAGTGTACAAGACGATTATTCCGCGGAATGTGCGCTTGAGCGAAGCTCCTTCTCATGGACAGGCCATCATCACGTATGACCCGCGTTCAAGAGGGGCGGAAGTTTACTCTGATCTGGCGAAGGAAGTGGTGGGAGCATGAGCAGAGGCTTGGGGAAAGGCCTGAATGCGCTGATTACGTCAAACCTCATTGAAGAAGGAGAACAAGTTCGTGAGGTTTTTGTCAGTGAAATCCGTCCCAATCCGTATCAGCCCCGCAAGGAATTTGAACCAACAGCCATACAAGAGTTGGCAACATCCATTTCGGAACACGGGATCATTCAACCCCTGATCGTTCGAAAAAGCATCAAAGGGTTTGAATTGGTGGCCGGTGAAAGGCGGTTGCGCGCTGCAAAGACGGTTGGATTGAAAAAGGTTCCGGTCGTTGTAAAAGAGTATACGGACGAGCAGTTGATGGAGATCGCCCTGATTGAAAACCTGCAGCGTGAAAATCTGAATCCGCTGGAAGAGGCGGAAGCGTACGAAAAATTGATCGCCCGTCATGAATACACACAGGAAATGCTTGCACAAAGGATTGGAAAAAGCCGTTCCCATGTGGCCAATATGCTGCGGTTGCTGCAACTGCCGGAAAAAATCCGCCAGATGCTGACTTCATCGGCGCTCACGATGGGACATGCCCGCGCATTGTTGACGGTGGAAAATGAACAGCTTCAGTTGCGCCTGGCGGAAGACGTGATCCGCAGGGGATTGAATGTCCGGCAGTTGGAAGAGATGGTCAAGCAACTGAATGTTTCACGTGAAACAAAAAAGAAAAAGCCGGCCAAGAAGGAGCCCATTTTGCTGGAGATGGAGGAGCGGCTCCGCAGGTACTTTGGAACATCTGTCAAAATTAAAAAGGGAACAAAACGGGGCAAGATTGAAATTGATTTTTACTCGACAGAGGATTTACAGCGGATTTTGGACATGCTGCAGTTAGAAATGAAAGCATAGGAGGCAGCCATGGAGATTATCTATCTTGACAATGCTGCTTCTACCTGGCCAAAACCGCCTGGCGTAAAGGAAAAAATGGCGGAAGTTATCGAAGGCTATGCGGCCAATCCGGGCAGGGGAAGCCATGCATTGGCAATGAAGGCGAACAAAGTGGTATTTCAAACGCGGGTACAGCTGGCGCGGTTGTTTGGAATTCAAAATCCGAATAACCTCTTTTTTTATCTGAATGCGACACAGGCGCTGAACCAGGCCATCAAGGGCTTCCTGAAAGAGGGAGACCACGTGATTACATCGTCCATTGAACACAATTCCGTGCGCCGTCCGCTTGAGTACTTGAGAAAAACCAAACAAGTGGAAATTACCTATGTAAAACCGCGGGAGGATCATCTCTTCTACGCAGAGGATTTTGCGCGGGAAATTCGCCCCAATACGAGATTGATTGTGACAAGTCATGCGTCCAATCTGACGGGTGTGATTCTGCCAATTGCCGAATTGGGCAGCCTGGCGAAGAAACACAATCTCCGTTTTCTGGTCGATGCCTCGCAAACAGCGGGCGTGCTGCCAATAGACGTTGAAGCGATGAACATCGACATGCTTGCATTTCCTGGCCACAAAGGCTTGTACGGCCCTCAGGGGACCGGCGGTTTGTACGTGCGGCCGGACATCGACCTGGAACCCTTGTTCCACGGCGGAACGGGAAGTCATTCGGAAGCCGTCGATCAACCTGACACGCGCCCGGACCGGTACGAGAGCGGTACGGTCAATGCGGTTGGCTTGGCAGGTCTTTTGGCAGGCGTTACCTTTATTATGGAAAAAGGGATCGAAAACATTGAAAAACACGAGTGGGAGCTCGCTCAAAAAACAATCCGCGAATTGAGTGAGATTCCCGGAGTGAAAGTGTACGGTCCGGGAATCAACACGAAACGGGTTGGGGTGGTCTCCTTTACGGTTGCCGGAGTGGATGCTTCGGAGGTATCTTTTATTCTGGACCAAACGTATGGAATAGCAACGCGTGCCGGTTTTCATTGCAGTCCGCTTGGACATGAAACGGCTGGAACGGAACAGACGGGCTCTGTTCGCGCCAGTTTCGGCGTGTTTAATACAGAAAAAGATGCAGAGGCTCTGGTACAGGCAGTGAGGGAAATAGCGGAAGTATTTCGTTAGAGCCGAATGGTGGGGGAGAAAGCATGATCTTTTTGGGGACCCTGGTCAATGCTGCCGCGATTGTCGCGGGGGGATTGCTGGGGCGGCTGTTGACCCGGATTCCAGAGTCGATTCGTCAGACGGTCATGCAGGGAATCGGGCTAGCCGTTATTTTGCTGGGCTTGCAGATGGGATTGGAAACTAAAAATTTTCTGATCGTCATTATCAGCATTGTAGCGGGCACGATCATCGGAGAACTGCTGGGAGTTGAAAAAGGATTGAACCTGGCAGGAAAGTGGTTGGAAAGCAAAGTGGGCAACAACAGACAAGGGAGTGTGGCTGCAGGCTTTGTCACTGCCACGCTGGTCTACTGTGTCGGGGCGATGAGCGTACTGGGATCATTGGACAGCGGCTTGCGCAACAACCACGACATTTTGTTCACGAAATCATTGTTGGACGGGTTTTCCGCCATCATTTTCACATCTACGCTGGGGATCGGCGTGCTGTTTTCCGCAATCCCTGTCCTGTTGTACCAAGGAGGGCTCGTGCTGCTTTCCACACAAATTTACAATTTGCTTAGCCCGGAAATGTTGGATGCGATTTTGGTTGAAGTGACGGCGACAGGGGGGGTGCTGATTGTGGCCATTGGCCTGAACATCCTGGAGTTGACGAAAACCAAGGTGGCCAACATGCTTCCTGCCTTGGTGATTGCTGCCGTCGCCGTACCGGTTTTTGAAAAGTTGTCCGGTTTGGTTTGAAAGAGGAAAGAAGCTGTTTCAGAGCCTGGTTTGACGGCGAAGAAACAGCTTTTCGCTTTGCGGGAAGTTTCCATTCTCTTTGTCAGCAGTGTTTTCCCAGGCGTTTGCACACAGTAAAACATTCTCAACTTTAAAGAGTGTTTGCTTCTGAACTGGTATCGCCGTCAGCCTCGCAATGGGAAGGCAGAGGGGGATACGGAAGACAGATTAAGAAACTCAGTCAGGGGGCGCTGGTGCCGATTTGCGGGTCAGGGAGACATCTGAAGAGGGGGAAATGGAACAATGGGCTTTCGAGCGGATCCCAAAAGAGGGAGGAAAAAAGGCCAAAACTTGTGCATGGTGGATGGATGCTGGTTCAGGCAATGATTTTCCAAAAGGATGGTTCATAAACCGGTGCAGCCATTGAAATGCATACGGGAAGCCGGTAAAATCACGGGCTGGCGAAAGTTTCTCCAACGCTTTCCCGTTTTTGTGACCGGATCGGATCATGGGTTGACGGGAAAATGGTCAATTTCTTCAAGATGGAGAGGAGGGAGAAAAGTTGCCCGGGTGCCGCTTCTGACGATGGACAAGCGGAGTGGACAAGCGGAAAGGGGCATGGCAGGAAAGGAAACCCGCTGATGTCATGCTGAAACTGGCGGAAAGCGGCTTTTGCCCGTGCCCTTATGGCTTGTGGAACATCAGCGTTGCATCGGGTAAAAAGGAGGACACCCGGGAATGTCGCGGGAATCAGCTTCCCGAAACGGATCCTTAGTCATGAAAAACTTTCCCCAGCTTCTGTTCTTCCGAGATGAGGGCAGATGCTTTGTGCAACCCGGATGCGATGACGTCTGCCATTTTCATGACCAGGGAGAGACGGGTGTTTTGCAGCACAAAATACTCCATAAAGCCGCCAACGTTGACAATGCCGGTGACGTGGAGGCTGCCGACCGGAGGAAGTTCCTTTTTCACACCGGCGCCCGGTTTCAGCGGACCATCGGCGACGTTGATGTTGCCCACGTTGCTGAACTGACCCAGACAGGCATCGACGGCGATCACTGTGGCAAAGGGGTGGGATCGCTCAATTTGCTCTATTTTTTCGCTTAAATTCATGGCGTGCACAGGTTCATCCAGCGTTCCGTATACCTGCAGATGCCGCGATTGCCGATCTATTAGTTTGCTTCCCACCAAGGGCCCCAAGGCATCACCGGTGGAACGGTCCGTTCCGATACAGACGATGACCAGCTCATCTTCAATCCGCTTCTGACGAAAACGCTTCGCGAGGTGTTCGGCAAGGAGGTCATCCGCGTTTTCCATACGATATTCCACTTTAAAAGGGGACAGCACGTCGTTTTTGTCCTGATCGAAAATGGTCATGGCTACCTCCACGCTAGCAGTTTATCGCCGGGGAAATGTTGCATCCCATGCGCATCCGGCAAGGCGGTCTTGCCGGAAATGACAAAAGAAATACTGGGCGTTTTTTGAGTGGAACCGACGACAGACAATGATTTTTCGATAGAGTATTCACAGTATAGTATTCAACCGCGATTTTTATACCAGATAATGGGAAGGTTGCGGAGGTTTCGAAAATGCGCGAAACTGGCAAGAGAAAACCGGAACGGGTAAAATAAAAGAAGCTGCGTTCTTCCGCAAGCGGGAAAGATAATGGCTGTTCAGCGGGGCTTGGAGGACGCCGGTTTTCGTCGGTATCGCAGCACCGGGCAGTGCCGATGAAATGGGAATAGCTGAGGTGGGGAAATTGAAAGATTCTTCCTTATGGGTTCCAGTGTTTGGTGTTCTGGAAGCTGTCTACTCTAGAATGGTGCAATACCTCACCGATGTTGAGTTGTGGATTGGCATCGGGATCATAGCGGCGAAGATTTTGGCGGTTCTTGTGTTGGCCAAAATTCTGATAACGATTGCGCAGTCGGCCGTAAACCGTATTTTCCGGAACCGAAGAGGAAGCAAGCTGCAATTGGAACAGCGGCGTGTGGATACGATACGAGTTTTGGTCAACAACGTGGTCAGGTACGTCATCAAATTCCTGGCTGTGCTGATTATCCTGCAGTTGCTGGGAATTGATTTGCGTCCTGTATTGGTAAGCGCGGGTGTGCTGGGGTTGGCGGTCGGCTTTGGCGCGCAAAGTCTGGTGCGCGATGTCATTACCGGCTTTTTTATTATTTTTGAAGATCAGTTCGCAGTTGGCGACTATGTAACGATCAACAACAACATCACCGGTACCGTGCAGGAAATCGGCCTTCGCGTCACAAAGATCAGCAGTTGGACAGGCGAGGTGCACATTTTTGCCAACGGAACGATCAATCAGGTGACCAACTACTCTCTGCAAAACACAATGGCGGTTGTCGATGTTACCATTGGTTACAAGGAAGACCTGGAGAAAGTTAAGGAGATCTTGGAAGGAGTGCTGCAGCGGGCGCAGGTGCAGATTTCGGACATTGTGAGAAAGCCGGATTTCCTTGGGGTACAGGCATTAAGCCCATCGGAAGTCGTCCTTCGTGTGACGGCTGAGTGCAAACCAAACACGCATCAATCGGTGGCGAGGGAACTGAGGGGGTTGATTCGGACTGAGTTTGCCAAGCATGGCATTTGAATGCCATCACCCAAGCGGAAAACCATGTCGGCGAAAGAACTGCCGTACGACATTGGAAGGGAGGGGAGGAAAATGGAAAGAAAACAATTCGCGCTTGGTGACATCGTTCAGATGAAAAAGCCTCATCCATGCGGGACCAATGCGTGGAGGGTGATCCGCATGGGAATGGATATCCGCATAAAATGTACGGGATGTGAGCACAGCGTGCTGATCCCCCGCCTTGAATTTGAGCGGAAAATGAAAAAGATTCTGGTCAAGGCTGATGCCGGGGACGCGGCGGATGGCCAGGAGAAGCAATCGTAAAAGGGAGACGGAAAGAAAGGATGCTGCCTGTCGACAGGCAGCATCCTTTTTCAGTTGCACGCGCAAAAAGTCATCGGAAGCTCGTGCAACTTTATGGCTGAACGAAGCCAATTGGGCGGAGTGGTCAAATGAACCGTGTTGCCCGTTTGTGAGTAGAGGTCATGCAGAGGTTGTTATGGCGGTCGGGAGGGCAATGAGGCAGTGATTTGCCTTCCGTTGGCCGAAGCGCTGGGGAAAAGCTCTAGTCGCAGTCACAACCAACGATCACGAGCAAGATGAAGAGGACCAAAATCAGCGCGAAGTCGTCGAAACCGTTAAAGATACCCACTTGCTAAACACCTCCTACCCTGGATTCAATACCTATGCTATGTGGGTGGGGAAAATGAGGTATAGGCGGGTATCACGGGTAAGGAAAAAATAGGTTACACACAAGATATTCACAAGAAACTGTGGATAACATGTTGGGAATCTGGATATCCCTGTGGGTTTTTAAGAAATTAATCAGGTTATCCACTGTTTTATCCACAACTGTGACGAAATTGGGAAAATTTTTGGCTGTTTTCGCTTTGACAACTAACTTTGGCCGGACAGTTCAAAACGGCGAACTTAACCGGCAGCCGCCTAGTTTTCCAAAAAAACAGAGAGGGAGAAAACCAGTCATGCATGAGGGTAATAACTTCCTCCATGATTTGGAAAACTTAATGGCAGAAAGGGGCGGATCTTCTTTGAAAAAGCTTTATCTGCTTTCTGTATTGGCTGCGGCGATCTCCCTGCCTGCCACAGCGGTTGCCTTTCCCTTTTCCGCTGCCGCTGTCGCATATGCGGCCGCGGGCGGGCCTGTTTACCAGTCGCGCGCGGAGATTCCGGAAGCGTACAAATGGAGACTGGACCATATCTACCCCAGTGTGCAGGACTGGGAAAAGGACGTGGCCCGGGCGGAAAAGCTGGCGCGCGCATTTACCCGTCACCAGGGCAAGCTGGGCAGTTCAGCCGCTGCCATGGCGAACGCTTTCCGCGATCTCGTGGAGTTGATGCGCATCAGAGACAAGGCCTATGTATATGCAAACCTGTCGCTGGATGTAAACGCAGCCAACCCGGATGCCCAGAGCCTGGCTGACCGCGCGGAGAAGATGCATGCTCTGGTTGCCGAGAAAACAGCATGGGTGCGGCCGGAGATTGCCGCCATTCCCGATGCCAGGCTGAAGCGCATGCTGGCGGACAAAAACCTTGCTCCTTACCGGAAGGCCGTGGAAGAGATGATTCGCACGAAACCTCATTTGCTGTCAGCGGAAATGGAAGAGATGCTGGCCAAAACGCAAGCGTTGGGCAGCTCGCCTTCCAACATTTACAACATGCTTTCGAAAGATGTGAAATTCCCTTCGATCCGGAATGAGAAAGGAGAGGAGGTTCCGCTGACCCGAGCCAATTTCGTGACGTATTTGAAAAGCAAGGACCGGCGCGTGCGGCAGGATGCCTTCAAGGCCTTCTACAATTCCCTGCTCAACTTTCAGGACAGCTTTGCCCAGATCCTGGGGGCGAAAGTGAAGGCTGACAATTTTTACGCTGAGGTGCGCCATTACAAGTCCGCTCTGGAAGCAAGCCTCACACCCAACAACATACCGGCCAAGGTGTACGACGAGCTGATCGAGACGGTAAACCGCCATCTGCCGCTTTTGCACCGGTACATTTCGTTGAAGAAAAAGATGCTGGGTGTGGACGAACTGCACATGTATGACATGTACGTTCCCGTTGTTGAAGCGGACAGCCGCTATATCCCGTTTGAGGAAGCCAGGCAGATGGTGCTGGATGGACTGAAGGTGCTGGGCGACGATTATGTCAGCATCCTGGCGGAAGGCATGGAGGACGGTTGGGTGGACGTCTTTTCCACGGAAGACAAGCGTTCCGGGGCTTACCAGTGGGGAGCGTACGACACGCATCCGTACGTCCTCTTGAACTACCAGGGAACGCTGGACGACGTGTTTACGCTCGCCCACGAAATGGGGCACGCGATGCAGTCTTATTTCACCAACAAAAAGCAGCCGTACTTCACTTCCGACTATCCGACCTTTACCGCTGAAGTGGCTTCCACCATGAACGAGACGCTGCTGTTCAAGAACATGTACGGCAAAGCCAAAACAAAAGAACAAAAGATGTACCTCCTCAATCAATATTTGGAGGGTTTTCGTTCCACCCTGTTCCGGCAGACCCAGTTTGCGGAATTTGAGAAGGCGATTCATGAGCGGGAGCAGGCAGGGGAGTCGCTCAACGCCGAAGCGATCAAGAAGATTTACCTGGACATCAACAAGAAGTATTACGGTGGGGACGCCGTTTCCGACGCGGAAATCGCGATGGAATGGGCACGTATCCCGCATTTCTACAACCACCGGTATTACGTCTACCAATACGCCACCAGCTTTGCCGCCGCACAGGCCCTGGCCCGGCAGATTTTCGAGGAAGGAGAGCCGGCGGTGAAGCGGATTCGCTCCACGTTTTTGGAAGCGGGGAGTTCCGTTCCGCCCATCGAGGTGCTCAAGGCTGCCGGGGTGGACATGTCCAGCTCCAGGCCGATTGAAGAAGCCATGGGGGTTTTTGCAGACGCCGTGAGTGAATTGGAGAAGCTCGTCAATTGAGCCGTAAGCGAAGGCTTGGAAAAGGCAATATCGCGTTTTGAAACACAAGGGTGCGCCAATAGGCAAGGACAAACCTTTTGACGCACCCTTTGCTTTCGCGTGGACTGTTTGGCTTGGCTGAATCCGCTTTTGGGGCTGTTTGAACGGCAACGTTGCCCGCAACAGCCTGACAATTCCGCGCAGATTGGCAGTGCGAAGGATCAATAGGCAATCCCGACGCGAGCTTTCCGATAGTCCCGGCTGAACAACAGGGAATAGACAAACGCAGCGGTGTCGGGAACGGAAATTTCCCTGCCGTTCTCAGGCAGAAAGTCCTTTTCGATGCGGTATTTGCCCGTCTCGGCGCCGTCGGGCAGATACGCCGGACAGACGATCGTCCAGTCCAGTCGGGAGTTCGCCAGCGTTTGATACGCCAGGTGATGCTCCCGGTTGGCGCGCAACAATTTGGGGCTTGACTCGCCGGACTGGTAGCGGAGCAGTCCAGAGGAAGTCCGGCTTTGCAAAATGCCAGCCGTACCCACCGTGATGATTCGCGATACGCCGGCTTTTTGCATTGCTTCCACGATCAGCGGCATTCCTTTTGACAGGGTATCGGCGCCATCCGTGCTCAAGGCGCTGATCACCGCGTCCGCACCCGGCATGGCTGCCTGCAGGTCATGTGGATTCAGCGCGTTTCCGGTAATCACGCGAAGACGGCCATTCGCGGTTTGCAGGAGTTTTTCCGGCGAACGGACCAAGGCGGTTACGTTATGTCCATCGGCGAGGGCCCGGGAGAGAATTTGGCTTCCCACGCGTCCCGTGCCCCCCAACAACAACAGGTTCATGAAAACACCTCATTTGCCGGCGGTGCATGCTTGTTTCATTTTCTCAAGTCTAGCACGGCTTTTTTTGTCCCGCCAGTCTGGCAAATGATAACAGCAGACAAAAGGAAAGGGGGGAAGAAGTTTCTTCGGCGGCGCCGTTGCCACAAGCAGACAATTGTATTCCACTTGACAAATCTATATACTAATAAGGATGTTAAGATGCAAGTTAGGAGTGTATATAGATGGGTGCATCATGTGGGATTGTGGGACTGCCTAACATCTGAGTAGAGATCACAAAAGCCAGTCGATATTGATCTCTGATCCGTTTGTGACCCTGATTCGATGGATGATCTGCCGGATAGCATTCTTCACTTTTAGGCGATCGTCTGACAAAATATCCTCCAAAAGACGTAGTGCCTTTTCTTTGACTGCTACGCTGTCGTCTTTTTGATTTGCTTTCTCGATTTCCTTGAGCGCCATGAGTAACTGCTGGCGCTCTTTTTCAATGCGCTCTTTTGCGAGTTTGAGATCGTGCGCAGAAATCAGCTCATCTTCAAAAGCTTCGATCTGACGTTGCGCTTTCAAATCCAACTTCCTCAGCCGTTCGCGGATTGCTTCTGTGTCTGATCGTGATGGCGAACTCTTTACCGCTGTTAATTCAACCTTTTCGGTGGTTGTCGCTAGCTCCTGAATCCGCTCTACGACGACTTTCTCAATCTCGTCCCGGTGAACGTGGTGGAAGAAGCATCCACCCTTTTTCATGTACGTATTGCAAACATACCGGTACCAGCGATACGTCTTGTTTGTCTTTTTGCTATCGACCCTTCCGATCATCTTGCCCCCGCAATGGCTGCAGACGAGTAGACCGGTCAGCAAATAGTTCGTTTCGTCTACATAACGACTAGCTGACTGGCGCCGCGAATCAAAAATCTTTTGAATGGAATAGAACGTTTCTTTGTCCAAGATCGGATCGTGATGTTCCTCAATACGAATCCATTCTTCTTCGGGGCGCGTGATGATCCGGGTTCCTTTCCGATATGTGCGGTTGTAAATGAACTCACCGATCAACGTCTCACGCTTGAGAAGCTCTCTAACGGTCCGGTCGTTCCATTCAAACCCATTTTTCGTTTTCACGCCCATCTCATTCAGCCTCTTTGCGATCTCTCTGGCCCCATGTCCCTCCAAAGCCCATTGAGCCATTTTCTGAACGATCAAGGCCTCCTCAAGATTGATCTCGAAAACTCCGTTTTTCACATCGTATCCGAAGCAAGGCCGAGTAATGATTTTTTCTCCCTTCCGCGCAATCGATCGCATATTGTCCCGCACGCGCTCGGAAATGCGCTCGCGCTCAAACTCCGCCACCATTCCCAGCATCTGTAGAGTCATGCGGCCGGCAGGAGTCGTTGTGTCGAAGGGTTCGGTTGTAGAGGCATAACTGCAGTTATGCTTGTCCAGATAGTCGATCACCGACAGGATATCGAAAAGACGGCGGGAAAGCCTGTCCAGTTTGGTGGTGATGATATGGGTATATCCTTCAGTTTTTACGTCACCTAGCAGCCGAGTTAACTCAGGTCTACGCAAATCCTTTGCGGAATACCCATCGTCCTCATATATGGTTGGCTCCGGCCACCCCATTGCTTTGCAATAAGAGAGCAAACGCTCTCGTTGCTCATCCAAAGAAAACCCCTTTTCTACTTGCTCTTCTGTTGAGACGCGAATGTATCCAGCGATTTTCATATGTACAATCCCACCCCTTCAAAAATGTTTTTCTTGATGCGTTGCAGGCGATCAACACAAAGCTCAGGAGTAACGTTGAAGCGTTCGGATAAGTTTTCGATGATGTACGGATCGTGTGGGTCAAAGTTTTTTAGCATGTGAAGCGGGAGAGCAGCGTACCTCGTAAAGTGCTTGGCATCTCGCTCTTGCAGCTCTCGGAAAGCTTCTGGCATCATGATTTGTCTACCTGCGTGACGCAGAATGTGACACAGTTCATGATAGAAGCGCTCACGTTGAACCTGTTGCTTGAGTCTTTTGTCTATCGTAATACTTTTGAATCGCCCAAATTCGTAGGACATACACGGCGCTTCCTTGTAAAACAGGTAAATGCCAAGACTACGAGCAATCTCTGTTTCGTCAAGGTCTTCTGGATGAAAAACCGACAACCTGCAGTAGAATTGGGAAACCCATTCTTCGAGAGGAGTTGGACGGTAAGTAGGAAACATGGTGTCACCTCTTACAGAGAATGTATGTTCGTATGTTGGGTTGAAAAGAAAAGCCCTATTTGTAGGGCTGCTTGATATTGATATTAAAACATGTTAGTATCAAAATTTTGAAGCATTGACAATAATCATTCATTCGGTTAAAATTAAGTTGCATGACCGACCCAGCGGTGCTGGACCATCGGCCGTGCTTTTTATTTTGTCACTATTCCAAGAGGATGGTATTGAGAAGCAGGCTTGTATAATATCGGCTCGAGAATAGGGAACAAATCCATGATTTTGTATTTTTCTACATGTTCGGTTGGAGGTTCCATATATCGGATTATGATGTTGAAATTCCATTGAGGAGTGATGATATGAAGGTGTTTTTTGATACAGAATTTACAGGGTTGCATCAGAACACAACGTTAATCAGTATTGGAATGATTGCCGAAGATGGAAGGTCGTTCTATGCGGAGTTGAATGATTTTGACGAAAGCCAAGTAGATGAATGGGTACAAAATAACGTAATTAACAACTTAGTGTGTTATGACAGATCACGGTATTCCGAAAGTTTTATTAACGGAACTTTGGTTGTTACGGGTAACAGAGAACAAGTTTCAAACAGGATTGCAAAATGGTTGTCTGAATTTGAGCAAGTAGAAATGTGGTCTGATTGCCTTTCTTATGATTGGGTGCTGTTTTGCCAATTATTCGGACATGCGTTCAATATTCCAAAAAACGTTTATTACATTCCGTTTGACATCTGCACGCTGTTTAAGTTGAAGGGGATTGACCCTGATATTAGCCGAGAGGATTTTGCAGGAGCAGTAAGTTGGAATGTAGAGCATAAACACAACGCTCTACACGATGCAAAAGTTATCAAGGCTTGTTATGAGAAACTAATTTCAACACAAGAGTACTCAGATAAAGACTAAGTGATTTTTGTAAAATTCAACACAAAAATCCGAATACCCAAACTTTTTAGTAATTTCAACCCTCTCAAATTTCGAAAGAACCCTTGTTTTACTTGGTCTTCCCCTGCCATTAACAAAATCGCGTGCATGCAGTTCTTTGTACATTGGAACCCCATATTCTTTTTTGAGGTAGATCCTGAATTTCTTTATTACATCAAATACTTCTTTCCAACTTTCCTCAGGGACAATAAATGCAGATAATGCGAAACGTCTCGTTCCTTTTTTCTCGGTATAAATCACATCGCCAGATTCATCCAAATAGACCAGATCCACATTAAACCCCTCAATCCTTGTCTAATCTAAAAAAAGACACGCAAGCCATTTCTTGTTGCGTGTCTTGATGTCATTTCCCTTTTTTATTTTCCTGCTCGGCTAAATAACGTAAGTAACGGATGTGATCCAGTGCTTTACGCTTGTCCTCGTCACTAAGCTGTTCCAACTCGTAGAAGAAGATGCTTTCTAAGTCATCAGTATTGGATGGTTTTTCGGTCTGGAAATGACTTTCAGGAGCAAATCCTGCAAGCAATAACAATTCGTCGGCTGGATGGTTCAATGCTTTTGCCAAAGAATACACAGTTTCACGCGATGGTTTAAACCTCTCTTTTTCGAGCGATCCGATATATGAATAGCTGAGTCCAGAAAGCTGGCCAAGATCGCGAAGAGACATATCCTTTTTTAAACGAAGTTCCCTTAACCTTTTCCCAAAACCACCCATGCTAATCACCTATATTTATTGTACTGTGTCGTATAGCTACACACAACATTCAAGAAAAAGTTGTGTTGTTTATAAGCACGAAAAGTGTTGACATTCTACACATTGAGGTATATATTGTGTGTAGAAGTTCTACACGAAAGGAGGTTCTAAGATGTTGGGTAACAATATCGCCAAGATTAGAAAGGCCAAAAAGATCACTCAGCAGGAGCTTGCAGACGGTATCGGGATTGGAAGAACTGCGCTTTCGAAGATCGAAAATGGAGTATTCCAGCCTAGCGCAGAAACAATGAAGGCAATCTCTGATTATCTTCAAGTCCCACTTGGCGAGATTTTTTTTAACCCAGATGTGTTGAAAAACAACACAAAAAGACAACCAGCCTGAAAGGAGTGATCCCATGCGCAAACAAAGACCACCTCTCCGCATCGTAGGAGAAAGAGTTCTCAGCCGAACTGATCCGAACAAAGTGCTCGGCACAAGACCGGAGGACTTTCCAGATCTTCTCGCCGCTTGTCAGGCTGCTTGGGCGACGATGCAAACGGGTGTTGTGCATGTACCCAAGAAAGCGGCGGGAAGCTAGATCGAGACAAGGAGGTGCCCCGATGGACTTCACCGACGTCAAGCAAGTGCGCGTCACCACCAGCGATACGGAAGCAACCAAACTGCTGCAGGAAGGCTGGACGCTGTACGACATCGACAAAAGCGGCAGTCGTTACATCTTCCTGCTGGTCCAAGTGTAAGCGAAAGGAGTTGAAAGCTTGACCCAACTGCAAAACATCTTTCAGTACCAGGGTGCACAGCTCCGGGTGGTCCTCAAAGACGGCGAGCCGTGGTTCGTGGCCAGAGACGTATGCGACATCCTGGAGATCGCCAACAGCCGGGATGCTGTAGCCCGACTGGAACCGGACGAAAAGGGTGTAGTTTCAACCGACACCCCCGGCGGCCGGCAGGAAGTTCAGGCAGTGAACGAACCAGGACTCTACACGCTGATCCTTGGAAGCCGGAAACCCGAGGCGAAAGCGTTCAAACGCTGGATCACCCATGAGGTCCTTCCGACGATCCGGAAGACCGGCGGATATGTAGCCGATGAGGACTTATTCATCAAAACCTACCTACCTCACGCTGACGAAGCAACCAAGCTTCTTTTCAAAGCAACACTTGAAACGGTTCGCAAGCAAAATGAAAAGATCGCGGTGCTGCAACCAAAAGCGGACTACTTCGACGCCCTGGTAGACCGAAACCTGCTCACCAACTTCCGAGACACGGCCAAGGAGCTGCGGATCAAGGAGCGTGATTTCATCGCCTGGCTTCTGGAGCGCAAGTACATCTACCGCGACCAGAAGGGGCGGATTCGCCCGTATGCCCAGTATGTTCCCGACCTGTTCAATCTGAAGGAGTGGGAGCGGAACGGCCGGGCGGACACCCAGACGCTCATCACTCCCCGGGGCCGGGAAACGTTCCGGCTACTGCTTGAACGAAAGCTGGCGGCCAGCAGTTGAAAAGAATCCCCCGGCCTGGCCGAGGGAGAGCGTGGAAGATGAGCACAGTTTCATTGTACATCTTTACCCGCATAACGAATGCAAAGGAGGAGCGAACGCATGAGCGCAAATTCCTACGGACACCAGTTGGGACAAGCGCTCATGGAAAAAGGGATGACACAACTGAGCTTTAGCTTCGAGGCGCATGTTAGCCCGGAATCCGTGAGCGCGTACAAAAACGGACGAGCCATAGCGCCTCCAGATGTCAAATCCAAGTCGATTCTGTTGACAGACAATCCATTCTTAGCGATAGCCGCGGCGCATGAATCCACGGCAGGGACAAGCCCCCCAATTCTGGACGGAGACAACGTAGAGCTGAATCGGCACACAGTTGTCACAAAGACAGTCGAAGAAATCG
>Ga0207865_101189_pt1 | contig 20918 bp, 30 predicted proteins | sample HigsolmetaAR204D_FD_184836 | JGI IMG/M metagenome (GOLD analysis project Ga0207865, IMG submission 184836) | Ionic liquid and high solid enriched microbial communities from the Joint BioEnergy Institute, USA - AR20-4-D (SPAdes) (version 2) ...
AATATACCAAAGAACGCTTGACTTTATTGAGCCATTTTAATTGCTTGAATAAACCTGATTGCTTCAAAAAGCCGTTTTTCTTCAACGGTTAACTCGTTAAGATGTTCGCAATACACGTTTGACCCGACCTTAAAAAATCCGGAGTCATCTGATTGAGCAAGTTTCTTGATTTTATCAGCCAAATTGCAAATCGGTTCACTCATAACTCTTCATCCCCCTATTCAATGATTAGTACAAGGCTCACCAAATATGAAATAAATAAACTAGATCAAAAAACTCCTTTTAAAAGCCACCCAGGGTTACCCGGGTGGTAAATAAAATGGGGGGTTCTCGTAAAAAATTTGCCTCTCACTTATAGAGGGCTTTCGTATGACAAAAAAACAGCCTCATCCAACGAGGAAAAGGCTGTTCGCTACCCGTTCCCTGATTTTGACCTGTGCACGCTGCACGTGGGTTTGCACGCTGCTCTTGCTAATCCCCAACAACCGGGCTGTCTCCTCAAAGGAGAAGCATTCTCCGTGCGTGAGCACGTAGCACTCCCTCTCCCGTTCAGTGAGAGGCGAGAGCGCGTCCTCGAGCTGGAACATTTCCCATTCAGTGAGGTTACAGGGACTGCCGGCTGTACTTCTGTGCACGAAGGATTGGAGTCGGACCGGGTCGATCGGCTTCTCGCGTTCGTAGGCTGCCCTCCGCTCAATTCCCCGTCTGTTCCCCGGCCGCCGACCGGTCTCCATCCACTCGATCACGAAATCAACATCGCTGATCATTTCCCCGATGATCTGCCTTCTGCTGTCCAATCCTTCGTAGATATACTTGATCTTCCCGTTCTTTTGCGGCACCCGGTATCCTTTTGGTGTATGCTCGTCCCTCAGCTCGTCATACTGAGCCTTCAGCATTTTTCTCGTTTCTTTATACTCCCGAAGCAAATCTTGCATGAGAACCCCCTCCTGACAGGCGTTACTTGCACCGATTCCCCCGCTCCTTCAAGAATTGCCGCGGCCCAACATCTCCCATCAGGCGCCGCCACTGGTTGAAAGACAAGGCTTCCGCCGGTCTAACCCGCTTCTTGATTGGTTCACAAGTCAGTTGCTCTTTTATCCGCTCCAGGTGCTCGCAAAAGCTGATTGGCTGTCTCGTTTGGTTCCATTTCCACTCCAGCAGTTCATAGATCGTGATCATGTCCGTCCTCCTCTGCACCAAAAGAAAAAGGACGCCAGCACACACCGCTTCATGTGGTATGCCTGACGCCCTCCCGTTGTCGGTCCCGAGCGCGATATTAAAAACGAAAGCTTTTCCTTTCGTCAAAACCGGTGATCCGGCCTTGATAACATTTTACCACCACGTCGCCATGTTCTACCAGTTTAACGAGATTGGCCATCTTCTGTTTGGGATCGACCAGTACCATGACCGGATCCGTACCGACGGGGATGGTGACCGTCATCGTCTGAAAGTCGATATCCAGTGGTTGTACATGGCTCGTTTTCTCGTTCATTGATGATCACCTTCCTCATACAGCCGTCGTAACCTCAATGATTCCCTTTCTCACCCTGTAATCAAAGTCGACACCAAGTTTTAACAGCGCTCGCTTGGTTGTATCCGCAACATCCTCCCGATCCGTCTGAATGGTCAGCGCCGTTAAGTCTTGCGGTCGGAAAGATAACCGGTGTATGCTCGCTTCCTGAATCTCTTTGATCTGTTGATCGTACATTCTTTGAAGTTCGTTGTTTTTTGCTTGCAACTTCACGTTTTCGGCCTTCAACCTGGACAACTCCTCGTTCTTTGCCTGCAGCTCTCTCTCCAGCATCTTCAGCTTATCCTCCGCTATGGATGCTTTGCTGTCCGCGGAGGCCGTTGTTTCTTTCCCCTTTATAGGCTTAGGCATTTCCTTAACCGCCTTCCCTTTATTGCCCACTAATCCCCACTCTCGTTTGCGTCTGTACAGGGTTTGTGTAGTTATATTGAATTGATTTGCAATCTTATAGTCGGGAAGCTCTGCACTGAGTTCCAGGTATGTTTCCTTTGTAAGCGTATCGCTGCCGGTCTGTTTTTATTTGCTGGCTTCCTTCACTCTATCCGATTCCTCTCCTGCTGGCGCCCCGATTTTCAAGCCGTATTTCCGTATCAACTCCTCCCGCGTGGCCGGGTCCAGCCGGTCGATCGTCGTCACCGTCAGCGGTCCAGCTCCGGACACTTGCAATTCCTTCTCTCGGTTCGGTACCGGTGTCCCCATTACTATCATCCCTCCGCCCATAGATCCTGTGAACGTAAAACGGATCGAATCCGTCCTGTTTGGCCCGTTGCGCGACAATACTCCTCGAAGAACTGTCGGGCTTCCTCTTCGTCTCTTGCCCAAAATTCAATCCCATTGCCCGTCAGCACACATCCATCATCACAATCCAGGTCAAATAATACTTCGTAAAATGACCGCCGCTGCGTATTTTCAACCAAGTTGCCAATTCTCTTTGTCAAATGTAAATTTTCAAAAGAGATCCAGTGTCCTTCGGTACTTTGCGCCGTGTATTCATTGGAGAGAGGTGACCACATAATGAGCAGGTGTTCCCCTTCATAGGTTACGATATCATATTGATGCAGCGCTTCACCATCTCTGTCAAAGGCTCCGATTTCAATGTTTCCCTGATTCAGCTTATCCTTCCATAAGTTGAATTCGATCATTGATTACCCTCCTCGGTAACTGATTACCACACATCAATTCACCATTGTTTCAGGGCTGTTCTCTTCCGCCTCAATCGCCAGTTCATCAACGTAATCGACCAAGCATTCCAAGCGACAAAATACCCTTTCAATATTCATCCGATCAATCAGAATCCAATCAGGATCTGATTTGATCTTATGGTCACAATTTGCACATATCATGGCGACCACCTCTCAAGAGAACGACATTTGCCGGTTGGCCTCTTCAATCTCGCGGAGAAGCTTCCCTTGCGGCCTCCAACTGCTGATGTACTCTCTCGCCTTATCTATGTCTCGGACAAGGGTGTTTTTGTAAGACTCGATGTTGAAGTAGTCCTTGTAGTCCTTCCAGATCGCTGAGAATACTTTTCCGCGCAGGCTGTTATCCCGGTATGCTTGTCCATCCTTACCCCCAAGAGCCTCGATAACTTTTCGTTTTGCCATGTTCTGCAACTCCAGCTGCTGACCATAGTCAATGGTCTTGCTTGATTCCAACCTTGCAACACGGATTTCTATTTCCTGTGTCTTCTTGTCCAGGAAGAAGATCGCCTTCACTTCCGGGCTGAGGCTGCTATATGGATTTCGAATGGCTTGTTCCATTTCCTCAAACTTGGTGACGTAGGCCGCGGTGAACAGTACACCCTTTTTGCCGGTGAGCTTGTTGGCGACCATTTCACAACCTTTTCGGGTTAAGAGATACCGTTTCAACGTCCGCCCTGTGCTGTCTTGATATGAGCTTTCAATGAAGAAGTCACTCACCCCAAAATTGGGGGCAGTGGATTCCGATAAGACTTTCACGTAATTATCAATATCCCGCAATAAATGGTCGTGCCGCTTACCAGTCATTTCCGCAACTTCGCGGCTGTCTACGAGTAATCGACCATCCAGATTGATAATGGTTAGTTCGTTCATCTTCTTGCTCCTCTCGTGCTTTAGTGGACTAATTTAAGGTCAGGTTTTGCGGGTTCTACCTTCACCACGCGCCCAAATTCATCAGTCTGTACGGTATAGGTAGGGATGGGACCGAAAATTTCCTGAAACAAATCGGATATCCTGCCTGGATTTTTATCACTGAATTCAAGAACGGAGAACATAAATTGGTCGAAAAGGTAACAGTCCTCGTCGTGTTCAATTTTTTCGATAAAGACCGCTCTTTGAAAGGTTTCAAAGTCCATTTCGTCAGGAAGCTTCGCGATCATCTCGTTCGTTCGGTTCGGCTCTCCATCCCAGTGTCGAAGCCGCTTTTCTGTAGTAACCAGCGAAAGAAAATCTGATTTCCTAAGTTTGTTGAAAGCGAACCACTGCTCAATCTGTTCTCGAAAGGAAGTATTTTCAAAGTAGATAACCCTCTTTAACTCTTCTATCCATTGGTTTTTGAAGTGGATTTCTCCGATAATCCTCTCTGCAAACGGGCCGTGCATACCTGCAACTTGATCAGATATTTCGCCGTACTGTCTTTGAAGCCGACTCAATTCATTGTGGATCCCGTTGTATTTGTATCTGATTTCCCGGCGCTTTCTCTCGTAGAGACGTAGGGCCACAAAGAAATTAAGCGGATTGTAAGACTTTAAACGCTTTGCATCCTCAATCCAACCCGCTACCATTTCCTTCACCTTGTTATCATCAGCACGCTCCTCCAAGGCTTCCCAAATCGCATTCTCCCCATCTTTTTTTAGCATTTGGAAGGTTAGCAATCTGCTTAATACCCTATGAATCTTCACCATCAGGTCATGATACAAAAGAGCGTCTTCTTTCCATTTCGTAGCTAATACAGCCCTGCACTCTTCGAATTTCTGATCCACTTCGATCAAAGCTGCGTTTATTTCGATCTTGTTCATTTGCTCACCTCAGGAATAAAGCAAAGTTTTGTTAAACGCCTTCCAACTCTTCTTCGCGTGTTTTCGCCACGATCACCAATGACCCGACATCCTTGCCTTCACCCACCACCTGCCAATGATCCACTTCGATGTGAAAACACGCATAAGTGGGCTGTTTTCCTTTCGCATAGGCAATAAATCGGTCACCAGGAGCCGTGCAGATCCCTTTGTAATCGGTATACAGGTGCAATTTCATTGTTTTCCCCCGTTCTCCTCAAGTAATGGTTTGTTAAGCCTTCACTTCAATGTTCCATCCACACTTGCATGTGCGCTTGAATGTATCGTCAGTTACCTCCAACGTTCCTTCGCCATTGCCTACGACCTCATTGCCGCAATGTTAGCATTTGGAATACTCTCTGAGCAGTTCTGCCGTTCTTTGCAGATTCATTCCTGTTCACCTTCCCCTGCCCAATGGTATTGGGTCTGCGCAAAGTTGCTCACCCCCCATTCACCCTCGCCGGCTTCGTTATATTAGCAAGATGGTTGTGGCCGCCTACTCTTTCTCCTCTTGGGCATCCGGCTGCTTCCGGAAACTTTCGACACTGACAAACCGGTTGTACTCCTTCAAAAAGGCCAGCTCCACCGTGCCGATCGGGCCGTTTCGCTGCTTGGCAATGATGACCTCAACGACGTTTTTCTTCTCTGACTCCTGGTTGTAATAATCGTCCCGGTATAGGAACGCGACCACATCGGCGTCTTGCTCGATCGAACCGGATTCCCGGATGTCTGAAAGCATGGGGCGCTTATCTTGCCGCTGCTCGACCGATCGACTGAGTTGAGATAGTGCGACCACAGGCACATCAAGCTCCCGGGCGATGGCTTTTAACTCAGATGAGATTTGAGATACTTCCTGCTCGCGGTTTCGTCTGCTGCTGCTGTCCTTGTAAAGTCTTACCTTCTGAAGGTAGTCGATGATGACGAGCCCAAGTCCGTGCTCTTGTTTCAGCAGCCGGCATTTTGATCGAATGTCGCCCACTGTTATGATTGGCGAATCGTCAATATAGATCGATTTGTTGGCTAATCTACCTGCGCTGGTGATCAGTTTGGTCCAGTCCGTTTCCTCTAACCATCCGCTTCTTAGTTTGGATGCATTGATCAGACTGTCTGCACACATCATGCGGGTAGCCAGCGCTTCTCCACTCATCTCAAGAGAGAAGATTGCGATTGGTTCAGATCTCAGTTCTGCTGCGTTTTGGGCTACGTTCAGGGCAAAAGCCGTCTTGCCGACTGATGGCCTGGCCGCCAGGATGATGAGATCGCCGTTTTGAAAACCAGCAGTTAGCTTGTCCAAATCCACAAACCCTGACGGCATCCCTGTTACTGTTCCCTTCCATTGGCTCTTGCGCTCGATCTCGCCGTAAGCCTCCTTGATGATCTCCTTCAGATGACGCAGAGATCTTGACGCTCCCGACTCCCGCAACTCACGTAGGGTTTGTTCCGCTTCCGCGATCAGCTCGTCCAGGCTTTCGCCGTCCAAGCTGCCCTGGTAGATTTTTGCGTGGGCCTGAATGAGCTTTCGGCGGCTTGAAAGTTCCCGGACAATATTCGCGTAGTGGTCCACATTCTCGGCGGTTGGCACCGCGCTCGCCAGATTCGTAAGGTACGGTACTCCGCCGGCCGCTTCAAGAATTTTCCGATCATGCAGTTCAGCCGCTACCGTTACCAAGTCAATTGCTTTACCCTTTTCATGAAGGAATCTCATGGCCTTGTAGATCATCTGATGGGGACGCAGGTAAAAATCTTCCGGCTGCAGCATGTTGGAAAGATGGATGATGACGTTCGGTTTGAGCAGAATGGCTCCTAAAACCGACTGCTCGGCCTGTTCGTTATGCGGAAGATCAACCGTTTGGTCAATCACGTTCCCTTCAGTCTCCCTTCCACCCATTTCCGCGTCTCCTCATTTCGGCGAAATCGGTAACTCTCGCCCGTCATCTTCACCGTGTAGGCCCCTTCGATAATCCGCTCCATCAGCCTCGTACCCCATCCCGCTTGCCTTGCTTCCACCTTGGCCTCAAGTTCCTTCACCGAGAGATTGGAACCGAATAGAGTGGGCTTCCGGTGCTGTCGGCCATTCAGGATGTTAAAGAGATCACCCATTTCCCAATCAGCCGGAATGTCTGCTCCTATTTCGTCGATGATCAGCACATCAGCCACTTTGTATGCGTGCAGGTATTCCCACCGGCTACCGCCACTTTTCAAGTGAGCAATGAGCATTTTGGCTGTCGTGTAAATGACGCTCTTGTGATTTCGTCTCAGCTGGTTGGCCGCGGCTGATAGCAGATGACTTTTCCCCAAACCATTTGCACCAAACAGGTACACGCCTCTTGCCTTCCACTCGTCTGTATTCGCAACAAAATCCTGCAATAGCGTTAGCCCTGCTTTTGTTCCAGGAGTAACCTGAAACCCCTCAAACGTCGCGTGCGGAACCATCTGGTCGTCATCGCTGAACTTATGAACCCGGGCATTGTATTCCGCGAGCTGCATGAGCCGGTGTTCTTCTACCGCCTTGTCTGCTTCGCATTTGCAAGCTGGAGTCACCTTAAACTTCCCCAACAACTCTGACTCCAGTTCGATTGGCTTGAGCAGCCGGCCGCATATCGTACAGTGCCGTTCATTCGATCCCGAAGCGTCGATACAGTTCTTCGCGATCTGGACTAATGCCTCTTTGATCGACATGCTGTTTTCCTCCCCTCATCGGTTTCTGATTCAGGTAGCCCTCAAACTTGTTGGAGAACAGCGTTTCTGGACGAAGAAACTTCGACCAATAGGGATCGTTTCCCCAATCAGATACTTTGTTGTCGATCACCCGTTTAAAATCATCTATCCGGAACCCTTCGTTCCATCTTGCTTTGATAAGGTCTTTTGTCTTCCGAGATGAAGCCCTGTATTTGGTTCCTGCTTTTTCGTTTAGGTAGTCGATGATATGATCAAAGGGGATATTATATATTTCTATATCTGTAGTAATATCTGTGTAGTATATGGTATTGCTCTGATCATTTTGATCACATCCATCTGATCTTTTTGATCGCATGGACTGATCATTTTGATCACATGGACTGATCATACCCTCAAGTTTTTCATAGTTGATGGTGTACCATTTCGTCTTATCCGCCCTCATCTCGTTGTAATTTCCGGTAATAATAATCCCTGCTTTTTCAAGGTTCGTCAGTGTTCTTCTGACAGTGATCTCACTCCAAAATGGAAATTGCTCCTGCCATTCCTTGTAGGTGTTATAGACCCACTTGCGTCCATCCCGAACATTCTCACTTTTCAGGAGCCAGTAATGCAATTGTTGGACGATTATCGCCTCATTAAGTCCGATCAGTTGGGCCAGTGAAGGTTGAATCACCAACGGGCTTTCATCAAGTAAATAGCGACTCATGGCAACCACCTACTTTCCTCTGCTTGTCTGTTCAAGCTGTTCCTTCGGTGCAAGAGAAGCGGAAGCCCAGGACAGAACTTCCGCAACGTCTACACGTAACCCCAACTCCTCGAGTACCCTCATCACATCGACCGTCACTTTATCCAACGACAAGCTCCTCCTCCTTCTGTGCGCCTATGTACCTCCGAAGAAGCTCCATCGCGCCCTCTGGATCGTTCTCATTATTCAGCTTTTCGATCACGGCTTTAAACTGACCGAACACGATCTCCCTACGGCATAAGGAATTCAACGCTTCGATGAAAGCAATTGCTCCCGGCTCACCCTCTTGTGCGTAACGATACAACTCGTTAAGCTTATAAATCTCGTCCCTTGTCCATCGCTTACCCATCAACTGGACACCACCTGTTCTGTGGAGTAAATACTAAACCCAAGGAATATCTCGTATGCTTTTGAAACACCGCCAGTCTTAACTGCTTCGGTGATTTGATTGAATTGCTCATCTGTTATCTTTTTATCCAAGTAAGCATTTATCATCTCAAGTGCTTTTTGCGCCCTAACATTCCCGCTCTTTGCATTTCGATACAAGACCAAATAATTCTTCGCCAACTTATTGGTGCTATTGGCAGGCAGATCACAAACGTCGATCGACAACAACTCATCGGACCAATTTTTTTGGGAGATTGCTTCCATACCCTTGACCCTCCATTCGTAGCTTGGTATGCTACGTGTGTTGGATGTTTTTTTATTCTGTCTGTTTGCCGCAGACAGTTTTTTCTTTTTCTTCCTGCTCACGTGCCATTTTCAACAGGCCTATAAAGCCGTCGGCACTAATCCTGCTTAACAGCACCGGGTCATTCAAGATGTCCTCGACCATCTCTGCCGGCGTTGCCAGGTTTCCCATTCGTCTATCCATCACGCTCACCTCCCATCAAATGGAAAATGCCCACTTGGCAGCCCAACGCTTTTCACCTCCCTTCAAGGTTTGTCCACCTTGGGAGCTCCTAAGAGCCATTCGCCATCTTCCGTTCCTGAGAATGAAGCCATCGAAAAAAAGCATCTCGTTGAACTCTTCTAATTCTCCCTGGCAACTCGAGCGCAGGAAACCCAGGCTGTTTGAACAACTCATAGGCGGTCGGTTTGGAGACTCCCAGTATCTCGCAGATGTGTTCTGCTTTTAGAATCAAGGGATAATTTTCAACATATACCTGAGTTTTTTGAGCCACGATGTCAGCCCCTCCTTACTTCTCCGATAGCAGAACGATAATTTCCCAAAAGTAATCTGAAGGTTTCTCTCCCCCTAGGCGTGATGAGTGTCTGTGTATCCGCTTTACCATTCCGCTCCCACTCTTTGAGGTTGAACAGCTCGGGTACATACTCTGCGTAGGGCTTTAGTCTGCCTTTTTGATCACGGTATACGTAGCGTTTTTCCAATAGCCAATTGACAAATGCTTTAGGGCCGATCTTTAGTTCTTTTGCGGTATCTCGAAAATTAGTAAGTAGGTTGCGGTCAACAAGAGCATCAAAGTAGTCTGCTTTTGGTTTCATGAACGCGATCTGTTCATTTTGTTTTCTGACGAGTGCCAAAGTTGCGCGGAACGTCATTTTTGTTTGCTCATCGGCGTAGGGTAAATATGTCTGGATGAACAAGTCTTCGTTTGCGACATATCCGCCGGTCTTTTGTACCGTGGGTAACATGTCTTCATATAACCAATCTTGGAAAGGTTCTGCCTTTGGTTTTTCTGATTTTCCGAGAACGCGGTTCAGTGCAAGGTTTGTGATGAATGCTTCGCCTGCGTTGTTTAATTTTCGGATTCGGTTTAACGCCGAAGCCGAAATGTCGCTATTTTTTACGATGAATACTTGTCCTGCTTTGCAAAACTTAGTAACCTCTTCAGTTCTTGCATATTCTAGAGCCGCCGCAACGTTTTTAGCCAAAATCAAAAAATCTCCGTAAAAACTAAACTTCACATCTTCTTTCAGCAAGATCATGACTTCATGCTGCCCCTCGAAAAGCATTAACTGTTGTGACAATCTTCAAAAACCTCCCTTTTAAGAACTAGTTTCAAATGTTTAATTCCGTGTCTTTTCACTGATTTATGCGGTTTGATTACTCTTATCGATAAATTTGATTTCTAATCCAAGAGCATCACACGCTTTGGTCATTGTTGTTTCATTCCAACGCTTTTTTCCAGCCAATAGATTGTGGATATACTGAGGAGTGTAACCCGTCATTCGAGCAAGTTCCGATGCGTTCAGATCCCGATCCTTCAGAACTTTTTTGATTGATTCCGAGAAGTTCACTTGCGAATTCACCTCCTTGGTTAAAGATTAATCTATTTGGATAATTTTCGGCAACGATTAAAAATAAGCAAAAAGGATTAATTAAGGGCATTTATTGGGAATTTGCTTAATATATCGCTATAACGCTTCAAAATTATCCTATTTGCTTATTTTTTAATCTATACGGACATTGTTAATTAAACTAATAGATGATAATATTTAAGAAACTAAAGGTTGAAGGGTGCGGGTTAGAATGGTTATTTCTTCACAAAGGATAAGAAAGATACGAAGGGAAAGAGACCTTAGTGGAACTGAAATAGCTCGAAAGCTGGGGATTTCCGCACAGTATTATTACAGCATAGAACGCGGTCAACGTAATTTAAGTGCGGATCTGGCTGTAAGTTTGGCCGAGATTTTTAATGTATCCGTAGATTACTTACTAGGACGTGATGACAATCCAGAAGTTCCATCATCCGATAAAACGAAAAATGCTAACGCAGAAACAAAAGATAATGACCAAAAAGCTTCTGAAAATATTTATGACTACACAAAAGATCAAAGCATCCCACCAGCTGTAAAAGATCTCCTGGATAAACTGTCTGCTTATCCACCTGAGGAACAAGAACGCATTATAAAACAAATTAATGCCCTTTTTGAGCTGCTCCTAAAAGAAGAAAATCGCTCAAACTGAGCGACCATTCAATATTTCTATGAATTTTTGCACCCTGGGATCAGTTCTCTTTGACCATATGTATATTAATTTGCTTACAACGTCTCGTTGAATTGCAGAGTTTTCCGTAATCCTTCCATCCATTTGTTTGCACCCCCGAACATTAGTTTCCTTTTTTTGATCTTAACCTGATTATAAATTACCATTCACAAAAAATAAGGGTACAAAAAAGGGGTGCAATTTGGGTAACAAAAAGGGGATGCAAAAAGGTGGTACAAAAAGGTATGCTTGCGAGCTTTCCGATACAAATAGAGCTTAATTTTATTCAAAAGGTCCGAAAAAACCTCGTTTGGGAAAATCGAAGAAGGTTAGTTGAAGACTATGCAGCCAAAGAAGGCATTGAACTAAAAGAGGATGAATTGTTTTATTTGGTATGTTATGAACCGCAAAAATACCAGATTTATAATCCGTTTGAAAAAGCCGATCTTATTCCATCATTAGTACGGATGGTAGAGGAAGTTAGGCGAGGAAAGGACAAGAAAGAACTTATCAAAAAATGGACTGAGCAGTGGGGGTTTATTGACGAGTTCATGCACCCATATAAAAAGTTTGCACCTAATCTCAAGAATCTACATGAGATTGCTGAGCGAGTTTATACTCACCCATGGATTCCTCAACCCAAACAACCGATTCAACAGTCCCTCGAAAAGCTATGGAACAAAGCTGAACGATTTGCGAATTTGTGGGTTAGATATCGTCATGTAACTAACCGGCAACTAGACAATTTAACAAAATGGATTCGCTTTGAGAAGATTGATTATGGTGAGACTAAATCTGAATTTTATGTAACTGCTTTTTTTGACGGTGAGGCACATCGAACCGTTATTAGTAATACTCTTGATGAAATTGAAAAAGACCCTTTATATTTCTACCAAGCAGCTGGTTTTGAGTATATTTTACATCAGGTTACTTTGAGCACACATGCAGATTTAAAACCAATCTCGATTAATGTGAATAGCACGAGAAATCAAGATATTTTTAAAATCCACCCTTGTCTTGAACCTCATACTCTACTCGAGGCTATGTACTTACAATTTTTTATGTTGCTATGCTCTAACAACAAGAAAATCTGTGCAAATTACAAATGTAACAAACCATTTGAACCCAATCGAATTGATCAACAATATTGTTCAGAAACCTGTAAAAACACTGAAAAAAGCAGACGTCAAAGACAGAGAAAAAAGGCAAGGAGTGTATTCATATGAAAGGTTACTTCCGAAAACGAGGCAGCAAATGGTCATTTTCCATCGACGTTGGCCGCGATCCTGTTACTGGAAAGCGGAAACAGAAAACGGTAAGTGGCTTCAAGACCAAAAAAGAAGCGGAAAAGGCTTGTGCCGAGCTGATCGCTCAGATCGAGAACGGAGAGTATGTTGAGGCATCGAAAAACACCGTCAAAGAATTTATCTTGCAGTGGATGGAGAACAGTGCTAAGCGTGTTCTTCGTGCCTCCACTTATGACATACATGTCCGGGTCATTAATCGGCACATTATACCGGACCTGGGCAATCTGACAATGGACAAGATCACCGCATTCGATATCCAAACCTTCTACAACAAGAAGCTGGAAGAAGGGTTTAGTCCTGACTATGTGCGGTATATGCACGCCATTTTGAGCAAAGTGTTTAAACAAGCTGTTAAGTGGGGTGTCCTCCCAAAGAACATTATGGAGGCCGTGGAGCCTCCCCGTCCGGATTCAAAAGAAATTGAGACGTGGGGAATAGAAGATGCTACGCAGTTTCTCACCCATACAGAAGGACACCCCCTTCACATTGCTTATGTTCTGGCTATCTACACCGGAATGAGGAAAGGGGAAATACTCGGGCTGCGCTGGAAAGATTGTGACCTGCCGGGAGGTAAAATCAGTATCCGCCAGACCCTTTATCGAACGGGTGAAGGATTGATATTTCAAGAACCCAAAACTAAGTCATCCAAGCGAATGATTTCACTCCCGGATGTTGTAGTGAATGCATTAAAGCAGCATAAGGCAGAGCAAAACAAATGGAAGCTTGCTCTAGGCCCAGCATACCAAGACTTTGATCTCGTTGTAACAACCGCTGAAGGGAAACCGGTCGATCCCCGGAACGTTACTCGCCACTTCAACCGAATGGTTAAAGAAGCTGGTGTTCCGGTGATCCGCTTCCACGATATGCGCCATACTCATGCTACCATCATGCTTCAATTGGGCGAACATCCTAAGGTAGTGTCAGAACGACTGGGCCACAGCCGCATTGCGGTCACCATGGATACCTACAGCCACGTTTTGCCAGATCTACAAAAAGAAGCAGCTGATAAATTCGCAGCCGCCCTCCAAGCAAGAAAGGCTAAAGCAAAAGTTTAAAAAGTGGCTTCAAAAAAATTAAGCCTCGGTAGGCGAACAACCGAGGCATCATCATACCTATGGGTCTTTCTCTGCTTTGACCACATTGACCACATTTTTGACCACATACTTTTTTAAATTCATTAATCTTGCTTTAACCGCGTTGCTGAAAAATCCAGTAATATCAAGGGTTATTTAATATTGTTGTTCTTGCTTTATCCCTATTTTTTAGCCAGGTTTAATCTGGCAGTGTAGAGGTCAGCGGTTCGAACCCGCTATGCTCCACCATAGGAAAACAGGAAGCGCAGCCGGAATACAGGTTGCGCTTTTTTGCTTGCCCAAAAACAGGCCGCCCCTCAGCGAGGCGGTCTATTTTTTCATCTGCGATAAATGAGGACGCCAACCCGGAAAAGCCGAAAAAAACCGCCAGCCTGTCACATCTTCACGTGTGACAAGCTGGCGGATCAATCAACCAGCAGCGCAATAATTGAAGCTTGATTAAAAAGGCGTTCAAAAAGCAGTAAACTTGCAAATCTTACGCGATCGTCTTGTTGTTTTCCAGTTCAGCCTCAATTTTGGACTCTTTCGAGGTTTCGCCCATGCGCCAGTAAACGATGAGGCTGATCAGGACACACGCAGCCACGTAGTAGTAGAAGAGCGATTCCATGCCAATGCTCTTGCACCACAGTGCGATGAACTCCGCGGTGCCGCCAAAGATCGCAACGGTTACCCCATACGGGAAGCCAACGCCCAAGGCGCGAATTTCGGTCGGGAACAGTTCCGCTTTTACAATCGCATTAATGGACGTGTATCCTGTCACAATGACGAGACCGGACAGCATCAGCAGGAACGCGGTGAACGAGCTGTCTGCGTGTTCCAGCAACAGGAACAGCGGCACGGTCCACAAGGTTCCCAGGACGCCGAATGCGATCAGCAGCGGGCGCCGTCCAATCCGGTCGGACAGCCAACCGGCAAGCGGTTGCAAGATGACGAAAATAAACAGAGCGACAAAGTTGATCATGCTGACCGACTCTTTCGGCAGCCCTACCGTGTTCACCATGAATTTTTGCAAATAGGTCGTGTAGGTGTTGAACGCGATGGTTCCCCCGAGAGTAAGACCGACGACGGCCATGACGGCTCTCGGATGTTTCATCAGCTCACGCAGCGTACCGGCTTTTTCCCGGTTTTTCTTTCCGATTTGAGCGTACTGTTCCGATTCATCCATGGTGCGGCGCAGCCACAATACGGCAAGCGCTCCCATCGCCCCCATCACAAAAGGAATCCGCCACCCCCATGCCACCATCTCTTCTTCGCTGAGGATTTGCTGCAGGATAATTTGCACACCCAAGGCCAGCAGCTGTCCGCTGATCAGCGTGACGTACTGGAAGCTGGAGTAGAAGCCCCGGCGGCCTTTGGAGGCCATCTCCGACAGATAGGTTGCCGATGTTCCGTATTCCCCGCCAAGCGACAACCCTTGCAGCAGACGGGCGAGAACGAGAATCACGGGAGCGAGCACGCCGATGCTCTCATAGCCTGGCGTACAGGCAATCACCAACGAACCGCCCGCCATGATGCTGACCGACAGCGTCAGCGCGGCACGGCGTCCGTGACGGTCAGCGTACCGCCCCAACACCAAGCTTCCGATTGGCCGCATCAAAAACCCGATGGCAAACACTGCCGCCGTGTTCAACAGTTGGCTGGTCGGATCGCCTTTGGGGAAAAACTGTGACGAAAAGTACACGGCAAAGGCAGCGTACGTGTACCAGTCGTACCATTCGATCAGGTTTCCCAACGAACCTTTCACAATGTTGCTTGTGACGCGCCGCTTATTCGCGCGATCACTCGATTGCGCCATTGATGCCCCTCCTTGTGTCTGACCGAACCCAATCAATGGGAATGGTTTACCGCTTGCCAATGAAACAATGCCGTTCTCCGCGAGAAAGGCTGCCTTGTAAGGGATTCCATTTTTTTGTGAATGGGTTCAACTAGTCTGAATCTGTTTTTATTCTAGGTAATTAAAGTTCACCAAATCTACAAAATCGTTCCGAGTGTGCAAAAATGAGTTCCGAACTGCCAATATTGTCAACTAAGTTGCATTGATTTGTCAGCACCTTCAGGCTACCCTTACAGCAGGGGGACTTTTATGACATTCACCATTTTGTTGACGCTGTTTAAAAATATCTCCGGAATCGCCGTCATCTCCCTGATCATCGGACAGATGGACTACTTCCGAAACCTCGTGTACGGAAAAAACAACTGGCTGCGGATTGTGCTCCTCTCCGCCCTGTTTGGCCTGCTTTCCGTGATCGGAACCGAAGAAGGAATCATGATCAATGATGCGATTGCCAATACGCGCATTGTCGGAGCTGTCGTGGGCGGACTGATCGGCGGGCCTGTCGTCGGCTTTTTTGCCGGCCTTATCGGAGGGATTCACCGCTACTCGATCGGCGGTTTTACTGCTGCAGCATGTGCCCTTTCCACCGTGTTGAACGGTTTGTTGGGCGGCTTGATCAGCTCCAAAATCAACCTGCTGCGGTTGAATTGGCAGCATGTGGTGCTGTTGGGCCTGACAGCCGAGATGATCCAGAAGGCATTGGTGCTGATCATGGCCAGGCCGTTTTCGCAGGCACTCGAACTGGAAGGAAAAATCGCCATTCCGACAACCATCGTGACGATTATTGGCCTGTTGATCTTCACGCGGGTTTTTCAAAATCTGAAAATGATGCAAGACCAGTCCGGCGCACTGGGTGCCGATCTGGCCCTGTCAATCGCGCGCCAGACGCTGCCGCATCTGCGCACCGGGCTGAACGAATACTCTGCGGCCAAAACCGCTGAAATCATCCGGGAAGTGGCCAAGGTGGATGCGGTTGCCATCTCCGACCGCGAGAAACTGCTCAGCGTAAAAGGACCTGCGCTGGAACATTACCCGGAGAAAGAGGCGCTTTGCGCACGGGTGGCGAAAGCCGTTCTCTCCCAAAAGGAAGAGATCTACCAGGACAAGGACCTGGGCCTTCCCCGGACGCTCCGCCTGAAATCGGTGATTGCAACCACCCTCTACCGTCAAAATCAGAAGATTGGAACGCTGCAGTTCTATTTCAAAAACTCTTCCTCCAAGGCATCCCAGACCAACCAGAAGCTTGCGGAAGGTCTGGCCAAGCTTCTGTCGGTGCAAATTGAACTGGCGGAAATCGAGCATCAGGCAAAATTGCGGCAGCAGGCGGAAGTAAACGCCCTGCAGGCGCAAATCAACCCGCATTTTCTGTTCAACACGCTCGGGACCATCATGTCCTACTGCCGGACAAACCCCGACCAGGCGCGAACCCTGATTGGCCATTTAAGCGATATTTTCCGGCGCAACCTGAAAAGCAAGGGAAACTACCACAGCCTGCGGGAAGAACTGGACGGAATCAAATCGTATCTGGAAATTGAGAAGGTCAGGTTTGGCAACCGCCTGCAGGTGAACATGGAGATCGACGACTCCCTGCTGGACCGCAGCTTGCCTGTCCTGACGCTGCAGCCGATCGTGGAAAATGCCATACACCACGGGCTGTTTCCAAAAATAAGCGATTGCCTGCTGACGATTCGCGTTGAACCGTCCGGCGACGATGTCAAAATCAGCATCGAAGACAATGGGGTCGGAATGAGCGAGGAGCGTTTGGCGGAAATTTGGAACGGACAATCGCGGGGAATCGGCCTGACCAATGTCCACCAGCGCCTGCAATCCATCTATGGAAAGAAATATGGCCTGACGATTCAAAGCAGGCCCGGCTGCGGCACGGTCGTGTCATTTACGGCTCCATTGGCTTACGCGGAAAAGGAAGTGGATTCACGTGTTTATCAGAACCATCATCATTGATGATGAGCCTGCCATTTGTTCCGAATTGGAGTTCTTGCTGAAAAACCATATCGACATCCAGGTGATCGGAGTTTATACCAATCCGCTGGAAGCGTTGTCCGCCATCATCGCGGACGAGCCGGATTTGATTTTTCTCGATATTCAGATGCCCGGGATGAACGGGATGGACCTGGCCAAAAAGTTGAATCAGTTGTCCAGGCCCCCTTTGATTGTCTTTTCAACCGCCTTTCACGAACATGCGCTGGAGGCATTTTCCACTCCGGCTGTGGGTTATCTGACCAAGCCGATCGCAGAAGCGAAGCTGGAAGAAGTCATCAAAAAGGTGAGGATGCTTTGGCGCAGGCCGGACGCGCATGCCCAGGCAGCACCGCCGTCGCCGCAGCTGGAAGAGCATGTCTGCATCCGCAAAAACAACAAGATTATTCCGCTTCACGCCAGCCAGATCTTCTATGCTTTTGTGCGGGACAAGGACGTGTATGTGGGGACAAAGGAGAGCGTGGAAAAATGCGACCTGACCTTAAATGAGCTGGAGGCGATCCTGCAACGCTCCCGCTCCTTCTTCCGCAGTCACCGCAACTATATTTTGAACCTGAAGCAGATCAGGGAGATCGTTCCCTGGTTTAACAATACCTACCTGATCCGGATGAAGGACGACAATCAGACGGAGATTCCCGTGAGCAGGGGGAAAATGAAGGCGTTTCGGGGTTTGATGAATTTGTGATTTTTATAAAAAAGAAAGAATGACAAACGGAGCGGAAGAGGCTGCCTTCTCGCTCCGTATTTTGTTAGATACTTTTGTTCGGTTACCTCTCGATGATGGAGAGATGCCATTGAACACTTTTTCAGATTACCTCTGTCGCAATCCCCATTAAGTCGGTAGTAGACGATATAATGGCATGTGTACAACGCCATAGTATATAGCCATCAGTTGAAGCCTTCACTTCGTGAATTAATTTGCCTGTGTAGTCGCTAATGGAGGCAAGCAATTGTCCCTGAACCACTTTTTCACCAGGCTCAACGTGGTATCGACACCATCCATCAACTTCCGCACGCACCCATACATACTCTCTGGCGACAATTGGCTTTCTTCCTAATGAAGGCGGCTGTAGATCCATCATGCCAAGCAATCCAGCTATTCGCAGCACACCATTTCGGAGAAAACTGACATTATGCTCTTCAATGACACCATTTCTTCCCGCTTCGGCAAAAGCAGCGTGTTTGCCTTGCATTGCTCTTCCGCTACAGCTTCGACCTGGCTTTGCAAGCTGATCGGGACGAAGTTGAACAATGATTTCAGGTTCAAATGCTGCCGCTAACTGCAAATTTAATTGATCAAATTTAGGATCACCGATCATTGGGGCTACGGTAAATTGAGCGACAGTTTCACATAAATCTCCACCATGAAGATCAATGAGGCAATCTGCACCAGCAGACCATTCGTTTAATATAGCGTCAGCAAGGGCTTCACTAAATGTGCCCTCACTAGATCCGGGAAAGCTAAAATTGATATTTTTTCCATCGATTGGACATATGTATTCTGAGCGAGATTGCAGGGCTGGCGTATTTACGACAGGAATAATTGAAACCGTTCCGCGCCGAAGGTCAGTTCGAAACTTTTCAATTAGTTGAAAAGTAGCTTCAATACTAGAGACTTCATTGACATGGATTCCTGCCATAATGCAAAGTTTCGGACCTGTTTCCTCTGCCACGATCTCATGTACCGTCCACTGATGTCCTGCCAATTTTGGGGAACGAAATGTGAGTTGATAGGTTAAGACCTGGTTAGCCTGATTTTTGCATTGATATCCGCTTTTCATATTCTTAATCTCCATTAATTGTTGTTTGCCATGGGCAAAGAGGATTCATTCACCAATTCCCCTGCCCTTCCTTTTTGGTTTTTGTTGTTTGGAAAAACTAAGGAAACGATGACAATGACTATGATACCTACGATATAAGCGGGAATAATAGGTCTCCAATTAAGAGGGTTACCCATAAACAACCAGATAAGCCCAGTTAGAGCACCAGCAATCATGCTGGAAATGGCGCCTGCGGCACTGGCCCTCTTCCATAATAACCCGGCCATCATGGGAATGAAGGCACCGCATGACAGAGCTGTCCATGCTAATTCCATATTGGTCATCGCTTTGTCGTAGAAAGACGCGATCGCCCAACAAATAATACCGAGAAAGAGAGTTAGCCAAATATTAATGGACAGTTTTTGTTTTTCCTCAAATTTATCAAAGGCAACAAAATACTTACAGATATCGTTCGTAATGACCGATGACGCGGCAATTAAACAAGCTGAGGCAGATGACATTATAGTGGCTAATACGGCAGAAATGGCAAGTCCTTTCAGTCCTAATGGAAGAATGGTTCCAATCAGAAGCGGGGTAATCATTTCTGGATTTTCGACATTGGGCCCAAGAATTTGATAACCTAAGATTCCAATTAATGGCATTGTAATCGCGAAGAAAATAACTCCTATGGAAGCGTAGTAGCACGAGTTTCTTGCCACTTGTGGGCTTTTGGCACTCATGATCTTTTGAATAATATCGAATGAACAGAAAACAGCAGGTATTGCATAGAGGACTTGCGCAATCACTGTTGATATCTGCCCATCCTGTACCAGACTAAAATAACCATCTGGAGAGGAATTGATTAAATTGGTGATTCCACCCGTTTCAAAAATACCATAGCCTACGAGCGCAGTCACTCCGAGAAACATAACAAACATTTGAACGAAATCCGTGATGAAGACGGCCCATAGGCCTCCTAGTACAGTATAAGTTATACAAATTGCCGAAAAGACTAATATCGCTATTTTTAGATCCCAACCGAGCAATACGGAGAAAAATAGTCCTCCAGCTACGAATTGTCCAGCCGTAAAAGCAAGTTCGGAGATGGCAATCGTTAAGGAGGTAAACAGTCTACTCTTCTCGTTATATCGATTGCCAAACCATTCGGGTAAGGTCTTACTGCCAATGGCTTCCCTTAGCGGCTTTGCACCAATCAATCCCAAGACAATAAAGGTGAATATATTGGATATAATCCACCACCCACCTGAATATCCAATGGAATAACATAAACCAACAAAACCAATGATTGAACCGGCACCAATTTGAGTAGTTAGAAGGCCTGGAGCCAAGTAGTGTGTTGGTACTTCTCTGCCAGATAAGATATGATCCTCATACCCTTTCAACTTTTTTCCTGCAAAAAAACCGATTGCGACCATACCTAGCATGTATGCGCCAATAATACCCCAATCCACCCCACTAATGTTAAACAAAATTGATCCCTTCTTCCAACTTAAATTTAAAAACAACACGCCATTCTTAAATTTTGTTGATTCATGGTGCGTTTCTTTACCCACAAACGTCCCATTGCACTCTCATTTTTGCATTGATTCACCTCTCCCAATGATGGATGTATTCGTGCTTGTCCACGATATAGAAAACCTAAAAATTTACTTGCCTCCCAAGATAATGTCAGCTAGTACGTTCTTATATTTTTCTATATGACTTGTCGTAAGTTCACCCACGAGATGATAGTCTTCCTGTTCAATCGCTTTGATAATCTCTTCGTGCTCGTCAAGGGAAGAGACAAGGTGGTCTTGGGACGAAGCGTATACGTGCAAATAACGTGATGCTCTCTGACGAAGCTGATCAACAATAGTGCAGATATACAAATACCCTGATGCGCGGTAGAGAATCTTGTGGAACTCTTGATCGAGTCTTAGAAACTCTACAGGGTCTCTATTACTTACTGCGTTTCTTTGCGCCTCC